>Ga0116188_1002497_pt1 | contig 14367 bp, 11 predicted proteins | sample AD_JPNTR2_MetaG_FD_89807 | JGI IMG/M metagenome (GOLD analysis project Ga0116188, IMG submission 89807) | Active sludge microbial communities of municipal wastewater-treating anaerobic digesters from Japan - AD_JPNTR2_MetaG | ecosystem: Engineered > Bioreactor > Anaerobic > Digestate | place...
ACGGTTTTAGGGAAACTGCTTGGCTCTGGTCCCTAAAAGACAGCGAAGTAGCCTTTAATATTCGTCGCGTTTTGGTAAAGTTTGGATTACGGACTTCCCCTTTTTAACTTTTTAGGATTTTTTTCAGTTGTTCCTTAAGTTTTGGAAGGTCTTTATATAAGAGAATCACATTTTTGATAGAATGACCATATGAAACCACTCTCCATAATTCTTTGTGCCTACAACGACTCTGCCTATATTAGAGATTGCCTTAACAACCTTAAAGACATTGTAGACTCAGTTAATTTCCCTATAGAAGTTATTATTAAAAACCAACCTTCCAATAATGATTCCGCGCCAATTATAGAAAGCGAATTCCCATGGGTAAATCTTATAAAAGGTGCTAATGTTGGGCTTTCCAAAGCTTATAATATGGCCTTAGAACAAGCCTCACACGAATTCATTTTATTTCTAGGCACAGATGCGTTCCCAGACAAAGAAACTATAATAGGTCTTGTTGATTATTTTGCATCCCGTCCCGATGTTGGTGCAGCCACATGCAAACTAGTTTTAGCGGATGGAACTTTGGATATGGACGCACACCGAGCCTTTCCCACTCCCTGGATTTCACTCACAAAATTAACAGGTTTAAACAAGCTTTTTCCAAAATCTCCTTTTTTCAACGGCTACTTTTTGCCTCAAAAAAACTTGAATGAAGAACATGAAATTGATCTTTTAATTTCTCACTTTATGTTTACTAGAAAAAACCTGTTACAAGAGCTTGGGGGTTTTGATGAAAACTTCTTCTTATATGGGGAAGATGTAGATATCTGCTATAGAATTAAACAGGCAGGTTGGAAAATAATGTATCTTCCGCAATGGAGTGCTAAACATTTAAAGGGGGCTTCTTTGGGTATTAGGAAAACAACAAGAGAAAAATTTAAGCAACCATTACAGCATAGATTAAGGATGCAAAAACTTTCTGCACAAGCAATGGAATTGTTTTTGAGAAAGCATTACATGCAGAAATATCCGAGAATTGTTGTTTTGTTGATGATTTTTTCAACTCGTTTTTTGGGGAAGATTCGTGTGTTTCTAGAGAGTTTGAAGTAGTTTCTATTCTTACTGGATTTTTGACCCCTATTTTTGAAGTCTTTCCTTTTGTAGAGAGAAAAGATAGTTTGTTTAAACTAGAATCTTTCTTTTGTTCAAAATTAAAGTGAGTGATAAAATGATGGATATTATGAAGAAACAAAAATCTGCTAGGTTCCATAAGGTACCTGATTTCACTAAGATAAAAAAGCATCTTACTATTGAAGAATTAGTCAAACGGGTGTCAGGCACATATGGAAATTCTGGTAGGGTCATTACAAATGCAGAGGTACTAAAACTGCTAAAAGAATATCCCTAGATAGCCCAAGAAATGAAAATATATCTTGATTCTAGTTTTATAGTTGCCCTTTTGCTAAGAGACCATGAAAGCCATGATGTTGTGGAAAGGGAGTTTTCCTTTTTCAAAAAGAATCAGGCTTACTTATATCTATCAATCTTAACTATTGATGAGATTTGGTATGTTCTTTATAGAAGTGAGGGGGACAAAGATAAACCTTTTGCGCTTTTTAGTGAGGGCTTCAGTGATATTTTAACCAATTTTTTGGGAACATATAAAGTACATATCCCGAGAAATACTGATAATTTGTCTCTAATCAATGACTCTTTAAGGGCTTCCATTAAATATAACCTCCGTCCAAGAGATGCATTCCATTACTCCTATGCCAAAAATCTAAAAGCAAAGTTATACACACTAGATCAGGACTTTCTCAAAACGGATTTGGGTGTGAGCATAATAGAAAATCTATGGTTAAAGGAGAAAATTTTAGGCGAAGATAATCCTGTATAATAGCCTTAAATTGTAATTATGCAAAACCAACAGAAATACAACATAATTTGCCTTTCAAACCAGCTTTGGGATTTCCCTAACTGGACGAATAAACGGCATGTTATGTCCCGTATGGCAAAGCTAGGGCATAATGTTTTATTTGTAGATCCCCCGATAAACTTGGGAAGGGTGTTTGCTCGTCAAATATTGAGAGGTCATTGGGGTTTAAAACGTATTTTTACTCAACAGAAAAAATCTTCTTCTGGGGCGCAAATCTATACTCCAATAAATCTCATTCCTTTAACAGCACTAACCTCAAAATTACACGCTCTTCGCATAAGGGCGTTATCAAAAAAGTTTTTTTCCACAGACAGAAAAACTTTATTATGGGTTTATCATGTGGAGATTGCTCATATTCCTACATATGTAAGTACAATCCCTCACGATTTGCTTATCTATGATTGTGTTGATAATTATGAGGGATTCCCAAGGAACAATACCCCTGAGAAAAAAGCAAAGGTACGGGCAAAAGAGAAATATTTAGCAACAAGTGCAAAGCTTGTTTTTGCAACAGCACCAGGTTTAGCAGATAAACTCAAGCAGTACAATGAAAATGTTTATTTTACGCCAAATGTTGGGGACTATAAAAAGTTTTTTGATGTAAAAAACAGGATAAAAAGTTTGCCGCAGGACCTAGAACAAATCCCTCGCCCTAGAGTAGGTTTTACTGGAGCTTTGGATGCGTATAAGTTTGATGCGGAATTGATGGCTTTGTTAGCGCAGAAGAATCCCAATATGTCTTTTGTTTTGATTGGCCAAATAGCATTGCAGGACAAAAAGGCTAATTTGTCTTCTTTAGGGTTGGATAAATATAAAAACATTTACTTTTTAGGGCATAAACCCTACGAAATATTAGAAAATTACTACGCTGGATTTGATGTATATATCATTCCTTACAAACTCAATGAGTACACAGTAGGGGGATGTTTCCCGGTTAAATTTCATGATGCTTTGGCGGCGGGTCTTCCCACTGTTGTAACAGACCTTCCCGCCTATGCCCCCTTTAAAGAAGTTTCTTATGTGGCTAAGACTCATGAGGAATTTGTTTCCGCAGTAAAAAAAGCTCTAATAGAAAACGATAGATCTAAAGAGTTGGCGCGTCAAAAAGTGGCAGAGCAAAACGATTGGGATGGCAAGGTTGAGAAAATGTTACAAATAATCTCGGAAAATCTATAGCGTATGAATATTTTATATGTTCTAAATTCAGGAAACCCAGGGGGGATGGAGCAACATGTCTTGGATTTGGTTAGGGGGATGATTGATTTGGGGAATACTGTTTATGTTTGGTGTCCCCAAGGGGATTTTATGCCTCAATTTGAGGAGGCAGGGGCTCTGGTGAGTTTAAAGAAAATCGGTTTTGATGTAGACCCAAAATATATTGTAGAGCTATCGCGCTTCATAAAAAGTAAAAATATAGATCTTGTTCACTCCCATGAACTAAAGGCAGGCGTAAATGCCATGATTAGTGGAAAAATTGCAGGGGTTCCTGTAGTAACTCATACCCACACGCCTATTTTGGAATGGCAGATTCCGTTGGTTAAGAAAAGGCTTAACACGTTTTTGTATTCATTCTTTGTTAATCATTTTTCCGCTGTGGAAATAGCACTTACAGAAAGCAGAAAAAGAGCAAAAATTATGGAGGGTATCCGAGAGTTTAAGCTAAAAATAATTCCCAACGCCGTAAAAATTGATGACATAAATTTGTCCCAAGAAACTAGGATAAAAAGGCGGGAGGAGATTCTGAAAAAGTACAATATACCCTTAGATTCTTATGTGTTTGGTTTTATTAGTAGAATTTCGGTTGAAAAGGGTCACAAGACGTTAGTTGAAGCATACAAAAAGGTTAAGGAGACATTGTCCTCTCGGGGGATTGTTGATAAAACCTTTTTATTTATTGGAGGTGGTGGGGATTTAGAAGCTGTTATCAGCTCGCAAATAGCAGATTTAGGTTTGGAGCAGTGCACTTTAATAACAGGAAGGTTTTCTGCTGAAGATAAACCAAAGTTTTACTCTAGTTTGGATAGTTTTATTTTTCCAACCCTAGCCGAAGGTTTTGGAATTGTACTTATTGAGGCTATGGCAAACTCTCTTCCAGTAATTTGCTCCGATCTTGAAGTTTTACAAGAAGTTGGCGGAAGTGCGGTTAGATATTTTGAAACCGCAAACTCTGATGATTTAGCCGAGAAAATGGTAGATATGTATGTTCGTGCGGATCAATATAAGGATTTAGCAATTCAAGGTTTTGAAAGGGTAAAAGACCTTTATTCAATGGAAGGTTTTGTGCAAAAGTATTACGCGTTATATTTGGAGGTATTAAACCGATGAAAGTTCTAATGTTGGGAAGAATTGGACTTTTGGAAAATGGAGGAGGGGATAAAGTACAAATAGAAAATACAGCATTGGAGTTACGAAAATTGGGAGTTGAAGTTGAGATAAAAACGGGATTTAATTTTAATCCTCAAGATTATGATTTAATTCATGTTTTTCAACTGGACTGGACTGCGGAGACATACTTATACGCTCAAAAAGTAAAGAAAGCTCAGAAACCTTTGGTACTGTCTCCAATTCATCACAACATAAAGGAAGTGCAAAAATTTGATGATTTGTATGCCTTTGACTTCAGAAGGTTATCCAAGCTGGTTTTTAAGGATCAACACAAACGGGATACATTTAAAAATGTTTACAGGTCCTTTTCTGAACCTGAGAAAATAATCCCCACGGTTAAAAGCATCTTCAAAGGTTTGGAGAAAATGCACCGTGAGACTTTATCTCTTTCGGATAGGGTTTTAGTGCAAACAAAGCTGGAAGCGCGGGATTTACAGGAAACCTATGGAGTCAATTTTAAATGGGAGTTAATCCCTAATGGTGTTGGGGAGAACTTCCTTTCCCCACAAGTAAAGCAAAATCCTTTAGGATTCGAAAATTATCTAATATGTGTTGGTAGAATAGAGCCAAGAAAAAACCAACTTAATATAATAAAAGCTGTGGAAGAGGCGCGCAGAGAAATAAAGGAAAAGGATGCAGGTGCGGATCCAAAACTGATTTTTGTTGGAAAAAAGGTTGGTTTTAGGCATTTTGAATATACTAAAGAATTTAATAAAGCGCTTTCTCAAAAGCATTGGATTCACTACATAGAACAAATACCATATAAGGATATACCTACATATTATGCTCATGCAAAAGTTGGGATTTCTGCGAGTTGGTTTGAGACAACTGGTTTAACAAGCTTAGAGGCCTTGTTTTGTGGCGCAAATGCTGTTGCTTCCGGTGAAAGAGCCAAGGAGTATTTGGGGGATTTAGCTTTTTACTGTATTCCGGAAGATGTTTGCTCAATCAAGAATGCTGTCAAAAAGGCTTATTTTGCCCCAAAGCCTGTCATACCTGATTCTATGCGCAGCTCTTATACATGGGAAAATGCCGCTAAAAAAACATATTTGGTGTATCAAGAGGTTTTGCAGAAAGTGCAAAATGTCCTTCTTGAAGTAGCCAATAAAGAAAATTACAATGAGGAGATAATATGAATATAGAGCTTTTTTTGATAATACTGGTGTTTCTTTCCTCCCTGACTTTACTTTTTCTTGATAAAAAGCTTGCTGTGTCTGTATTGTTGGTACTTTCGGTACTTCTGCACAAGCAATTGTTTAAAGTTTATTCCTGGAATTTTTTACCCGTTAGAATATTTATGTTGGCTTTTGTGGTCTGGTCGCTTTACTTTGTTTTTAAAGAGTTTCTAAAAAGGAAAAATATTTGGTTTATTTTTCCTTACCTCAAAAACCCTTTCATTCTTTTGTTGAGTCTCCTTTGGCTCGTACGCGGAATCTCAATTTTATTTACAAAAAACCTTTCCGCAAGCCTTAACCTTTTTGCTTTTTTTACAACAATTGTATGTTTAGGAATTTTCCTTTTCTTATTTTTAAAAAACAAACCCGATCAGACACTTAAGTATATAAAAACTTATATTTATATAGTTTTTTCATTATGTCTTTTTGCTTTTTTTCAAGCTTACCTTTACTTGTCAACAGGAAAAATAATAGGTGCTTTATGGAATGTTCCTGATAAATTTCCTCGTTTGGGGTCCTTGTTTTGGGATGTTAATCACTTTGGAGGTTTATTGGCTGCAATATTGCCTGTTTTGGGTGCTCTTATTTTGTCCGCAAAAAAGATTAAGAGTGCCTTCCTTTATGTGCTCATGTTTTTTCCAATGTCTGTAATTTTGGTACTAACCAACTCGCGCACTTCGTGGATTTTGGCTGGTGTTTCTGGAGTAATATTTTTTCTACTCCTCCTTTATAAAAAGTTTGGTAGGAAAGGCGTTATTGGCTTAAGTTTTGTTTTGGTTTTATGTTTGGTGGGGTTCTTATTTGAATACTCCAATCATGAGAGCCCTTTGAGAAAAAAGATAAATGAATTTTTTCACTACAGAATGGATTCTTTTGATGCGCACTTTATGTTAATAGAAGGGTCCATTGAGATATTTGACAAATTTCCCGTTTTTGGTGGCGGATACGGTGGGTTTTTTGAGCATTTTACAACTACCACTATTTCGGCAGAATACTTTGGGCGTGACCCTGCCGCTTTTACTACAAGAGTCCCTGCCCATACAATTTGGGGTGAAGTACTTTCCGAAACGGGTTTAGTAGGCTTAGTTTTTTTTGTACTTTTTATTGGGCTTATTTTAGGCACTTTGCTTTATTCCTTCTTTATTTCTGAAGCAAAAGAGCAAGCCCTTCTTTCTCTCGCCATGTTTTCCTCCATTTTGGGATGGTTGGTGGCAGGCATATTTTATTCCTATAACAGCGAATTCTTTTTCTTGATTTTATTTTTGTACTTTATGTATGGTGTCTCTGTTTTGGGTAAAAATTATGAATTAAATAAAATGCTTAAGTTTTTTACGAGCAGATTTGATTTTGGTTTTATTTTTATTGCTGTTATTTCATTTTGTTTAATTTTTGTTTCTTTAGGAAGTACTCACCTAGTCCCTTGGGATGAGGCTATTTATGCAGGTGTGGCAAAAAACATGGTTAATACGGGTGAATATATGGTTATGGAGTGGATCCCTGGAAAAGTCTGGTTTGAAAAACCCCCATTGCTTATGTGGTTAATGGCAGGTTTTATGCACCTTTTGGGAATAGGGGAATGGGCGGCAAGACTCCCTTCGGCTATTTTTGGGTTTCTAACAATTCTACTTGTGTATACTTGGGCAAAAAAAATGTTTGGAAAAGGCGCGGCGTTTGTTTCTGCATTAGCACTGTTAACATCCGTTCATTTTTTGTACTATGCCCGTGCCTCAATGATGGATGTTACTGTTACCTTTTTTATTACTCTTTCCCTTTTCTTATATTATGAGGCAAAAAGGAATTTTAAGCCTTTATTTTGGCTTTTTTCGGGTGTTTCTGTGGGATTAGCGATTATGACAAAGGGGGTTATTGGTTTTTTACCTTTTGTAGTTATTGGCTTATATGAGCTATACCTTTTTTCTTCAAGACAGCAAAAGTTCTCTTTAACATTGTGTAAAAACTATTTTTTGCTTATTTTATACGCTTTTATAATAATATTGCCTTGGCATTTGTATATGCATCAGCAATTTGGTATGGATTTTTGGGCGAATTATATTGGATATCATGTTTTTGATAGAGCGATTTCTGCCATAGAAGACAAGGGCCAACCTTTTTTCTGGTACCTTGTTGTTCTTAAAGTAAGCATGAGAATTTGGTTTGTGGTTTTGGTTCCCGCCTTTTTTTATGCAATTTCTAAGGCTTTTAGGAAACAAAACGATTTAGTTTTTATTCTAATATGGGGAGTGTCTATTTTTCTTTTCTTTTCTATAGCAAGATCAAAGCTGGTTTGGTATATCATTCCTGTTTATCCCGCCGCAGTTTTTTTAGTGGGCTTCTTTTTAACGGATGTTGCTACTATGGGGATTTTTGTTTTGTCTAATCTTGCAAGTATTTTTACGCATTTACCCACATCCATAAGGGATTTTGTTAAAAAAGTATCTCAACCTAGGGAGACAAGTTTGACCCTTCATTTTTTGGTTTATTTTGCAATAACAACTTTTGGACTTACATATTTTTACTTCAACAAAAAGATGGTTTATACGGGTGATTTAACAGGGAAGCAAGCAAGGCTTATCCAATACAAAGATACCCGTTTTGGTTTGGAAGAAGTTTTATATGTGGACAAAGTAGAACGTCCCCTTCCGTTGTTTTACTCTAATGGCCCTGTAGAAACTGTAGAATTTGCTCACTTGCAAAGGCAACTAAAGAATGCCCAAGAAGAAGACAGGCAGGTTGTTTTTATAACAAAATCCAGCAGATTTGATGCTTTAAAAGAAGAATTTCCGTTAATATTGCCGGTAATGCAAGAAAAGGAATGGATTTTAGGTTACTTGCCTACGCGAATTGTGGAGGTTGGTGTAGGTGACCCTGTGGATATGCAAAAATAATGGAAGTAGGCACACTAACTGTATCTAGGCTTGAATACAAACATTCCCGTTACTAAAATCGCTACCACCCCTGCTAAAAGTTGCGCATATGCCAGACCCTGTAATTCCATTTTTGGTACTAGAAGAAGAATACCAAGTAAAAATGAACCCAATTTTGTCAAACTTATTCTTAAAATTTTTTTTGTATCTTCTTGAATAAAAAAATAGTTTTCCATAAAAGCCGCGATCGCGTTAAGTGTTGCCGCAAAAACCAAGATGTTTAATAATCCAAGTGACTCCTTGAATTGAGGCCCAAAGAACTTTCCTATTATAAAATGAGAAGCAATTACTCCCAAAATCCCAACTACAAAAATTCCTCCGGCAAGTAAAAAAATTTCATCAAAGCTGTACTTTAGGTTTTGTTCTTTTCTTTTGGCATTCTTGGGAAGTAGTACTGTAAAAATGGAAAGTGAAAGCAGCGCGAAAATGACAGAAACCTTATTTGCCAGTGCAAAAATTCCAACATCAGAAAAACCCCTAATAGTGTTGGCAACTGCATTAGAAAGGGCGGGCCACATTTCGGTTATGATTTGAGAAATACCTGCTGGCCACGCTATTTTTAGTAAGGAGAAGTTTCTTTTTAGGCTCAAATTTTTAAGTGGGTTTTTTATAAGCAATAAAAGAAGCCCTCCAAATATAGAGAGACCAAAAATCCCTGTTGTTGTGGGGACTGTAGCTTTTATTAATCCCAAAAACAAAAAAAGAGCAAAAATTGCTTTTATTATGGCAGGAATTGTGTACAAAAGTACCAGGAGCAAATATTCCTCTTCCCTTTGGTAAAGTGCATATAAAAGATAATTTAAGGTATAAGCTGCAAGACTGCCTATCATGATTAAAGCAAGTGTTGCAGAAAACAGATTAAAAATAAATAACGACATTATTCCGAATACTGCAGAAAGTACGAAAAGAAAAAATTTTAGCCCAATAAATTCCTGAGTATTTACTTTATGCAATATAGAACCTGCAACAAAAGTGGAATTTGTACCAAAATCGGTTAGGCGGGCTAAAACTAGAAGAATGCTGACAAATAAAGCATATTTTCCAAAATCAGCAAGATCAAGCGAATTTGCCACAGCCCAAAGAAAAACGAATCCCAGCAGCGCATTTATCATGTTTCCTGCTGTAACTAGGGAAATCTTCTTTAGCATGGGGAAAGTATATCATTCAATGTTACAATTTATCTATGCAATTCGTAGTAGAGGAAAAGAGCGATAAAATAAAGGGGACTCGTACAGTGTCCCATAAAAAAAAGAAAATTGGCATAGACTGTAGAATGTGGGATGAAACAGGAATCGGAAGATACATTAGAAATGTTGTTTCCCAAATTGCCAAAATAGATCATGAAAATCAATATGTGCTTTTTCTTCTTCCTAAAAACATGGACTCACAGGATTTTCCATCCAACTTTAGCAAAGTACCTGTAGATATTAGATGGCATACTTTTGCAGAACAAACAAAGCTTCCTTTTATATTTTTAAGTCAAAAGTTGGACCTTTTGTTTGTTCCTCATTTTAATGTTCCAATTTTGTATCCCAAAAAATTTGTAGCCTCCATACATGACCTTACTATATTGAGAGTAAAGACAGGTCGCGCAACTACATTACCCTACCCAATTTACGCAATAAAACGAGTTGCCTTTAGAATTAATATTTTAAACACTGCAATAAGGGCCAAGAATATATTTGTTGTCTCCAATTTTGTAAAAGAAGACCTGATTAAGACATTTTCCCTTTCCAGTAAAAAGATTATTGTTGCACCTTGTGCCGCATCACCTATTTTTAGCCGTGCCAATAATAAAGACTCATTTGGTGTTTTACAAAAATACAATATTAAAACTCCCTACCTTTTTTATGTAGGAAACGCGCATCCTCACAAAAATCTGGAAACCCTACTTATGGCTTTTGCAAAAATCATAGAGACGCATCCCGATTTGTTTTTGGTTCTTGGTGGAAAAAAAGAATTCTTTTATGAACGTTTAGAAAGGGAAGTTGCCTCTACAAAAATCGCGTCTAATGTAATTTTTCCAGGTTTTATAGAAGATGCAGACCTTCCTGCCCTTTATTCTTCTTCCTTGGCTTTTGTTACGCCCTCTTTGTATGAAGGGTTTGGAATTCAGGTACTTGAAGCTTTCGCTTGTGGTACAAAAGTTATTTGTTCTGGAGTTACCTCTCTTCCCGAAGTTGGTGGAAATGCTGCTTTTTATTTTGATCCTAGGAATGTTGAGGATATAGTTGCAAAAGTTTGTGCGGCGTTAGATACCCCTTTTAATCAGGAAGAGGCTCGTAATCAGTTGAAAAAATTTTCATGGGAAATTTCTGCTCAAAATATTTTGAATCAGATTAACAAGCTGCTTTAAAAGCCAAAAAATTTTAAAATGAAATTAGCTGTAGTATTTGATGATCTTATTCAACACGGAGGAGCTGAAAAGCTTCTTTTATCTGTCATGGAAGTTTTTCCTCAGGCTCCCTTGTATGTCCCGTTAATGTCTAAAGAATGGGAACATGCTTTGCATGAGAAGAATTTTTGTGTATGCACTTCTTTTATGCAAAAACTCCCGTTTAAAAAAAAATTGAACCGTTTTTACTCTGTTTTAGGTCTTCACATTTTAGCCTTTGAGAATTTTGATTTTTCTCAATTTGATGTTGTTTTATCAATTTCTGCTAGGTATGCGCATGGAATTATTACTAAGCCCAAGACTAAGCACATTTGTTATATGAATAGCCCAGGTAGAATGTTTTGGGATACAGATTCCTATTTTGAGGGAGAGAAATTTTTAACTCGTCTCTTTTCCTTTTTATTACAGCCATTTCTTTCACATGTTCGCAATTGGGATTTTATTGTTTCTAAACGGGTGGATTGTTTTGTAGCAAATTCTCCCATCCCTAGGAGAAGAATAGCCAAGTACTATAAAAGGGATTCCGATATAATATTTCCTCCGGTTGAGTTTCCTAAAACAATAATTGCGCCCAGTTTGGGAGAAAATTACTTTTTAATTGTGACACGGCTTTTACCATGGAAAAAAGTTGATATAGCAATAAAGGCTTGTGCATCGGAAAAAAGATTTTTGAAAATAGTAGGGGAAGGCCCTGCGAAAAATCGGTTACAAAAATTGGTAAAAAGGTTAGGTGCCACGGATTTTATTGAGTTTACAGGTTATGTTTCAGAAGATGAAAAATGGGCTTTGTTACAAAATTGTTCTGCTTTTATTATGACTCAGGAAGAGGACTTTGGGATTGCCCCTTTGGAGGCCATGTCCTTGGGGAAGCCCGTTATTGCCTATAAAAAAGGCGGAGCATTGGTCTATGTTAAGCCACATGAAACTGGAATTTTCTTTGAGGAGCAAACCCCTGAATCTCTTGTAGTTGCTTTGCAAAAGTTTGACAATGCCCACTTTTCGGCGGACTCCTGTAAAAGGCAATCTCAAAGGTTTGCAAAAGAAAAGTTTCAAGAGAAAATAAGAGATATTGTAAATAAGGTATACTACAGTATGATATGACTTTTTACCATGTGGGAAAAAGATTATTAGATATTTTTGGATCCATATTTTGTATAGTTATTTTTTCTCCAATAATGATTCTGACCGCAATTCATATAAAGCGTGTCTCCCCCGAAGGGCCTGTTCTAGCGGATATTCCCTTAAGACAGGGAAAGGGAGGCAAGGAATTTAGGTTTCTAAAATTTAGGTCTATGATTCCCAACGCGCACCAATGGCTTTTGGATCATCCCGACATTTACGAAAAGTATAAGTGCAATAATTTTAAAATAGGAGCAGAAGAAGATCCTCGGATAATCCCAGGGGGTGTTTTTATGCGCAAATACAGTGTTGATGAATTACCTCAATTCTTTAATGTATTGATGGGCGATATGAGTTTAGTGGGTCCAAGAGCCTATTATCCCTTTGAAGTAAAGACTCAATTGGAGAAGTTTCCTGATTCTCAGAAATACATGGAAATATTAAAAACCGTTAAGCCAGGTATTACGGGAACATGGCAAGTAAGTGGAAGGTCAGACATAGATTTTCTTGAAAGAGTTAGAATGGATGCAGAGTATGCACAAAAAAATTCTTTATTGTATGATATCTGGGTGTTATTACAAACACCTTATGTAGTTTTAACCAAGAAAGGGGCTAAATAAAGAAAATGGCAACAAGTTTTTGGAAACCAGGAAACAAAGTTCTAAAGGATACCAACAGTTCTGGAACAAAAAAAAGCAAGTTTTCGTTTATAAAATTGAAGAAGATTAGCTTAAGCAAAAAACAGAAAAAAGTTTTAGGTATTTTATTTAGTGTTTTTGCGCTATTTATTGTTTTTGCATATTTTGTATTTATTCGTCCGGGGATGCAGCTTGTCTCACATGGTTTGGCATTGAAGGATAGTGTTTCTTTGATTAAAACAGGTTTTACAAATCGAGATTTAATCCAGATGCGGGCAGGCTTTGATAGTGCCGAAAAAAATTTGGCGGATCTTAGGGACTCACGAAATAAGAGCTTTGGTTGGCTCTCTGGTTTTGGTCCATTAAAAGGTTACTATTCAGATTCAGAGGTGGCTCTTGTTTCTGGTGAGCATTTGATCTCAGCAGGAAGAGAATTGGCTACACTTTCAGAGCCTTTTGCTGATGCAATAGGGTTAAGAGTTTCCGCTGATCAAGAACCCTCGCAGTTAAGCCTAATTGACGCTGTAGCCAGTTGGGTATCCATAATGCCTGATTTAGCAGAGGATATAGATGTAGTTTTAGCTGAGTTAGATATTGTTGGTAATGAACTCGCCAAGATTGATCCCCACAGGTATCCTGTAAAATTCAGAGGTATAGAAGTGCGAGCAAATATCGAGAGGGCGCAGAATCTTTTGTCTTCGGTTAATGATGCAGGTCCAGATATAAAAAGAGCTTTGGTAATAATTCCCAGATTATTGGGAGTGGATGGCAAAGAGTTGCGCTATATGATTATTATGCAGAATGATAAGGAGATAAGACCAACCGGAGGGTTTTGGACAAATTATGCAACTTTTAAAATTCGTAATGCAATGCTTAATTCGGATTTTAGCTCGCACGATATGTATAGTATTGATGAAATACTGTTGGCTATAGACTCCTGGTATGATTTTCCGGATGCCCCACCTGCTTATGAAAGATATCTAAAGGTGCAACATCTATATGCAAGAGATACTAATTTTTCACCAGATTTTCCCTCTTCTGTGGCTGAGTTCATGAAGCTTTATAATTTGGCAATGTCTATTAATCCTTCGGTTATTAAACCTGTGGATGGTGTTTTTACTATTGATACGGTTGTTTTGGAGGATCTAATGGAAATAACTGGGCCGGTGACTGTGAACGGGTTTACATATAATTCCGAAAATGTAGTTCTGGAGCTTGAAAAATTGGCTAGTCTTACTCTAAAGGAGCAGGCGGGAAGAAAAGATATTCTGGGTCATTTAATGCAAGCAATGCTTATAAATGTTTTTGAATCGGACGGGAATTTGTGGCCTTCTCTAATTGAGAAGGGTATTGACCTTATGATGAGAAAGCATGTATTGGTTTATATGAATGATGAGGATGCACAGGAGTTATTTACTGAATATGGACTGGCGGGGGCTATTGCCCCTTCCAAAGAGGGAGAAGATTACGCTTTTGTTGTTTCCACAAATTTGGGTGGAGATAAGACCAATTGGTTTGTTCGTAAATCGGTTACGCATGCTTTAGAAAAACAAAATGACAAGTATTTAAGAACAGTAAAAATCGTATTTAATTATGATCAGCCCGCACCAGAATATGGCGCCTTTGCCAAAAGATATCAAGATTGGCTAAGACTTTATGTTCCCCAAGGTAGCGAATTTGTGGAATCCACCGGATTTGATACGCGTTTTGATGGCGGAACAGAGCTGGACAAGGACTATTTTGACGGTTTCTTTACTTTGGTTCCAGGAGAAAGAAGGGAGATTACAATTAAATATTATTTACCCGAAGGTAT
>Ga0116188_1002501_pt1 | contig 14344 bp, 7 predicted proteins | sample AD_JPNTR2_MetaG_FD_89807 | JGI IMG/M metagenome (GOLD analysis project Ga0116188, IMG submission 89807) | Active sludge microbial communities of municipal wastewater-treating anaerobic digesters from Japan - AD_JPNTR2_MetaG | ecosystem: Engineered > Bioreactor > Anaerobic > Digestate | place...
CATAGACGTATCCGCCGACGGACGCCAGCAGGCGAGCTATGTTCGGTGGACAACAGGCGCACAATAACCACGGGGCCCGCGCGTGCTCCCCGTCCGATTCCAAGGGGTTTGTGTAAAAGAAGGCCTTTCCGTCCAAGGAGATTCCGGAGAGAGCCCCGTTGTAGAGCATTCTCTCCAGCACGTCCACATAGCGGGCATCGCCGAACCGCTGGAACATCCGTTGGTTCCAGAACATGCCGCCAATAGCCGCGCAGGTCTCATTATAGGCGGTGAGATTGGGCAGGACGTAGTCCTCGGCAAAGGCTTCCCCGTCGGATGTAGCGCCGATACCTCCGGTCACATACATCTTGCGGGCGACGACGCTGGTCCAAAGCTTCTCCAGAACCGGCCAGTAGGATTCCACTCCTGCAAGAGCGCCTACATCCGCCATGCCCGAGTACAGATAAACCGCACGAACCGCGTGCCCCACCGCCTCGTCCTGTTCCAGCACCGGTCGGTGAGACTGGTTGTACTCCTTCCCACTTCCCGGCTTCCCGTCGGGTCCTCTCTCCTCGATCATGAACCGCGCCAGAAAGAGCCATCGTCGGTCCCCGGTAACCCTGTACAACCTCGCCAAACCCATTTCCACCACCGGGTGCCCGGGCCAGACGGACTCTTTATCCGGTCCGAAGGTACGGTCCAGCAATTCGGCCGCTTTCAGAGCCACGTCCAACAGATTTCTCTTCCCCGTCGCCTGATAATGAGCTGCGGCCGCCTCAAAGAGGTGGCCGAGGTTATAAAGCTCGTGGCTGCCTTCACGCACGAGCTCCCACCGGCCTTTGCCCGCCCATTTGTGAGGGTTCTCCGGGTTGATGGTCCGGGTCGTGTACAGGTAGCCGTCGGGCTCCTGGGCGGCGGCGACCTTCGCGATGACCTCGTCGACGAGACGATCGAGTTCGACATCGTCCGGGTGCGCCGCCAGCCAAAACGAGGCGGCTTCCAACCACTTGTAAACATCCGTATCGTCGAAAGGAAATTGCGGCGGGTCCCGATCCTCCACCCTTTCGCCCCTCAACACCGCGGCCGCCCGCTCGAAAAGCCCGATCCTCCCCGTTTCCACCAGTCGCTCGTAAATGTGGGGCAAGGTCGCCTTCCGTAGCGTTTCCTGCCGAGGCGCCCAAAACGAATCGGTAATCCGAACGTTCTTCACGCTCACCGAAGCGATGGGATAGTCCTGCGGCGGCTCGAAGCTCTTCTGAGCACAACCCGCCCCCAGGAAAACCAGCACCCAGGTGGTCTTGCACAGGAAGGAGCCAACCTTTTCATTTCGCGGTATTGTCATTGCGGCATCTCCTTTCGCTGAAAACATGAGGCAGGCATCGCCCCGGAGGTCGCATCTTGTAGGGGTGATCCCTGTCCTCTTCGCAACATGCTACCGGGTACCGACAGCAGTGAAAAGATGGTTCCTGAAACATGCTCAATAACCCCCGAGGCAAGCCCCCTAGGATCGGTTGAGCAAGCAGCTCGAAATACCACCGCTTGGGCTGCAACAGTTCACTCGGTTGAGCAGCTTAAGGAACTCGGCGCGGACGCTGCTTCCTCAAGAACGAAAATGAGACGGATTTCGCAGCTCCTGCGGACAGATCCCAAAGTTTCTCGGAACCGCTCGATCCATTACACATACCCGGTCAACGTTCTTACCTGACCCACATTAGCCGACATCTCTTGAAACCTTCACAGGTTCCGGCCGTATGAGTTTGGAGACAGGCCCTTCGCCTCTCGAAACGCAAGTGCTGTTTCGATTATGATTTTCCCTGCGTTCCATGACGACTTTTTTATGACTTCTTTCTTGTACGAACTAGCCGGCAATCCCTCATTCGTGGTGGCAGCGGCCCTGGCAGCGGGAGTTGTTGCTCAGATCGTCGCCCGTCATCTTCATATCCCGGGCATCGTGGTGCTCCTCGGTGCGGGTGTACTGCTCGGACCTGACGGACTACGACTGCTCGATCCGGACAGCCTGGGGGACTCCTTACAGGCGTTGATCGGCTTCGCCGTGGCCGTCATCCTATTTGAAGGGGGTCTGAACCTAAGTTCCTCACGGCTTCGTCGTCAAGCCCCCACAATCCGCCGCCTATTGACGGTGGGGGCCGTAATCACGGCCGTTGGAGCTGCTTTGGTCGCCCGAGTGTTCCTGGAGTGGGACTGGACGCCCGCCTTTCTGTTCGGCACGTTGGTGATCGTTACGGGACCGACGGTGATTACTCCGCTCCTCCGCCGGGTGCGCGTCAAGCATAACATCGAAACCATTCTGGAGTCGGAGGGGGTCTTGATTGACGCCGTCGGGGCAGTGGTCGCCGTCGTGGCTCTTGAGATAGCCTTGGGACATTCCACCAACGCTCTGGCGTTGGGCGCCCTCCAGATACCTCTCCGACTCCTCGTCGGGCTGCTCGTGGGGGCTGCCGGGGGCTGGGTGATCGCCGCCGGACTTCGTCGGCCCACTCTGGTGCCGGAAGGCTATGAGAACATCTTCACTTTGGCCTTTGTGTTGGCGGTCTATCAACTAAGCAATGTCCTTACTGCGGAGTCGGGAATCATGGCGGCTGTCACCGCAGGCGTCGTGGTAGGGAATATGCCTTCCCGCGTCAGCCGTGAACTGCGAGAGTTCAAGGAACAGCTGACGATCTTGCTGATTGGCATGTTGTTCGTGTTGCTGGCGGCGGACGTTCGCCTGGCCGAGATAGGGGCATTGGGAAGTGCCGGACTGAACGTAGTCCTGGCTCTAATGTTCGTGGTTCGACCTCTCGACGTCTTGGTATGTACGTGGGGGAGTTCTTTGAGCCTGCGTGAAAGAGCATTCTTGGCATGGGTGGCACCTCGAGGTATCGTCGCCGCGGCGATCGCGTCTCTGTTTGCAGAGCGTCTCTCGCAAGCCGGCTTCCCTCACGGCGACCAGCTGAGAGCGCTCGTGTTCCTAGTCATCGCGGGAACCGTTGTCCTCCAGGGAGCGACAGCTTCCCTGGTAGCTCGTATTCTGGGTGTGCAGCGCCCATCCGAACGCGGATACGTGATTTTGGGAGCGCAACCCTTTGGACGGCTCCTCGGCCGCCTCATCAAGGATCATGGGGAGGAGGTGATCTTGCTCGATTCCAACGCCACACACTGTCGCGAGGCCGAGCAGGAAGGACTGACGGCTCTCTACGGCAACGCCCTGGACGAAACCCTACTGATGCGCTCCCAAATGGACACCCGCAAAGCCGCGCTGGCCGTAACCCACAATGAGGCGGTCAACACCCTTTTCGCGGTACGCGTCCGAAAGGAATTCGGTATTCGACGAGTCTACGTCCTTCTGGAAAAAGGTACATCAGGCGTTCCCAGGACACACGTAAAACAGGCAGGAGTGCGTATTCTGGGCGGTGCACCGACGGACTCCGAGCTATGGTCGGTCCGGATTAGGCGCGGCTTGGCCGTGTCGGAGCTGTGGCAACGGCGAAGGGACGCCGACGAAGATCGATTCGAAGTGGATGTACAGCATGTAACTCTCGCCTTTCCGCTGTTCACCGTTAACGACCACCGCCGGCTGCAACCGGTGGACGAGCAAACCTCCTTTCCACCTGGGACCCGGACCTGGTGGCTCATTTTCACCGAGCGTCGGCAGCAGGCGGCTGCGTGGCTTCAGGCCCATGGATGGGAGTCCCTCCAAGTTTCCGTTTCTTCCCAGCCTGGGGACGCCCTCACCCAGGAAGCTCCAGAACCGTCCGCCTAGCCCTGCGCCCAAGCCGATCTAACGACTGCGGCAAGTCCGAAGCCACCCCGGGTGGCCGGCTAACCCTGTTCCTTCCCGTCACTTTTACCGTTATCAGCTCTTCCAACCCTTAGTTGCTCAATCTTAGTTGGTCCTTCTCTGATGGGATACCGAAAGGAAAGCCCGCCGAGGGTACGAGAGCAAGACGCTTGCCTCCCGCTCCCGGCCGGTGACGGCGAGTCGGTTTGGAATCCTTCGAGCAATTTGAGACAATCCGCGACGAAGCTGCGGTTCTCTTGTATTCGGCGGCTTCGCTACAGCGACCGGCAGTCGACTCGAGTTTAGGGAGGAACAGGAAGCGATGATCCTGGCAGGTGATGTGGGCGGCACCAAGATCAACCTGGCGATTTGTGAGAAAGAGGGAGACGGATTCCGGATTGTTTACGAGGGCACTCTTGCCAGCCGCGAATTCCCTTCCCTAGCGGCCGCCGTGGAGCAGTTTCGCAAGGATGCGTCTCAGGCGACCCGGATCAACAGCATCGAGGCGGCATGTTTCGGGATCGCAGGACCCGTCGTCCGGCAGACCGTTCGGACCACCAACCTACCCTGGCAGATTTCGGCGGAGGAGCTGGCTGCGACGACGGGCATTCGGAAGGTCCGGCTTCTCAACGATCTGGAAGCGACGGCGGAGGGACTTGCCACTCTCCCGGCGGAATCCGTAGCCGCTCTCCAGGATGCACCTGAGGAGGCCGGTTCCACCCGGGCTCTGATTGCCGCCGGGACGGGCCTGGGGGAAGCCATTCTGATCTGTGAGCAGGGAATTTACCGGCCCGTTCCCTCCGAGGGAGGCCATGCCGACTTTGCGCCTCGCAATGAAGCTGAAATCAAGCTGCTTGAGTTCCTCTGGCAAAAGTGGCCACACGCTTCCTATGAGCGCGCCCTTTCCGGACCTGGCTTGGTCAACCTGTATCACTTTCTTCTGGCTTCCGGCGAGCAGGAAACCTCAGGCGTCCGGGCACGGCTGGAAGCAGCCGGAGATCCGGCAGCTGTGATTTCCACCCTGGGACTCATGAATGTGTGTCCGGTTTGCCGAAAAGCTCTAGAAATGTTCGTCGGTATTTATGGAGCCGAGGCGGGTAACCTGGCTCTCAAGGCCAGGGCCACAGGCGGCCTGTATGTCGGCGGGGGCATCGCCCCCCGCATTCGAGCGATGCTCACGGAAGAGCTTTTCTTGGAACCGTTCCGCGACAAGGGTCGCATGCGTCACTTGATGGAGAACATTCCGGTCCGTCTCGTCTTGGAACCCAAGACCGCACTCTTCGGCGCGGCTGAGACTGCGTTACGCCTTCTCGCTGAGGACGTCCAGTCCGCCGGAGTCAGCCTGACTTGAGTTCATTCAATAGCCGCCTGCGCTCTCAGTTCAGTGGGAGAATGCTGCAGTTCACCGGGCGCGAAGACCGGCCGATGTCTTCGCGGTCCCGATCCGGGCTGAACCCGCACGGCGGGCCGCCCTCGGCTCTTCCGGCTCGCGCGGGCGGTGCAGGCACGTCAGGGTCTTCTCCCCCTACCCCGGCCCGGTGGTTCGCCTATCCCACGGAATAGCAACATCCGTCGATGAAGTCGCCACAAAATCAGCCCTTCAAAGTCCGGCGTTCCCCAATCCGGCTCGGGCATAATGCCTACAAGGACCAACCATCCCGGTAAGCGGGAGCCAGAATTCCTTGCAGCGTGGAGTTCTCCGGAACCCATCGGTTTTCGCTCCAACGAAGGACTTGCTTTGCGCGATGGGCCGCCAGGGGCACAAGAATCGACTCGGTTACCCTTGCTGTAAACTCGAAGTTCGCGGCCGGAGTGATTCTCTCTCCTCGGCAAGCCTGAAGCCACTCCTCGTAATGCCCCGGCGACCGCGGCAGCGTCTTAGCCGGCTGTGAAAAGGATTCCGCTCGCCGCTTAGGTAACAGCCGAGGAGCTCCGCCGTTAAAATCGCATAAGATCTTGCCTTCGTCCCCGACCAGCAACATTCCTTCGTCGGCCAACGACTCGGACGTTTCCAGCTCCGCCGGTCTCGGCGGCTTGATGCCTCCGTCATACCAGAAAACTTCCGCTCGGGCGAGATTTCCTCGAGTCGGAAAAGCAATCCGGGCGGTCATGGCGTCAGGATAAGTCTCTCCATTCTGAAAGACTTCAACGACGTTACCGTTTCTGATCCAGCGTACGCTTCCCGTAGCTTCGACGAGGTCCGGCTTTTCAAGCTGCAGCACGCGGAAGATCGTGTCGAAACTGTAGCAACCCATGTCTCCAATGGCGCCGGTACCGAAGTCGAACCAGCCTCTCCACACAAACGGCTGATAGACGGGGTGGTAGGGTCTTGCTGGGGCTGGTCCCAGCCAGATATCCCAGTCCAGGTAATCAGGCACGGGAAGCGTCTCCGTAGGCCTTCCGATTCCCTGGGGCCAAAACGGCCGCGCCGACCAGTTGTGTACCTCCCGCACGGATCCCACGGCGCCGGCCGCGACCCACTCCGCCAGCACTCGTGTCGCTTCCGAGGCGGAGTTCCCGACGGCCACCTGGGTGACTACGCCCGTTTCGGCGGCCACCTTCGCCATAGTCCTCGCCTCATGAACGGTGCGGCACATGGGCTTCTGACAGTACACGTGCTTACCCTTGCGCATCGCCGCCACCGATACGGCGGCATGGACATGATCCGGCGTGCCGACAACGACAGCATCGATATCGGCTTCTTGCTCCAAAAGTTCCCGGAAATCCGCATATGCCGTACAACCCCGGTACGACTCGGCGCCGGAACGCTTCGCGTAATACCGGTTCACAACGTCGAGAGCAACTTCGCGGCCACACCAGGCGCCTTCACGACCTTCCCCCCAGGTGGAATCATTCAGCAAGCGTCTGACTTTACCGCGGAGCTCGCCTCCGCCCCACTCGATAAAATCGCCCGATCCTCGGTTCGGGTCGCACACCGCGACCGCTTGTACTTGGGGATAGGCCATCAATTCCATCATTACGCGCATACCCTGCGAGCCGACCCCGACAAATGCCACCGCCAAGCGGTCGTTGGCCGCCACATAACCGCGGCCGCCCAAAACATGCCGCGGAATAACGGCCGCCGACATCGCGCCCAAACTTCCCCGTAGAAAAGCTCGGCGGCTCGTCCCCCCTCCCAAGCTTTCAACCTTAGAAGACACCCCCTTCGACCGCCTCATCTTGTCCTCTCCTTCCTTTCTGTACACTTCGACCCGGTTTATGCTCCCGGCAAATCAACACCCACGCTGCATATTGTGCGACCCGCTGGAAGGAAAGAAAAGCAAAGAACCCTCACTCCGCCCGACCTAAGTCGGAACGGGAACCGCTCGTCGCAGGGGATGGTCCGAGGAACCCATGAACTCCAGCACCCTCGACCGGTTGAGCTTCTCTAATCCCTTGTGTGGTCCGTGCCGTGGCCACGCCCGTGGGGTGAACTTCCACGGACGTCGTCTTGCAAGGCTGTCCCGGTCGTCGCCAAGGAGAGCGAACAGTGCAGCACCCCCTTGGGTTGCTGTAAACGATCGGCGACAGCCCGAACCTGGCTGGCCCGTCCCTTCACCAGGATCGCTTCAACGCACATGTGACGGTCCAGATGAACGTGCGTGTTCGCCAGGATTTCATCGTGGAAGTCATGCTGCAAAGCCGTCAGACACTCAGTCAACCCTCGACGATGGTGGTCATAGACGAGCGTGATCGTACCGACGACCTCCTGATCACTCTGCCACTCCTCCCGCACCAGACGATCCCGAATCAGGTCACGCAAGAACTCGGAACGATTGTTCGCCCCTGATCGGGCCATCAAGGCATCCAGGGCCTCGGCCAGACGCCGCTCCACCGTAAAGCTCATCCGTAACAGGTCGCTCATAAGGGTAACCCTCTTCCTAAACTTGAGGGACGGCCTTCAGCCCGAGAGGTCTCCTCCTGGGGGGCCACGAAGACCCGGTTGCAACTCCAAGTCTGAGAAGACTTACGGGTAGTCTCCGCGGCCGCGGTTTCGCACTGCTTCGATCCTCACAGATCATAGGTCTTCGGCCCCGGCGGGTTCGAGGGTTAAAGACCAACGTTCGGTCCCCCAAGCCATGCACAATTCGGCACCTCTTCCCGACGGCTTCAGCTCGATCGTGAACAGTTCCACCGGACTGTCGCCAACGACCCGTTCCATGGGGACACGAACTACTTCCCGGTCGGCAATCTGCTCGGAGTAGTTGAAGCTAGGATAAGGTTCGTCAGCAACCGCCGCAGGGGCGGCCGACCAAATGTTCTTCAGCGGCTGACCCAGATCCTCGTTCAGTACCAAAGAGTATGTATCCCCTTCTCCGCAGTGCACGTAAACCGAGTACGTCCCTGCCGGAACCACCTTCCCGCCCACTTTGAAAGGTGTAGTCGCCTCGAAAAGGGTGATCCTGTCCGCACCCGCGCGCCACATCCGGTCAGAAGGCAACTGCTCGAGAAGCTGGGCCACGGAACGCCCCTTCAAAGCCGGACGTCCGTAATCAATACTGATCTTCCCGCTACCGAGTCGGACCGTTGCCTCTCCCCGCTCCGCTCCTAACAGGGGCGATGCAAAAACAAGAAATACCGAAGCTGTCGCCAGAACCATAGAAACTCGACCAAGCTTCATAGCAGTCCCTCCCTTCCGTCGTACACTTGCTTCCTCGCTCAGAAAATGAGTCGAAAACAGTTGAATGCACTATAGCAAAACCTCTTTGCTTCCCCCTTTCCGAATGAACTGGACGCACACGTATGAGGACTCGCAACGGCCCTTGCCGCATCACACCATCGGAAAAGAGGTTCTTCAGGAGTGTCGCCTCCTTCCCATAGCCGCTTCGCGCGGTATGCAAGGAGATACGTTCGGTGAGACGTCACTGCACGATCTCCCGCCCGCTAAACCGCTGGAAATAGTGAAGGCAAACCTCCCGCCATCGCCGGGCGTCGTTCAGTTGCACGGTCAACTTTTCATCCACATGACGAAAGATTCCCGCGTCCACCCAAGGCTCCAGGCGTCTCCAGATCCTTTGCATTTCTTCCACCTGCGCAACGCCGTGGTGATAGCGGAAACATAGCTCTTCCCACAAGGTTCGCCCGGATTTCATTCGGAAGTCCCATGGAACGTGGTGAAACCAGAGAAGGTACTCTTCCGGACAGGTCGACAGATCGTCGAACAGCCGGGCCAAAGGTTCCGCATACTGAGACACCGCGTCCGAACCTCGGGAAGAACGGTCAAATCCTAGACCTTCCTGATCGGCCCGATGATAGTACACGCTTGTCCAGTCCGAGCGCCCGGCCGCATGGTCGGGACCCGGGCCGTAATGCACATCCGGCTCCATGATGTGGTGGAGCCCCAGGGGAGTCATGTAATCGACACAAGCCTCCCAGGAGTCCATCATTATTTTCAAGACCGGCTCGACCACCTCCCGCCGACGACTCAACGACAGACGTATCCATTCTTCGGCCACGACGGCCGGGTTCTCCAGGGGATCCCAGGCCAGGCGCCCGAAAGCATACCAGTTCGCCTGGCCGAAAAAATGACCACACCAGTTGCGGTCGGAACCGGTGTTGGCTACCCCGGCTACCGCCGTCCAGCGATACCCGTACGCCGTTCCGTTCACAATTCGCGCCAAGGTCGTGCCACGGCCTTTACTGAACAGGTCGAAGTCCAGGTACTCCCGCCATTGAGTGCCGAGAAAGACAAGGTGGTTGGAGTGCCCAAGGTATTCTTGGGTAATTTGGAGCTCCAAGGCGAGAGGAGTCTGAGGCATGGCGCCAAACAAAGGTTGAACCGGCTCGCGGGGTTGGAAGTCGATGGGGCCGTTCTTTACCTGGATGATCACGTGCGGGTGAAAACTTCCGTCCAGGGGTACAAACTCTTTGTAAGCTCGCTTGGCCCGGTCGGGATCGGTTTCCGGGCGATACACAAATGCGCGCCAGAGAACAATCCCTCCGTGGGGTGCCAGCGCCTCCGCCAACATATTGGCTCCGTCGGCATGGGAACGTCCATAATCCTGAGGCCCCGGCATCCCTTCCGAAGCGGCCTTGACCAAGAAGCCTCCGAAATCAGCAACGTAGCGATAGATCTCATCGACCTTCTCTTTCCACCATCTCCTCACCCGAGGATCGAGGGGGTCGGCGGTATCAAGATCTCCTATTCCTCCGCGGCGTTGTTCCAGTGTGAAGCGGCCCTTCGTAGGTGAAGCAAAGTTCACGGAGAGGAAGACCCGAATCCCATATGGTCGAAACACGCCGGCCAGAGCGGCCACCTTCTTAAGGTACTCGGGTAAGAGAAGCCGAGGATCGGCATTCACGTTGTTGAGAACGACTGCGTTGATCCCCAGCGAAGCATTGGCCCGAGCGTAATCGATGTAACGCGGATCGACAGAGTCGGGCAATTCTTCCCACTTCCACAAGGAGTCTCCCGCATACCCCCGCTCCACCGAGCCGTCCAGGTTGTCCCAGTGATTCAGCATCCTCCATTGAACGCGCGGAGCATCTCGGAAACCCAGGGCCTCAGCTGGGATCTGCATCTGCACTTCGCGCAACAACCGGAATGTTCCGTACAAAAGACCGACATCGGAAGAAGAAGTCAAGATCCACGTCGGCCGGCCGCTGAGCTGCACCCGGCGCAAGAGGAAGCCTTCCGGTCCGAGTTCACGCAGTTCGTCGCTCCACCCCAAGGACGCTATCACCGGCGATGAGGCCGGAGTCCCGATGATGAGTCGCGCTCTTTCCGCCCGTGCGTCGCGGCCCGGAAGAATGTCCGGCGGGTTACCCAGAAGGCCCTCAAGACCTCTTGCCAGCTCACCGCGCAAGACTTCGATTGTCCGGCTCTCACCCCACACAACGATGGGTTGCAAAGCTTCCCGGTAACCTTCGGCGACCGCGCTGTCTTCAATCGGCCGGTACTTAAGCCAGAGTTCGTATCCGTCATCCGCAGCGCCAAGTCCGGCAGACAGCTTAACCAGACATACAACCGACAACAGCAAACGCCGACTCAAAGGAAATAACCTACCGTTCACCCGCGTCCCTCCTCTGCGCTTCAAGTTCCGACCCGAGGCGCCGGCCGGCTGCCCCTCGCCGGCTGCCCCTCCTCGCTCGGTCGAACAACCCGCTCAACTTAGCGCAGGAGGCGGTCCACCAGCCAGTCGTAATACGCTTCCCGATCCACCCACCGCAAGGCGGCCCAGAGGAGGGTACCTTCCTCGGAACGCCTCGTCCACCCGTCGTCGGTGACCTCCAGCCGTACTTCGTCCACCTCTACCCAGCGATCGTCGACCGCCAAAGCCACGGCCAACGTATCAAACAAGACCGAGGATCCTACGTCAGGATCGACCTGCGTCCAGTCAATCCGAGACGCCCAAATCCGGTAGTTTTCGAGTAGAGCCCGGATCTCCGGCTTTTGTGAGCCGAGGACGCGCCGATACCGCTCCCCTTCAAGGCGGATCGTGCCGGCCGTGTCCAGCGGGGCCAGAAGCACGTGCCAACCCGCCTCATACATCGCCCGCGTCGCACCGGGATCGCGTCGGACGTTGTACTCAGGTTCGGGCTCCGGTTTTCCATCGTAGCCCACGTCTACGCTTCCCGACATGGCGATTACCCGCGCCTTGTCAACAATCGAAGGATCCCGCGCCAGAGCGGCCGCTATGTTGGTGGCCGGACCGAGGACCACCAGCACGACCGGCGCCGGACTCTCTCTGATGCACTGAAGCATGGCTTCGATGCCGTCCTCGTAGATGGTCCCCGGGTACCTGTCCAGCTCGTAGTCGCCAACCCACGGAGCCTGCGGCAGGTCTTCCTCACCCTCGAAACGACCGATCCCCACCGGTATATCCGCACGGCCCGCCACCTCCAGGAAGCGGGCGGCCAGGCGGGCGCGCGCCCGCGTATCTCCCGAGGCTGTGACAATCAGCCGCGGATCCAGTTCCGCGCAGTTCAACAAGAGAGCAACAGCCCAGGTGTCGTCGATATCCGAACCGATATCGGTATCCAGGATCACCGGGATTCGCTTCATCTCCGGTTCCTGGCCGGCGCTTTCTCCGCCGGTCTCACGACCGGATAAGCATCCCGTCCATAACACCATACAAAAAACCAGCCCCAGCCGAAGAACGTTACGCATGATCCCATGCTCCTCCTCTCAAGACTTCTTCCACGTCCCGCAGGTTTATCGGCGACTCAGGGCAAAAAATCAAGGGGGCCAGACAGCGGCCCTCGTCACCCCGTAGTGACTAGAGGAGCCTTCCAGGTTCTGCGAAGGCAGCCTCCTATGGCACACTTCCCCTGTTCCATCGCTTGGTAGATAAGTACACAGTACAACGAATGGGCGGCTTTCCATCCAACGCGTATCAGCCGACCGCCCGCCAAAAGGCCGAAACAAAATGGCCGGAGAGGAGTTTCACTCCCCTCCGGCCTTCTACCTGTCGGTTTAGCCGAGCAGAACCCTAGAAGTAGAACTTCAAAGCCAGCTCGATGATCCGGTGTCCTCGTTTACTGACGATCTGCCCGAACTCGGCTTGCGTCAGATCGTCGTAGCTGAAGCCTTGCGTCGGATCACACACACCATCCGACAAACCGCCGACTCCGTCCGGAACTCCATCGACCTCGACGTTACAAACCGTGTTGAGCGTCAGACGGATGTCCTCTCCCGTGTTGAGCGGGTACGCCTGGTTAAAGATATTGAAAAGGCCGGCCCGGAACTGCAGACGCCGATCTTCTCCAAAGTCGAAATCCTTGAAGAAGGTCATGTCGAAGTTCCAGCGGCCCTTCACAAGGCGCATATAGTAAGGTGGTTGAGTCGGCCCGGTTTCTCCAAAGGCGGGAATCCCAAGACAACCCAGATCGATTACCGCCTCTCCCACGCCGCTGTTGCCGGTCCGCGGATCGCAAAGATACAGGGGGGCGACGCCGGTTCGGTACGAGTCGGTTCCGAAAAACGCCCGTTCCACACCTGCGCTTCCCAGCGGACCGCTGAAACTCAGAGACGTCACGGGCGTACCGCTGGCAAACGTGGTGATTCCCGACCATTGCCATCCGTCAAAGACGGCCTTCGTGAATCCATTCCGAAAACCACCCTTGGCAAGCGACGGAACCTGATACGTGTAGGAGAGGTTGAAAATGTGGGTCCGGTCGTAACTTAGGACACCATAGTTCCGCCCCTTATTGTCCAGGGGATCAATCTCGGTGTAGTCACCTCCCGGCTGTGTTCCCAAGACCTTCGAGAATGTGTATGTCGCGTAGTATTGCAGCCGCTGCCCCGCCTGCCGTCGCAGCGTCGCCTGCAGGGAGTGGTAATTCGAGTTGGTCGAGTACTCGGTATTCATGATGTTCCCGTAGGCTCCGAACGGCAAGAACTGCGCTCTGGCCTGGTCGTTCAAGGCGACTCTTTGAATCGGATCCGACAAATCCGCATTGCCTACGGTTCCACTCAGGAACGTGCCCGGAAGGATAGCGTTGATGTTCCGCTGAGCCGACAAGTGACGTCCAAACGTTCCCACGTACGCAACCTCCAGAACCTGGTCGAACGGAAGTCGACTGGCCAGCGAGAGACTTGCGTTTGTCACCTGTGGAACGTCTATCGCATCGAGTGTCTGACTCCGCATGGTGACTGAACCCAGACGACTGAAAGGATCCACTTCACTGATCGTGTTGTAGGTCAGGCCCTCACCCCCTCCCAGACTTTGACCGGACCAGGTGTCGATGGACGCGTTGTACTGGTTCGGCGGAGTCTGCAAAACCCAGTACTGGGTATTCCCCTGCGGACGGTTGTAGAACACCCCCATGCCGGCCCGCAGCACAAAGCCGGCGTCTCCCCGAATATCCCAGGCGAAGCCCACCCGGGGCATCACCAACAGACTGGGATCTTCGCTGATTCCTTTAGGAATCTCATCGTACTTGGCGAACCGTACACCATTCGGACGAGTCACATCGCCGCCCGGGAACGGGCCTTCTCCGGGCAGGTAATCAGCCGGCACAAACACGAGTTCCAGTCCGTCGCGCTCGTAGTTATTCGGCCAGTAAGCAAATCGCACGCCCAGTTCGAGAGTCAGGCCCGGGCGCACTTTCCAGTTGTCCTGGACATACCACTCATAGTTCCATAGCCGAAAATGCCCCACCGGCGTACTGGTCGTCTGCCCGTAAGCCGCAATCCGTCCCACCAGGAGGTCGCCATAATCGTTCCCGGTGTTTCCCGGCGTCCAGGTGGAGCCGAGCTCGAACGCACCTTCATCGTCGCCGTTGAAGTTCTGCTTCTTGTTCGCCTGCTCGATAAAGCCGCCGAACTTGAGAGCGTGCGCACCGACAACCTTGTTGAAATTGTCAATCACCGAAATGCTGTCGTTGTGCGCGAACATCGGCAAGCCACCAGGCTCCCAAAACTCCCCGAGCCCCTGCCCCCACGAGAAATAAGCGACCGGAACGTACTGGTTACGAATCTGCGAGGGATCGAACAGCCCCCGATACTCCGGCATCCCGAGTGTCGACAAGAGAAGACTCTCAGGTTCCTTGTAATCGTTGTCGAGCTCCAGCTTACTCGCGCTGACCACCAACTCGTTGGTGGTGGTTGGATTGAGGACCTGCACCAAGTTGGCCGACAAG
>Ga0116188_1002506_pt1 | contig 14327 bp, 9 predicted proteins | sample AD_JPNTR2_MetaG_FD_89807 | JGI IMG/M metagenome (GOLD analysis project Ga0116188, IMG submission 89807) | Active sludge microbial communities of municipal wastewater-treating anaerobic digesters from Japan - AD_JPNTR2_MetaG | ecosystem: Engineered > Bioreactor > Anaerobic > Digestate | place...
CCAGCACATCGCAAAAGTAGAAAGCGAGGACCAGGCCGATGCTCGTGGGCATGGCCGAGCGCCGGCGGGTAAAGAAGAAAGCCAGCAGAAAACCGAAGCAGGCAAAGGCAAGGTGCGCCAGGAAAGGCGCCGCCAGCAGCCTTAAGAGAATAGCCTGAGAGTATGCGGCCGAAACATAACTTTTAAAGGCAGCCAGGGCGCTTAGGCCAATGAGCGCGTTAAAAAGAAGTATGTATATCAGCAGCGCGAGCAGCTTGCCGGTAAGGACCTGATTCCGGGACACCGGCCGGGCCAGTAAAAACTCGATGGTTTTCTCTTCTTCCTCTTTGGCCATGATCCCCGCGCCGAGGATGGCCGCATAGATGGAGCCGAAGAGAAGGATCATAACATAGATCTCGGTGCCGTAATAGCCCAGCGGATCGTTCAGGCTCAGCCGGTCGAGACCGAAAACTTTGCGCATGGACTCGGGGAAGAGCTCCACATACTGATCGAGCTGCCCTTCAAACTCAAAGGCCCCGAAGGCGGACATGGTGAAAAAGGTTAAGAACATCAAAATTGCTCCCCAGATCAGCAGAGATCTTCTGTTGACCCGAAGTTCGCGTAAAAAGACCGGTTTCATCTGGCTCCCTCCTTCTCATAGTAGTGCATAAAAATCTCCTCGAGGGAGGGCTCCTCCATCCAGAGCTCATCAATCTGATAACGCGCCAGGAGGCGCAGCAGCTCGTTGACGTCACCATTGAAAAAGAGATGCAGCGAACCGTTCTCCTCTTGCTGGTGGGCGATGCCGGACAGTTCCAGCAGCGGCACTTTGCCGTCCCGAAAGCTGATCCGGACGTTGGTAAACTGGCCCCGGCGCAGCCGGGCGATCTCTTCCACGCTGATGACCCGCCCCTCCTTGATGATCGCCACCCGGTGGCAAAGCCTTTGCACCTCGGAGAGGATGTGCGAGGAGAAGAAGATGGTCGTCCCCCGGCGGTTCTCCTCCCGGAGCAGCTCAAAAAGGCGGCGCTGCATCAGGGGATCGAGCCCGCTGGTGGGCTCGTCGAGAATGAGCAGCCGCGGACGGTGAAGCAGGGCCTGGATGATCCCCACTTTCCTCTTGTTGCCCAGGGATAAGCTGTAGATCTTCTTCTCCGGCTCGATCTCAAAAATTTCGGCCAGCTCTTTGATCCGGGCGTTACTGCCGCCGCCGTGAAAGGACGCCGCATAGCGGAGCAGCCCATCCATGGTGAGGTCGTCGTAGTAGCCCATCTCGCCGCCCAGGTAGCCCACTTCTTTCCGGATTCTCACACTGTCGCGGCAGGCATCGAGGCCGAAGATGCGGGCGCTGCCGCTGCTGGGGAAAATAAAGTTTAGCAGGGTGCGGATGGTCGTGGTCTTGCCGGCGCCATTCGGACCGACAAAGCCGAAAATTTCGCCTTCCTCAACCTGCAGGTTGAGATCGATAATGCCCCGGGCTTTGCCGTAATACTTGGTCAAAGCGAATGTCTCAATTGCTTTCATGAAAACAACCTCCATAGCGGGAGTTTTTCTCGGTGCCTTTTAAATCCCCCCCGGCCCACTTTTCAAAGAGGAGCATTTGGCGCATGAGACCGGAAAGTCCTCCTTTTTTAAAGGGGGATTTAGGGGGATTTCGCCTGGCGGGGCTAGGCGATGGTGGCGCCGCCGTCAACGTTAATCACCTGGCCGGTGATAAAGCCGGCGCCGTCGGAACAGAGAAAGAGCACCGGCTCGACGATATCGGCGGGCTCGGCCAGCCGGCCCAGGGGGATTCCCTTGACGATCTCATCATGCGTCTCCGGGTTGGACCAGAAGGGCCTGCTGAAGCCGGTTTTGACCATGCTTGGCGCCACCGCGTTAACCTGGATATTATCCGGCGCCAGCTCGACGGCCAGCACCCTGGTCAGCGCCTCGATCCCCGCCTTGGCCACGCTGTAGATGCCCATTCCGGGAGCGGAGCGCCGCGCGGCAATGGAGGAAATGCTCACAATCTTCCCCTTCCCCTGTCTTTTCATGATCTGCGCCGCGGCGCGGGAGCAAAGATAGGTACCGTTAAGGTTGGTATCAATTATTTTCTGCCAGGTAGCGGGCTCCGCATCGGCGGTGGAGGCGGTAAGCAGGTTCATCCCCACATTATTGATCAGCACATCCAGCCGGCCGAAAACCTCCTCGATCCGGCTGAAGAGGCCGGCCACATCCTCCTCGCGGGCAATATGGGCGGGCAAAGCCAGCAGGTTCTCTCCGGCGCCAAGCTCAGCTACAGCGGCGTCAAGCCCCTCCTGCTTCCGGGCGCAGAGCGCCACTTTTGTCCCCTCATCCCGGAGCAGACGTCGCGCTATTTCCAGCCCGATCCCCCGGCTCCCTCCGGTAATCAAGCATACCCGGCCGTTGAGTCCATAACAGGGAACAGACATATTATTCTCCTCCTTAAATCTTTCTTTACGCGTTATCTAAAACCGCTCTGCGGGCTTGCTTCCGGCGTACCGCCCTGCGGATCAGCAGGATAGCCAGGACTATAAGCGCCAGCAGGATCAGAATCAGCCAGAGCAGGTAGGGGATTGACCAGACCCGGTTGATCCGGCCTGCCGGGGCCTTATAGTAAGGATCAATTTCAGCTATGCCGTTCTCATTGGGAGGCTGCGCCGCGGCGAATTCGACCACCGCCTGCCAGACTTTTAACTCCTCCCCACCGACTTTCACTATGAGCTTATCCAGCTCTTCTACGGGGACAGGGTTGCCGCTGCTGTCTTTCGGCTCAATCTCCAGCATGGGCAGCATCTCGCCAACCATGGGCAGGAAGGAAAGGATGTAGGAATCGGTAACCACGTGGTAGAGTTCTTTATCGCCCCGCTTCAGAGGGGCATAGCCGTCATCATCAGTTCCCTGGCGCCCCCGGCCAAGGTAGCGCTCCGCCCGCACCACGGCGCGGGTCGAAGGGACAGGCAGATCCAGGCCCGGCACGGTGAAGAGAACTCCGTTGCGCGGGTTGTAGTCGTAGCGCAGACCTGAAAATTGCAGGTAGTAAGTGTTGCCCAGCAGCTGCTCCAGCAGCACCGCCACTTCAAGAACGCGGCGCACCTCTTCGCCGGTCAGGTAGAGCGAGACAATGGGGTAGCCCGCCGTTCCGTCCGGCCCCATCCCCAGCCCAATCAGAGAAGCCAGATCGTAGAAAGAAACCTTCCCCTTGGAGTGCTCCAGGCTGCCCGGAACAAGGCTGCCCCTGATAGAGCCGTTGGCCTGGACGGCAAAATCAACATGCTTTCCGGTCTTCTGCGCGGTAACCAGGCGTATGGCATCGGCCACAAAATTCCCCAGGGGAGTCTCCTGGAGCGGCGGCGAATCAGGAATAGTAAAATTGCAAAGGGCCACCGTGTCCAAAATATTAAGAATGCGCCCGCCCGTCCGCCGGGCAATGAGCGCGTTTAGCTCCCCCGTATAGCGGAGGATTGCTTCGTTCACCGCCGGATCCAGGTCCAGAGTGTGATCCAGCGGCAGTAGAAAAGGCTGACCGGCGCTGTTGCGCACGCGCACCTTCTTGCTCCCGGGGTCAAAAGCCAGCTCAAGCACGCCGAGATACTGCAGGCTGGAGCCGGCCTGCACGATAACCGTCTCTCCTTCAATCACCGGCTCCGCAAGGGCGGTATGGCAATGCCCTCCTACGATAACGTTGATTTCAGGCACGGCACGGGCCAGCTCGCGGTCTTCTTCAACCCCGGAATGGGTAATGGCCACAACCAGATCGGCTCCCTCTGCCTTTAACTGTGCAGTCATCCCGGCTGCGGCCTCGATCTGGTCTGTAAATTCGACCGGTTCGGGGCTGGCGGCCACCGCAATGGCGTCCTCGCCGATCAAGCCGAAAAGACCCACGGTGAGGCCGTTTTCCAACTCGATCAGCTGTTTTTGACGGAAAATTTCAGCCAGCGGGTGTCCCTGCGGCGGGAAGGTGTTGGAGGCCAGCAGCGCCGTATTTTCATGCGCTTCCGGATAGCCGGCTGCCTGCAGGAAAGCAGCCAGAACATCGGTACCGTAATCATATTCATGGTTGCCGATAATTGCGGCATCATAACCGATAAGATGCATGATCTCCAGCTGGGCGGGAATTCCCTCGGGAATCAGCCAGCTGAAAGGCGTGCCCCCGGTATAGTCGCCGGCGGATAGCAGCAGTACAGGCTCCCCCGCCTCCGCTTTTTGCTCCCGGATCTGCCGCACCGCAGTGGCCAGCCGGGCGTACCCCCCAACGGTGGGGTTCTCCAATTCCGGATGATAATCAACCGCCGGAGAATGCGGGATCAAGGCCGAATGTTCGTCATTGGTATGTAAAATGGTTAAATATATTTCACCCGCAGCAGCGGACGCTGCCAGGGAAGAATCGCCCTCGCCGGGAGCAGGAAGTAAATTACCCTGCCACAAAAGAGATAACAGAATGATAACTCCAGCCAGGCACCATTTCAAAGATCGCCTTGGAGACTTGCCAAACCTGCCCATTGCATGATCCCTCCGTCAGAAAAGCTTAAAATAATTTTATCATAGATGGTTGACTTTTGGAAATTGTTTAGCTTTAGCGCGCCAGGTATATACGTTTTTCAAAATAAATATAATTAAGTGATGGGCTGGATTAGTGGACCAAACATGAGAAGGGAATTCAGGTCATGCGCCAGCTTTTTTCTTACCCGCTCCAGCTGTTGAACGGCTTTCTTGACCGGGCTTTTGCCCTTGCCGGGGCAGTGCTGCTGGCCCAGTTTCCCCAGTTTTACAGCCAGTACATCCAGCGGCTCGCCGGACATCTCAATGAAGCCCGCCGCACTATAGATCTATACGGGGAAAACGCCGCTTCGCTTGGCTTGACCCTGGAACAGTATATTGAACAGCACCTGGGTTCGGAATCGGAAATTTTCGTCTCCACAGGCCAGATCATCGTCTCGCTGCTGGAGCGGCTGCACCGGCTTGAGTCTTCTTTCACCGCCCTGCTTGAAGCCCCGCCCTGGATGCGCCTCTGGATCTTCTTAAAGGAAGCCGAGCTGGCTGTCGCGGCGCAAACATGGCAGGACTTTACCCCCGGCATCCCCACCACGATGGAGGGGCTTATCTATGCCGCAGCAGGGCTGCTTCTCGGCTGGAGCTGCTATACCCTCATCAAGTGGATCGTTCAAAAACTGGCCGGGCTCTTGAAAAAAAGGTCATTGCAGGCAACCTGAAACAGTACTTGGGATGGCCTGTAGGGGCGGGCTTCCACGCCCGCCCGTGGTACAGCCAACTGTTTCCGGCTACAGTCGTAGGGGCCGGGCATGCCCGGCCCGGAGCCAGACAGGTTATCAGCCAACTTTCGCTTCTCAGATGAAGGCAGCAATTTAGGCAGCTTCAAAAAGAGCGTATGCTGCATTATTATGCTTATAAAAGCGCTTTTTTTCAGCCTTTATCTGTTCCCCTGGTTGGTACGGATTTAGGGCGGCTCATGAGCCGCCCCTACAAACCTGGCGGAACTAAGGCGCTTAATCAAAGTCACCGTCCACCTGACTCATTAGGCGGCCACAAGGGCCGCCCCTACAAACCTGGCGGAGCATGGGAGCATTAAGCCAACTCTTATTCAAAAAAGCATTCCACTGAAAAAATACGAGCCGGGGTGAATCTAAAACCCCCCCCTTTGAAAAAGGGGGGCTGGGGGGGATTTTAAACACGGGATCTACCGGCAGCCATATACCAAAAGAACCGTCTTCCTGATCTATTTTTATAAATTCTCCCTTCTCAGCAGCGCCTCCAGCGCCGCGGCATCCGATACCGGGGCCAGGCAGCTGCGATCGCGGCAGAGGTAGGCGGCGGCCCCGCCCCGGGGAGCGGTCATGGGTTCAATAAACGGAACAAGCGCGGCGACCTCTTCTCCTTCGAGGCCGGACGGGTGGAAGAGAAGCACAATATTCGGGTGAAAAGAGCGGCGCACCACGGCGGCCATCTCCTCCACTTCTTCCGAACCGGCTTCGCCGGCGATAACCAGCTCCGCCGAGGGCCCCAGTGCAAAGTCAAGGGCGGCGAGCATAAAGGTATGGGCCGCCGGGGAGCGCTGCAGGTTGCCGCTGAAGGCGCGGATGATCCTCTCGCCGCGGTCCCACCACTCCCGGCGCCCGGTCAGCCAGCCCAGCTGCAGCAAGTTCAGCGCGGCCACCGAGTTGCCCGAGGGGACGGCCCCGTCGTAGGCGTCGGCATAGCCGGGCAGATCTTCGGCGCGGTCAGAGCCCGCATATTGCAGCGCCCCGCCGGGGCCCGCAAACAGCTCCAGCATCGATTCGCTCAGCGAGAGGGACCACCGCAGGTGAGCGGCGTCAAAAGTGGCCCGGTATAGCTCCAGCAGCCCCCAGGCCAGGCAGGCGTAGTCGTCGAGATAAGCCGGGATGGCCGCTTCGCCGCCGCGGTAGCGCCTGAGAAGGCGGCCGCCGGGAGCAACCATCTTCTCCTTGATGAAGGCGGCAGCCCACGCCGCGGCCTCCGCGCAGCGCGGCTCCCCCAGCACCGCCGCCCCGCGGGCCAGGGCGGCAATGGCCAGCCCGTTCCAGGCGGCCAGGATCTTGTCATCCCGGAAGGGGCGCTCTCTCTTGCCGCGGGCCTCGCGAAGACGCTCCCTGGCGTCATCGATGAGCCCCTGCAGCGCCGCCGGGTTCATTCCCTTCATTGCGGCAAACTGCTCATGCCCCTGCGGGCGGTGCAGGACGCTGCGGCCTTTTTCAAAATTGCCCCTCTCCGACACCCCAAAGTATTCCGCAACCAGCCGGCCGCGCTCCTCCCCGAGCACGGCGGCTATTTCGGCGGGGGTCCAGAGGTAGAAAAGGCCCTCCTCCCCCTCGGTGTCGGCATCCTCGGCGGCGCAGAAGCCCCCTTCCGGCAGGCGCAGGTCCCGCAGCAGGTATGTAAAAACGGCCCGGGCGGCGGCGGCGAATTCTTCGTCTCCGGTGGCCTGGTAGGCTTCAAGGTAGGCCATGGCCAGCAGCGCCTGGTCGTAGAGCATCTTCTCAAAATGCGGCACCAGCCAGCGCGCATCGGTGGAGTAGCGGTGGAAGCCGTAGCCGAGCTGGTCGAAGATGCCGCCCCGGAACATGGCTTTGAGCGTCTGCACGGCCATCTCCAGCGCCTTCGCCTCCCCGGTGCGCTTCCAGTAGCGCAGCAAGAAGAAAAGGCGGTGCGGCAGCGGAAATTTCGGGGCCCCGCCAAAGCCGCCGTATTGCCCATCGTAGCTGTCACGCAGCAGGCGGTAGGCGGCATCGAGAAGCTCGGGGCCGGGCAGCGCCTCCCCGCCTTCGTCCCGCCCTTGCGCCGCCAGGGCCTGCAGCAACTTCTCCCCCATCTCCGCCACCTGCTCCCGCCGCTCCCGCCACAGCGAGGCCAGGCGGGGCAGCAGCTCCATCAAGCCGGGAATGCCGTAGCGGGAACGCTTGGGAAAGTAGGTGCCGGCAAAGAAGGGCTTCTTGTCAGGGGTCAGCCATACTGTCAGCGGCCACCCGCCCTGGCCGGTCAGCGCCTGGCAGGCGTCCATGTAGAGCTGGTCCAGGTCCGGGCGCTCTTCCCGGTCCACCTTGACGCAGACATAATGCTCGTTGAGCAGCGCCGCAACTTCGGCATCCTCGAAGCACTCCCGCGCCATTACGTGGCACCAGTGGCAGGTGCTGTAGCCGATGCTTAAAAAAACAGGTTTGTCCTCTTTTTGGGCCCTGGCAAAGGCCTTTTTACCCCAGGGGTACCAGTCCACGGGATTGTGGGCGTGCTGCAGCAAATAGGGCGATTTCTCGTTAATTAACCTGTTGGCATTTTCGCTTTTCATAGAATGTATGGCCAAGCCCCCTTCCACCGCCGGGCTTGGCCCTAGTATGCTCAAATGGGTATTCCTTTAGGAGCAGGAAACAGCGCAGGCCTTTCACCGGCTGCTCTGCTCCTGCAGGGCATTCCCTTCGCCGCCCCGCAGATTCTTTACCCAGGCCTTTATATGTTCTTTTGCCTCCCGTCACTTGCGATGAACAGCCGCAAAGCAGATATGCCCGCCTCGATATGCGCCATGCCCAGCGGCTGTATCCGCTCACTCGCCTGCAGCAGCGAGGCCGCCCTCCTGCCGAGCACGCTGGAGACGGTGAAGATAGCCGCGGTGTTGAGGTCGCTGCACAAGGTATGGGGAAAGCCGCCATCTTGGTCCGCCTGGATCAGGTAGTAGGCGTCGGTGGAGCGGGTCAGCCCCACGCGGCAGGGAAGAGAGCTCTTCACGCAGGCGCGGCGCAGGCAGTCCACCAGCTTCAGGTCGGCGATGGCCGGAAAAGCCGGCGGCGCATACTGCAGCCCGGTGCCCTCATCGCGCACCGCCCCTTTGGCAATCAGCATCTCTCCAGGCTGGATTCCCTTAGCCGCGGCCAGCCCGCACCCGAGATAAAGGAACACTTCTCCGCCGATGGCCGAGAGCTCGTGCACGCCGATTGCGGCGGAGGGCCCGCCGAGGCCCACCGACGTAACTGAAACCCTCGCCCCTTCCAGGGTGCCGGTAAAGGTGCGGTATTCGCGATGCCAGGCTACGGCCTGGGCGCCGTCCAGCAGTGCGGCGGCTTTTTCTGCATCCTGGGGGTCGTCCACCAGCAGCACGTACCTCCCGATCTGCCCGGGCCCCATGCCAATGTGATACTGGGGCATCTTCAATACGCCGGCATACACCCAGTTGACGAATTTTCGGAAGCCGGGGTAGAGCACCGCCCACTTGAACATCTTGTTGGCCAGTTTTTCGCCCATGCTCACTGCGCTACACCTCTCTCCCTGCCGATGAGGATCTCTATCGCCCGCACGGCCGTTTTAAGCAGGTTTTGCAGGCTCTGCAGGGAGGGGCCGGCCACCATAATCCCGCCTGCCTTCACCCCAAGCATGTGCGCAATGATGAATAGGACCGAGGCCTCCATCTCGGAGCACAGCACGCCTGCCTTGCGCCAGGCAAACCAGTTCTGTTCCAGTTTATGCCTGGCGGGCATGCGCTCCGGCTGGTGCTCGGCGTAAAAAGCGTCCTTTGACTGCGAAATGCCGATATGATGCCGGTAGCCCAGTTCGGCTGCGGCTTCGGACAAGGCCAGGGTTACATCCAGGTCCGCCACTGCGGGATAAGACAGCGGCAGAAACTGCTGCGAGGTGTACTCATCGCGCACCGCGCCCCAGGTTATGACCAGGTCGGTGGCATCCATGAACTTTTGCATCGCGCCCGAGGTGCCCACGCGAATCATCACCTGTGCTCCAAGATGAGCCAGCTCCTGCACCGTGATGGCGGTAGAAGGCCCGCCCATCCCGGTGGAGACGGCAGAGACCTTTTCACCCTGCAGCGTCCCGGTATAGGCGCAGAATTCACGCGTGCGGGAGACTTCTTCGGCATCTTCAAAGAGTTCCGCAATCATGGGCACGCGGCCGGGGTCTCCGGGCAGCAGGACGTAGCGCCCGATGGAGCCGGGGGGACATCCGAGCAGACCGTGACTGCCATGCTGTTCTGTGGATAGCTTCACTTTTTTCCCTCCATGCATTTTTCTGTAACTCGAGACTCTGACAAGATCCCTGAAGTTCTTCCAATAGTTTTTTTGTATTATTCATTACTTGACAGGCCTTATCCTTCTACAATGTAATACAGCATGATGTTCACTGTATCATTTGGACCTCAATCTTGCCGCTCATTTTTACATGCTTTAAAAAAACACCCCTAGGGTGATGTTTTTTTGGGGCGAAATCGCCATAATTACTAGTGAAACTCCACGTGATAGCAAATGCTGGCGGAGCTGCATCAAGTAGTCCTGCCCTGCATTCTATTTCCAGTCCTGCACTTGTTGTTCATGCCGGCAAGAAAATAGCAAGGACAGGCGTTTTTGGCGAGCCCGGTTTGATGCTTGTCCCGTCGAAGGAGGTGGCTTGGGAAACATTTTTTAATCTAGAAACCGGGCCCAGGAATAATATTCCTTAAGGAGGTTTAATAAAATGCAAGAAAAACGCTTTACATGGCTACTGGCGGTTGTCCTTGCCTTCTGCGTGATTCTGTTCGCTGCAGCCCCGGCGGCGGCGGCTGACGGCGAGGTTTACCTTATTGACAGCTCCGGTACTACTGTGGGTACTTACACCAGCATTAAGGAAGCGGTCAATGCCGCCGATGAAGGGTATATGATCCTGGTCTCCCCGGGAACATACAACGAATACGGCATTGAAATTAACAAGGAGAATATTACCCTCAAAAGTACCGATGGTGCAGCAGCAACGATCATCGATAGCCGCGTTCCCGGTTATAGCTCCGACTGCCTAAGGTTCTTTGCCTCCAGTTTTTCCGTCGAAGGGTTTACCCTGCTCAGCAATTACGATTGCATCTACAGTGGCCACGCCCTCGATAACGGAAAAATAACGATTAAGGACAATATCATCAGGGGCTACAACGATGACAGCGTTACCAGTTACGGCCATGGGATCCACCTCTTAGTGACCAATACTGCTGCAGCCGTTGATACCGACATTGAGATTACCGGGAACGACATTGTTGTCAACGGTCAATATAATGCCGCCATCTGTTTGGACATGAGCCTGGTTCGCTCACGCGTGGTGATTTCCAATAATAATATCTCCGACTCTTTCCGGGGCATCTTTCTTCGTTGTAAACTCGGCCATCCCGGTACTGGAGATCCTGAAGGAGCGAAGCCCGGGTATGCCTCGGAGGTAGTGATCGAGAACAATACCCTCGAAAAAATAAGCGCTACTAGTTCATCCCAGCTCTGGGATGGAGCCATAGTGGTAATGGAAGTGTTTTACGGCAGCGTCCATATCACAGGGAACGAGCTTGTCGACTGCCGCCGGGGTATTGCAGTAGGCTATTGCGGCCAGGCCGGCGCTGAAACAGATCTCCAGATTCTCGACAACGACATTTCCCTCAGCCAATCGCCTCCCGATTGGATGTACGAAGTCGCAATCTACGTGATTGCGCCGGAAAGAGTCTTGTACATCGAAGGAAATACCATCAAAGGCCACCCCGATTACTATTACTATTGCGGCATCGACCTGGGAGATATAGGTTATAGTGTTGACAAATTCGAAGGATATGTCCTCAACAATGAGGTTTCCTACTGTGATAAAGGTTTAACCAACTACGACTTCTGCTTAAAAGATGGCGAGGGTTCTCTCTACGTCAACGGCAATGTATTTACGGACAATGACAGCGGGATCCACTTTGAAGAAATTGATTATGAGGGAGAACCTTACTTCTTCATGGGATACCTGGAAACAAAGAACAATGTTTTTAAGAACAATAGGATCGGCCTTGTACTACCCGTCTTGGATTACGGGTTATCTCCCGTTTTGGTACTGTTTGAAGCCAACCTCTTTGAGGGCAATAGAATGGGCCTCTTCCTGGAAGACGCGACCTGGCTGGATGATTCCGCAGTGCTTATCCGGGACAATTATTTCAAAGACAACAGCGAATGCGGAATAGATTGCATGGAGGCTACCGCCAGTACAAAGATTTACGCGAATGCTTTCACCGGGAACGAATGCGGCCTCATCTATGTGGAAGAAGGCACCCTGGATGCCCGCTTCAACTGGTGGGGCTCCCCGGCCGGCCCAACCGTGGAAATTTATAAAGAGCTAGGACCCTTTAGCCTTGCCGAAAATGGCGACATCGCCACCGGGGATAAACTGCTCATGCTCCACGAAGACGTTGTCCTCTATGATCCCTGGCTGGCCGCCCTCGAACTGAGCCCCGCCGCAGCCACGGTTGCAGTGAACAACATTCACAAGTTAACGGCGGTGCTGCGCGACAACAAGGGCAGTATTGTCGACCTGGCCGGCCTGGTTCTGGCCATCGGCGTCGCCGGGGCCCACAACCTGGACGGCTACGAAACCCTCAGCGGGGGCACGGTGGACTGGAGCTACGAGGGCACCGTCCCGGGCAAAGATACGGTTGCGGCAGCGGTTCTCTTTGCCGGTTACGGCGCTGGTCTTGAGGGGTCGGCGGAGGTAACCTGGGTAAGCGCGCCTGCAGAAGAAGAACCGCCCGCAGGCGAACTGCCAAAAACAGAGGGGGCCCCTGCCCTGGCTGATTTTCTGCGGGGCGCTGCTCCTGGCCGGGCTCGTCCTGGTAATGAAAGAAAAAATCCTGGTTCGCAGTAGATAAAACTGCTTGCTAAGATAGCACGGCCAAACCAGTGTGATGGGGGCTGTCCAAAAGGGCGGCCCCTTTACTGTCATATTCTGGCAGGTTTATAGGGGCGGACGGAAACCGTTGGTTAAATCGCGGGCGGGCGTGGAAGCCCGCCCCTACGATTTTCCAGGAAAATCCCCCCCACCCCCCCTTTTCCCAGAGGTTGTAGGGGCGGCTCATGAGCCGCCCTAACCAGTGCCGGGCTATTGCAACCGATATCGCGTTCAATGTTGTCATCTCCGCGGCTGGTATGGGGATACCCACCCCTTTCAAATAGTACTGTATAGATCCAAAACTTGAATGAAAGACTAGAGGCAGCACCGCCGGGAGGGATAATATGTCTAATAAAACTGATGCCTTTGCCATGCCCCCGCAGCCTTACTGGATGGCCTCCACCGGTTCCACGGACTACCCGGCCCTGGAGGAGGATATCAAGGTCGACGTGGCCATAGTGGGGGGAGGGCTGGTGGGCATTACCACAGCCTACCTGTTAAAGGGAGAAAAGCTTGACGTGGCTGTCATCGAAGCCGACCGCATCGGCCAGGGAACCACGGGCCATACCACGGCCAAGATTACTTCCCAGCACAGCCTCATCTACGACAAGCTGATCAAGCACCTGGGCCGGGAGAGAGCCCAGCAGTATGCCGAGGCCAACGAGTATGCCATCTCCTTTATCGAGAAGCTGGTCAAGCGAAAGAATATCGACTGCGACTTCTCGCGGCAGGCTGCCTATGTTTATACCCAGCAGGACCAGTATGTGAAGCAGATTGAAGACGAAGTCAGGTCCGCCGTGTCCCTGGGAATCAAGGCTCACTACCTGGAGCAGATTCCACTCCCCTTTGCCGTAAAGGCGGCAGAGCGCTTCGACAACCAGGCCCAGTTTCACCCCCGCAAATACCTGCTGGCCCTGGCCGAAGATATCGCCGGCGGGGGCAGCCATATTTTCGAGCAGACGCGGGCGGTTGATTTCCGCGAAGGCAACCCCTTTACCATTATCACCGAGGGCGGCCACAAGGTCAGGGCAGAGAAAGTGATCATCGCCTCGCATTTTCCTGCCTACGGCGGCAGCGGCTACTACTTTGCCCGCATTTACCCGGAGAGATCTTACGCCCTCGCCGTCACGGCGGCAGAGAAGTTTCCCGGCGGGATGTATATCACGGCGGAATCACCAGGCAGGTCCCTGCGCAGCACCCCCTATAACGGGGGCGAGCTGATAATCGTCTCCGGGGAGCATCATAAGACCGGCCAGGGCCCACCCACTGAGAGCCACTACCTGAACCTGGCCCAGTTCGCAGAGGAAACCTTTACCGTGACGGGAATGCCTTTCCGCTGGTCCACCCAGGACTATACCACCCTGGACGAAGTCCCCTACGTGGGGCGCCTTACTTCAAAAAGCCCCAACGTCTACGTGGCCACCGGCTTCCGCAAGTGGGGCATGACCAACAGCACCGCCGCCGCTATCCTGCTGAAAGATCTAATCGTGCATGGAAAAAGCCCCTGGGAGGAGGTCTACAACCCGGCCCGCTTTGAGGCAGATCCCATGATTAAAAAATTCGTCACCGCCAACCTGGACGTGGTCAGGCAGATGGCCGCAGGCAAGTTGAAAAAGGCCTCTCCCGAAGCAGAGCCGGCGCCGGGAAAGGCCGCAGTGGTCTCAGACAAGGGAGGGAAGGTAGGGCTGTACAAGGATAGGGAGGGACGGCTGCACGCGGTGGATCTCACCTGCCCCCACATGGGATGCGAACTGGCCTGGAATGGGGCGGAGCTATCCTGGGACTGCCCCTGCCACGGTTCCCGCTTCACTTACGAGGGCGATATTATCGAAGGCCCCGCCCTTAAATCGCTGCGCTCCGGCGGCGATAAATTTAACCCCTGAGCGGGGATGATGGGTGATTTTGGTAATTATTGCTAGGCGTGCCGGCAGGGAGAATAAAATCCCCCTAAATCCCCCTTTAAAAAGGGGGACTTTATAACCTGAACCTATGCATTTGGGGCTGCCTGTTGCCATTCTGACTAGCTTATTGTCAACCTGAGGGCAAAGCCCGAAAAACCTTGTTGTTTGGCGGCAGCCCGGTTTGGAGATCCTTCGCTTCGCTCAGGACAAGCTCCCCCCTTTGGAAAAGGGGGGCCGGGGGGGATTTAAAAAAACATTAACCCTGGC
>Ga0116188_1002509_pt1 | contig 14319 bp, 9 predicted proteins | sample AD_JPNTR2_MetaG_FD_89807 | JGI IMG/M metagenome (GOLD analysis project Ga0116188, IMG submission 89807) | Active sludge microbial communities of municipal wastewater-treating anaerobic digesters from Japan - AD_JPNTR2_MetaG | ecosystem: Engineered > Bioreactor > Anaerobic > Digestate | place...
GCCAGGTCGAGCGGGTCGCGGACCTCGTAGCACTTGATGCCGGGGTTGGTCTGGCAGTTCTGGTTCGAGGTCCACACGGCGATGAGCAGGTACGCCCCGAAGACCATGGTCGAGGCCCCGGTCGCGAGCCCGTCGAGGCCGTCGGTGAGGTTCACCCCGTTCGACATACCGGCGATGATGATATTGGCCCAGATGACGAACAGGGCCACGCCCACCGCGGAGAAGGCGAACGGGTTGACCTGGATGTCCCGGACGAACGAGAGGTATGGCGAGGCCGGGGTCACATAGTTCGCGTTCTCCATCCGAAGGGCGAGGACGGCGAAGACGATCCCGACGACGGCCTGGCCCACGAGCTTCTGGACGGTCCGCAGCCCGAGGCTGCGCTGCCGGGAGATCTTGATGTAGTCGTCGAGGAAACCGACGAAGCCGAGGCCGGTCATGAGGAAGAGGACGAGCAGCCCACTGGCCGACGGCGGCTCCATCGTCGTGACATGGGCGAGGACGTAGCCGAGCAGCGACGCGCCGATGATGACGGCGCCGCCCATCGTCGGCGTCCCGCGCTTGGTGTGGTGGGCCGTGGGACCGTCGTCCCGGATGAACTGGCCGTAGCCTTTCCGGACGAGGAACCGAATGAACAGTGGGGTGCCCAGGAGCGCGGTCACCAAGGAAACGACGGCGCCGGCCAGCACTGCCTTCACGGCGCCACCTCCTCCTGCGTCAACCGGTCCCCGAGAAACCGTAGCCCGGCGTCGCGGCTGGACTTGAGCAACACGACGTCGCCGGGGCGACATTCGTGGCGAAGCAGGGAGTATGCCGCGTCCGAGTCCGGCGAGGTCCGGGCGCGGGTGTCTGTCCCGGCAGAGGTCGCGCCCTCAGCGATCGGTGCGGCGCCGGCCCCGACCGCGAGGATCTGGTCGACGCCGTGCTCGGCGGCATAGCGACCGACCTCGGCGTGCAGGGCGGACGAGTCGGGACCCATCTCCAGCATCTCCCCAAGGACCGCCCAGGTCCGGCGGCGCGGCCGACCGGCCGGGGTGCCGATCGACGTCAAGGCACGGATCGCGGCCCGGACCGAGTCCGGGTTGGCGTTGTAGGCGTCGTTGACGATGGTGACCCCGTCGGCGCGTTCGTGGACCTCCATCCGCCACCGGCTCGCGGCGCGAGCGTGGCTGAGGGCGGTGGCGACCTCCTCGAGGCGCATCCCCACCTCGAGGGCGACGGCAGCCACCGACAGCGCGTTGCCGACGTGGTGGCGGCCGTGCAGAGCCAGGGTCACCGGCGCCCGGCCAGCCGCGGCAACGAGCGTGAAGGCGGGTCGGCCGAGGTCGTCCAGCACGACGTCCTCCGCCCGGATCACGGCCTTCGCCGACTCGCCGACGAGGACGACCCGCGCCGCGGTCCGCGCCGCCATGGCAGCGACGACCGGGTCGTCGGCGTTGAGGACCGCCAAGCCGGTGGCGGGCAGGGCCTCGACGAGCTCGGCCTTCGCCGTGGCGATCGCCTCGGTCGACCCGAACTCCCCGAGGTGGGCCACCCCGACGTTGAGAACCACCCCGATCGTCGGGGGCGCGACCCGGGCGAGATAGGCGATATGGCCGATGCCTCGGGCGCCCATCTCCGCGACGAGGTACCGCGTGGCCACGTCGACCCGGCAGACCGTGAGCGGGACACCGATCTCGGAGTTGAGCGAGTTGACCGGGGCCACCGTGGGCCCGTCCGTCTCTAGCACGGCCGCGAGGAGGTCCTTGGTGCTCGTCTTCCCCGATGAGCCGGTCACGCCGATGACGGTCAGCTGCGGGAGCCGCTGGATGACCTCGCGGGCCAGCGCCCCGAAGGCGGTCTGGGAGTCCGGGACGACGACGCACGGCAGGTCGTCGACGACCCGCTCCGCAAGGACCGCGACCGCCCCGTGCTCGGCCGCCGAGGCGGCATACCGGTGGCCGTCGGCGTGCTCACCGACCCGGGCGACGTAGAGGCTCCCGGGGCGGCACTCCCGGGAGTCGGTCGTCACCGGCCCGCTCACCGTGGTGGCTGGGTCGCCATGGAGGCGACCCTGGGTCGCCTCCGCGATCTCCGCCAGCGTCAGGGGGATCATGGCTGCTCCCCCGGCCGGTATGCCGTGCCGGTCAGCGCGGCCCGGCAGGCCTCGACATCGTCGAAGGGGTGGACGACGCCGGCCACCTCCTGGCCCCGCTCATGACCCTTGCCGAGGACGAGGACCGTGTCGTCAGGTCCGGCGCCGCCCACCGCGACGGCGATGGCGGCCGCGCGCGAGCCGACCTCCTGCACGGATGCCGCGGAGCCCTCCCGGGCCCCGGCGAGCAGCGCCGCCCGGATCACCGCCGGGTCCTCCCCCCGCGGGTTGTCGTCGGTGACGACGACCAGATCTGCTCCCCTGGCGGCCTCGGCGCCCATCGCGGTGCGCTTGGCGCGGTCCCGGTCCCCGCCGGCTCCGAGGACGACGACGAGCCGCCCGGGCGTGGTGTCGCGCAGGGCCACCAGGGCGGCGTGCACCGCCTCGGGTGTGTGGGCGTAGTCGACGACGACCCGCGGGGCACCGGTGCCGGGGGTGTCGACGCGCTCCATCCGCCCCGGCACGTGTGGGTCCGCGAGCAGGCCGGCCTCGACCTCGGCCGGGGTGAGCCCGGCCGCGAGCAGCAGACCGGCCGCGAGCGCCGTATTGGTGACATTGAAGGCCCCGGGAAGAGCAGACCTCAGGGTGAGGGTGAGACTTTGTCCGACCAGGTCGAAGGTCGGCCAGGGGCCCGGGATGATGAGCAGCTCGTCGTCACCTGGCTGCTGTGCCGAGGTTCCCTCGTCATGGGTCCGCAGCGTGGTGACGGGCACGCTGGCCCGCGCGGCCAGGCGCCGCCCCCAGTCGTCGTCGACGCAGACGACTGCCGTGACCGCGTGCTCCGGGGTGAACAGGGACGCCTTGGCCTCGAAGTACTCCGCCATGTCCGCGTGGAAGTCGAGGTGGTCCTGGCTGAGGTTGGTGAAGCCCGCAACGTCATACCGCAGCCCGTCGACCCGATGTTGCGCCAGGGCGTGACTGGATACCTCCATGACGACGGTCTGCACGCCGGCCTCTCGCATGACCGCGAGGATCGCCATGAGGTCGGTCGCCTCCGGGGTGGTCCGCACCGACCGCAGAACGGTCGTCCCGGCTCGGGTCTCCACCGTCCCGATCAGCCCGGTCTCCCGGCCGGCGGCACGCAGCGCCGACTCGACGAGGTATGCCGTCGTCGTCTTGCCGTTGGTGCCCGTGATCCCGATGAGCTGGAGCGCGTCCGCCGGGTGGTCGTAGACGAGTGCGGCGATCTCGCCGAGGACCCGGCGCGGGTCGGTGACGACGAGCAACGGCACCGTGCCGCCGAGGGCGCCCGAGGCGTCGAGGCGGCGCTGTCCCTCCAGATCGGTGAGGACCGCCACCGCTCCCGCGGTCAGCGACGCGGCAGCGAAGTCCGCACCGTGGGCGTGCTGGCCGGGCAGGGCGGCATACAGGTCACCAGGGAGGACGGTGCGCGAGTCGAGCGAGACCCCAGTGGCCGTCACCGCGCGAGCGTGTTCTGGGCACCGAACCCCGAGCAGGTCGGCGGCCTCCGCGAGGGTGACGCCCGGTGTCCGGCGGGGGCGAAGGGGGGTGGGCGCCACGGCCATCAGGGTACTCGCGCGGTCGCCGGGCCCGGGTCAGGGCTTGAGCGTGCGGGGGTCGGTGGCCGCGTCAGGAGCCGTCAGAGGGTACTTCGGCGCGGGCGCGACGCTCGGGGGGACGCCGTACTTCTGCAGCGCGAAGGTCATGACCTGCTTGAAGATCGGGGCGCCGAGCAGGCCGCCGTAGTGGATGCCGACCGGGGCCTGCACGGTGACCGCGACGACGAACCTCGGGTCGTCGGCTGGCGCGTACCCGATGAAGGAGGCGGTGTTGCCGCTATAACCCTTGAAGCCGGGCCTGATGACATACCGGTCGGCGGTGCCCGTCTTGCCGGCCACCCGGTAGCCCGGGATTGCCGCCTGGGGAGCCGTGCCGCCCGGCCCGACGACCTCCTCGAGCATCCCGGTCACCTGGGCCGCCGTCTCCGCGGAGACGACCCGCACCGGCGTCGTCGCTGGGGCTGGGTCGACGCTGCCGTCGGAGGTCACGGTGCCCTCGATGAGCGTCGGGGGCACCCGCAAGCCGCCGTTGGCGATGGTCTGGTAGACACTGGCGGCCTGGATGGCGTTGAGCGAGTAGCCCTGGCCGAAGAGGATGGTGTACCGCTGTGAGCCGCTCATCTTCTCCGGCCGGGCGAGGATGCCCGGCGACTCGCCCGGGAAGCCGACCCCGGTCGGCGAGTCGATGCCGAACTTGCGGAAGTAGCCGTCGATGGTCTGCGGGCTCAGCTGCTCGCCGACGAGCATCGTCCCGATATTGCTCGACTTCGCGAGCACCCCAGCGAGCGTGAGACTCAGCGTGCCGTGCTCGTTGTGGTCGCTGAAGGACCGGTCGGAGCGGTGCAGCCGGTTCGGGACGATGACCGGCGTGGTCGGGGTGGCTTTGCCCTCCTCGAGCGCAGCGGCCGCGGTCATGATCTTGCCGGTGGAACCAGGCTCGTAGATCTCCTGGAAGGCCCGGTTCTCGCGCAGCGCAGGGTCGACCGACGCGGGCTTGGCCGGGTCGAAGGTCGGCGCGGTCGCGACGACGAGGAGGCGGCCGGTCTTGACCTCCATGACGATGACATAGCCGGCCTGGGCATGGCTCTTGCGGACCGTCTCGGCGATGGCGTTCTGGGCGACATACTGAAGGTCCGCGTCGATCGTCGTGCGGACATCGGCCCCGTCGACCTGCGCCGTCAGGACCTCCTCGGTCCCGGCGATGGGGGCGCCATACCGGGTCCGCTGGAAGACTGTCTTGCCCGGGGTCCCGGCCAGCGTCTTGTCGGCCAGCTTCTCCACACCGGTCGCTCCCGAGCCGTCGCTGCCGTAGGCGAAGCCCACCAGGGCCGCCCCGGTGCCGGCGGTCGGGTAGACGCGGGTCGAGGTCGTCTCGCTGTAGATCCCGTTGATGCCCAAGGCGGCGATCTGGTGCCACACCGTCGGGGTGACGCCCTTGGCGAGGATGGCGTACTGCTTGTCGCCGGTCAGCTTGGCGACGACATCCTCGACGGTGCTTCCCAGCAGCGGAGCGAGCCGGATGGCGGCCCCGACCACACCGTCCGGGGTGCCCTTGGGGTCGTACTGCCGGACCGCGAGCTGGTCGACGGTGATGGTCCGGCGCTCGTAGCTCGCGGCGAGCACGGTCCCGAAGGCGTCGAGGATCCGGCCCCGCATGGCTGGGATCGTCTCGACGCCCGCACGTTTGGTCGCGGCCTGGGCCTGGGTGGCCGAGGCATCGAAGCCCTGGATCCTCAGCAGCTGGGCCCCGAACACGGTGAAGACGACGAGGACGGCAAGGAGCATGGCCCGGGCGCGGCGGCGCGGGTTGCCGACCCGGCGAGCCAGCTCGCGCTGGCTCGGCCGGCGGCGGGCGGGACGCGGGCGCGCGGGGCGGGGTCGAGCCGGACCCGGCTGAGTGGGACGAGACTGCGCGGAGCGTGGCTGGGTCGCGCGAGGCTGCGCCGCAGGGCGAGGGCGGGCCGGCGGGCGGGGGCGCTGCGGGGGCGTCGCGGGCGGCATCAGTGCGCCGGCTTCGTTGTGGGCTTGGTGGCCACCGGTTTGGCCCCGGCCGTCGCTGGCTTGGTCGTCGTCGCTGGCTTGGTTGCGGTCGCTGTCGGGGTCGCTCCCGGCTTGGTCGTCGCCGTCGCGGTGGGCGTCGCCGCAGCCGGGACCACCGGGGCCTTGGCCGGCTCGGCGGCCCCGAGGATGACCCCGTCGGAGAGCCGGATGAAGCCGACCGACTGCGCGGGCACCATCCCCAGCTCCCGGGCCCGGGCGGCCAATGCCGCCGGGCTGCGGTAGGAGTCGAGCTGCTGCGAGAGCGCTTCGGCGGTGTCGGCGAGCTGCTGGGACTGGGTCTGCAGCCGCTGGAGCTCGAAGGCCCCCTGTCCGATCGCCGTGTTGAGCATGAGCAGCCCGACCAGTCCTGCGACGCACAAGGCGATGCAGACCGCGGCATACACGACGTGGCCGGAGGAGGAGATCACCGCGGGGACGACCCGCAGCGCGGCGCGCCGCGCGGGCTCGCGGCCCGGCATCGGCCGCGCCGGATGACGGGTCAGGGGGCGGGCGGGTTGGGTCATCGGGCGATGCTCCCTTCGCGCACCCGCTCGGCGGCACGCAGCCGCACCGACGCCGCCCGGGGGTTCTGCGCCGTCTCGGCCGCGTCGGCCGTCTCGGCCCCTCGGGTGAGCAGCCGCAGGTAGGGCGCGTGGTCCGGCAGCTCCAGGGGCAGCCCCGGAGGAGTGGTGCTGCGCGAGGCGGTGCCCAGGACGGTCTTGGCGAGCCGGTCCTCGAGGGAGTGATAGCTGAGGATGACGATCCGCCCACCGACCCGCAACCGGTCCACGGCCAACGGCAGCGCTGCGGCCCACGCGTCGAGCTCGCCGTTAACGGCGATCCGCAGCGCCTGGAAGGTCCGCTTGGCCGGATGACCACCGCTGCGCTGCGACGCCGCCGGGATGGTCTCGGTCAGCAGGCGGACCAGCTGCGCGGAGGTCGTGATCGGCCGGCTCTCCCGCTGCGCGACGATGGACCGCGCCACCCGTGCGGCGAAGCGCTCCTCGCCATACTCACGCAGGATTCTCGTCAGCTCATCGACGGACGCGGTTGCGACCAGCTCCGCGGCGGAGCGACCCGTCGTCGGGTCCATCCGCATGTCCAGGGGCGCATCGACCCGGTAGGCGAACCCGCGGTCCGGCTCATCGAGCTGCAGCGAGGAGACCCCGAGGTCGAAGAGGACGGCGTCGACCTCGCGCACCCCGAAGTCGTCGAGGACCGAGCCGAGGTCGTCATACACGGCATGAACGAGACGGACCTGGTCGCCATACCGACCCAGCCGGGCGGCCGCGAGAGCAAGCGCCGCCGGGTCGCGGTCGATGCCGATGACGGTGAGCCCGGGCACCGCCTCGAGCATCGCCTCGGCGTGACCGCCCATCCCGAGGGTGGCGTCGACATAGACCGGAGCGGCGACGGCACACGCGGGGGCGAGCAGCTCGACGACGCGCGGACGCAGCACCGGGACGTGCCGCTGGGCGGCTGTCCTGGTCGCCGTCATGGCCTGTCCTCCGGTGCTCGGTGTCGTTCGTCGGGTGGTGGTACTCAGGTCGTGCCCGTCCGGTGGGGCGGGGTGGGGCGGAACGGTCCGCCCTCCACCGGGGTCCCCATCCGCACCGCCGTGAGGCGATGACGCCCGGCGCGGGGGAAGTCGCGTCGGGAGTCCTGCGGCTGGAGGCCTCAGCTGGAGGGATGGCCTTTAGAAGAGTCCGGGGACCACCTCCTCCGCCTGGTCGGCGAAGGCCGCCTCGGTGTTCTCCAGGTATGCCGCCCAGGCCTGCGAGTCCCACACCTCGAGTCGGGACCCGGTCCCGATGACGGTGCACTCGTGGGTGAGCCCGGCGTAGGCCCGCAGGTGGGTGGGGATGGTGATCCGGCCCTGCCGGTCCGGGATCTCGTCGGAGGCCCCGGAGAGCAGCAGGCGGGTGAAGTCGCGGACCTGTCGGGAGGACTGCGGAGCGAGCCGCATCTTCTGCTCGACGAGGACGAACTCGTCATACGGGTAGACGAAGAGGCAGTGCTCCATCCCCCGGGTGACGACGACACCGGAGGAGAGCCGCTCCCGGAACTTGGCCGGGAGGAACAACCGACCCTTGTCGTCCAGCCGGGGGGTATGGGTGCCCAAGAACACGGTGCGCCACCTCCCCTCGCCGACGTCACGCAGCGCCAATCCGCTCCTTGCGGCCCCACTGTACCCCACCGCCCCCCACCGTCAATGCCATTTCCCCCACCCGATGGGGATTCGCCCCACCTGGAGGGCCCGACCCTGCCCTACGAGGTTTCAGGTCTTCCCTCGGGAACGGTTAGGCCGATCGGGGGGTTGTAAGGGAAGATCTGGCGGTACCCCCGACGACACCAAGGAGGCCCGGTGCGGTCCGTCGACTCCACCGATCTCGGCACGGGCCCGGACGGGTCCACCGGCCCGATCTCCCGCCACCAGGGCGCCCAGCCAGCAGCGGCAGCGCTCGCCGCCCCTCCCGAGCGCGCCGAGATCGAGGAGGTCCAACGCGTCGCGTCGGACGTCATGGCCTCGATGGCGACGATCATCGAGGGCAAGAGCGAGGCCTTGCTCACCGCGGTCACCGTGCTGCTCGCCGAGGGCCATCTGCTCATCGAGGATGTCCCCGGCGTCGGCAAGACGATGCTCGCGAAGGCGCTGGCCCGCTCGATCGACTCGACCGTGCGCCGCATCCAGTTCACCCCGGACCTGCTCCCCAGCGATATCACTGGCGTGTCGGTCTACAACCAGGAGAGCCGCGACTTCGAGTTCCGCCCCGGCGCGGTCTTCGCCAATATCGTCGTCGGCGACGAGATCAACCGGGCCTCGCCGAAGACCCAGTCCGCCCTCCTGGAGTGCATGGAGGAGTCCCAGGTCACCGTCGGCGGGACGACCTACCCCCTCGAGCGGCCGTTCATGGTCATGGCCACTCAGAACCCGATCGAGATGGAGGGCACCTACCCCCTCCCGGAGGCCCAGCGCGACCGGTTCATGGCCCGGATCTCCATGGGGTACCCCTCCGCTCCGGCGGAGATGGACATGCTGCTCACCCACGGGGGGAACGACCCGCTCGACGCCTTGCCGCCGGCCACCGACGCGGCGACGATCGCGGCGACCATCGGGATCGTCCAGCGGGTCTATGCCAGCCCGGCGCTGCGCCAGTATGTCGTCGACCTCGTCTCGGCAACCCGGAGCACCCCCGCGCTGCGCCTGGGTGCCTCGCCGCGGGCCAGCCTTCACCTGCTCCGGGCCTCCCGCGCCCACGCCGCGGTCGCCGGCCGCGACCACGTCCTGCCCGACGACGTGCGCCAGGTGGCCCAGCCCGTCCTGGCCCACCGGTTCATCGTCGCCACCGACTCCGCCGGGGTTCGTCGGCCCGACCAGGTCCTGCGCGACCTGCTCGGCGCGCTTCCGGTGCCGACCTCCGCCCGCTAGCCCACCATGGCCCGGCGACCCGAGGTCCTCACCTCCCGTGGACGGTCGTTCCTCGCGGCCGGGGTGACGCTGGTGCTCGGCGGAATGGCCTTCGGCTTCCCGGATCTCACCCGCGGCGGGGCCCTGCTCGCGGGCCTGCCCCTGGTCGCGGCGCTGCTCACCCGCCGTCACACCCTCACGCTGCGGGTGACCAGGACACCGACACCGGCCAGGGTCGCGGTCGACGAGCCCGCCTCGGTCGCCCTGACCGTCGAGAACCTCGGCGCCGCGTCCTCCCCCATCCTCATGTGCGAGGAGTGCCTCGACTACGTCCTCGGCGACCGGCCCCGCTTCCTCGTGGGCCGGGTCGAGACCGGGTCGTCCCGGCAGGTCACCTATGTCGTCCGGTCGCACGTGCGGGGCCGTCACCGGCTCGGGCCGCTGCGGGCCCAGTTCGGCGACCCCTTCGGGCTCGCCACCCGGCACGCAGACGTCGGGGCCGCCAGCGATATCGTCATCCGACCCAAGGTGGAGCCGCTCGGCCGTGCCGGGCTGCGCGGGGTCGGCCAGGGTCTTGAGGGTGAGGTCCCCTTCCTGGTCGCCCTGCACGGCGAGGACGACGTCTCGGTCCGCGAGTACCGAGACGGCGACGACCTGCGCCGGGTGCACTGGGGCGCCACCGCGCACTGCGGTGAGCTGATGGTCCGCCAGGAGGACCGCCCGGCCCGCCGGCGTGCCGTGGTCCTGCTCGACCCGCGTGCCGAGGCCCACAGCGCCCCCGGACCGACGTCGAGCTTCGAGTGGTCGGTCAGCGCCGTCGCCTCGATCCTCGCCCACCTCGAGCAGGCCGACTGCGCGGCCTTCGCCGTCACCGCGCGGACCGTGCGAGCCGAGCTGGCGAGCGAGCCGATCCGCGCCGACGAGGCGATCGACCTGCTCGCCGAGGAACAGCCCGGTGACACCGACGACCTGGCCGAGCTGGTCCGCCACGCCCATTGGGCGATCGGGGCGGGCGGCGTCATCGTCGCCGTCGTCGCGGACGGGTCCGACGCCGGGCTGGCCGGCTTGGCCGCGCTGCGCCGACCCGGTCAGCCCGCTCTCGCTCTGGTCCTCGACTCGGCGACCTTCGGAACGGACGGTGCACCCAGCGGTTCTCGACCGGGGGTGGCCGAGCTCTTCCGCCGTACCGGCTGGTCGGTCCGCTCGGTCGACCGCACGACGAGCGTCGCGGCGGCGTGGGCGGGCTCGGCGGCATACTCCCGCTCGCCGCTCACCATGGGAGCGGCGCCATGAGACAGGGCTGGGGAGGCGCGGCCCTGTGCGCGCTGGGGACCTTCCTCGCGGGCTGGCCGATGGCCACCCTCTTCGAACCTGACCCGTGGATCCGGGTGGCCGCTCTCGCCTTGGTGGTCATCGCGGTCGTCGGCGTCCTCGCGCGGTCCCGTCGGCTGCCCCGGCCCGCGGTGGTGCTCGTCCAGGTCGGGGTGCTGCTCGAGCTCGGAGTGCTCACGTATGCCGGGTCGACGACCTTCTACGGGCTGCCGACGCTGCGGACCGCCGCTCTGGTCGTCGACCGCTTCGAGGACGCGGTCGCCACGGTCCAGCATTACTCGGTGCCGGCACCGGTCACCCCCGGGGTCGCCATCGCCCTGGTCAGCATCGTCGCCCTCGCGGGCCTGGCCGCCGATGCCTTGAGCGAGACCTGGGGAGCCCCGGCCGCCGCGGGCGTGCCGATGCTCATCCTCTACCTCTCCGCTGCCGCGAACGGGAGTACGCCGCTGCACCCCGCCTTCTTCGCGATGACGGCGGCGACGTGGGCCGTGCTGCTCGCCCGCCGGAGCAGGCTGTCCCTACGCCGGTGGAGCACCACCGTTGCCGCGCCACGCGGACGTGCAGTGCTCAACGAGAACCAGGATGACGTCCTCGCCCAGGTCTCCGGGGCGGCCCGGGCCACCGGGGTCTCGGTCGTCATCGGAGCCCTTGTCGTCGCAGCCCTGCTCCCCCACCTGCCGACCCGCTACCTCATCGACGGCCTCGGGCGCGGCGGGGTGGGGGGCGGCGACCAAGGCGTGGGGCTGTCGTCCACCCTTGATGTGAGCAAGTCCTTGGGCTCGGGGGACGACCGGGTGGTCCTGCGGGTGCGAACGGCCACAACCACGTTGGCCCCCATGCGGGTCACGGTCGCTACCGCCTACTCCCGCGGGGTCTGGACCGCGGACTCGCCCGACGCGACCCGCGGCGAGGAGCAGCCCGCCCCCCTCGAGACCGAGGTCCCGGGGATCGGCACGCTCACCTCGCACACCGTCCGCGTGGTCGGCAACGACGTCCCGGTCCCCTATGTCGCGGTCCCGGTGGGCACCCGCTCGGTGGCTTCGGACGAGAACTGGCGCTGGCGGCCCGGCACCGGGGAGATCCGCAGCGATGAGTCCCTCCGCGCCTACAGCGCGACATATGACGACATCACCTTGTCCGAGGCGGACCGCGCCGTGCTCTCGGCCCCCGAGCGAGGCGAGAACCAGGCCCCGGTCGACGGGGTGGACGCGGCGACCCTGGCCGACCTTCGCTCCATCCTCGCCCGGCTGGTGCCCGAGGACGCCTCGGCCTATGACGTGGGCGTCGCGGTGCAGAACTATCTGCGCAGCGCCGGGGGGTTCACCTACTCGCTCTCCCTTGATGCGGGCCGTCCCGACGAGAGCCCTGAGCAGACCTTCCTGCGCACCAAGCGGGGCTACTGCGTGCAGTTCGCCACGACGATGCTGCTCATGGCGCGCTCCCGCGGGATCCCCGCGCGGATGGCCATCGGCTTCCTGCCCGGGCAGCGCAGCGGTGAGGAGTTCGTCATCCGCTCCAGCGACGCCCACGCCTGGCCCGAGCTCTACATCGGGGGGCTCGGCTGGACCCGCTTCGAACCCACACCCGCGACCCGCACCGGAGCCCCTCCCGCGCTGACCCTGCCGCGGACCACACCGACCAGCACCAGCACCGCCGTGTCGACCGGGAGGCCGTCCCTCACCGAACGGGAACGCCCCACGCCGACCGGTCCCGCAGACACCACCACGTCGTCCGGGCCGACCCTGACCCAGCGGGTGGTCTCTTTCGTCCGCGGGCCGGCCGGGGTCGGGCTCGGGATCACCGGTCTGCTCGCGTTGCTCAGCCTCGCGGTCCCGCTTACGGCGGCCTTCCTGCTCCGGCGCCGGCGCCGGGCGGCGCGCACTGCCGCGGAGCGGGTCGAGGTCGAGTGGCAGCAGCTGGTCACCAGGCTGGCCGACCTCGGGGTTGCGCCAGAACCCGCGGCGACCCTTCGCGAGGCGCGAGCGCAGTACCGTCGCCGAGCCCGGTTGGAGGGCCCGGCCGACGAGGCGCTCGGTCGGGTCGTCGAGGCCGTCGAGACCGTGCGGTACTCACCGGTGGGCTCGTCCCGCGGCGGCGTCGCCCTGGCCGAGGATGTCCACACGGTCGTGGCCTCCACGGCGCGGACCAGGCGGCGTCGAGACCGGCTCAAGGCGTGGCTGCTGCCCGCCCAAGGGACGTCGTGGTGGCGCCAGCTCGCCGTCGCGGTGACCCGGACGCCCGCAGAGGTGATCTCGCGCTCGGGCTCGGCCGTACGTCGCAGGGTCTCGCGCCGCTCGAGCGAGGAACGCTCCTAGGACCGCTCCGACACCCGGCCTTGCGCCGACGCTCAGTCCAGGTAGTCGCGCAAGACCTGCGAGCGGGACGGGTGCCGCAGCTTGCTCATCGTCTTGGACTCGATTTGGCGGATCCGCTCGCGGGTCACGCCGTAGACCTTGCCGATCTCGTCGAGGGTCTTCGGCTGGCCATCGGTGAGCCCGAAACGCATGGAGACCACTCCCGCCTCCCGCTCGGAGAGGGTGTCGAGCACGCTGTGCAGCTGCTCCTGCAAGAGGGTGAAGCTCACCGCGTCGGCCGGGACGACCGCCTCGGAGTCCTCGATCAGGTCGCCGAACTCGCTGTCTCCGTCCTCCCCGAGAGGAGTGTGCAGCGAAATCGGCTCCCGGCCATACTTCTGGACCTCGACGACCTTCTCCGGGGTCATGTCCAGCTCGCGGGCGAGCTCGTCCGGCGTGGGCTCACGGCCGAGGTCCTGGAGCATCTGGCGCTGCACCCGGGCGAGCTTGTTGATGACTTCGACCATGTGGACCGGGATGCGGATCGTCCGGGCCTGGTCGGCCATGGCACGGGTGATGGCCTGACGGATCCACCATGTCGCATAGGTGGAGAACTTGTAGCCCTTGGTGTAGTCGAACTTCTCGACCGCACGGATCAGGCCGAGGTTGCCCTCCTGGATCAGGTCGAGGAAGAGCATCCCGCGGCCGGTGTAGCGCTTGGCCAAGGAGACGACCAGACGCAGGTTGGCCTCGAGCAGATGGTTCTTCGCCTTCTTGCCGTCCTCGGCGATCCAGTACAGCTCACGGCGGATCTTCATGTCGGTGTACTGGCCCGAGGCGAGCCGCTCCTCGGCGAACAGACCCGCCTCGATTCGCTTGGCGAGCTCGACCTCCTGCTCGGCGTTGAGCAGGGCGACCTTGCCGATCTGCTTGAGGTAGTCCTTGACCGGGTCGGCGGTGGCCCCCGCGGTGATGACCTGCTGCGGCGGCGCGTCGTCCTCGTCGTCCTCGCGGTAGACGAAGCCGCCGTCGTCGGCCTCCTCCTCGGAGTCCTCCGCCTTGACCTCGGTGCCCTCCTCGACCTCCACCTCGACCTCGGCGGCGTCGGCGAGGTCTGGTACGACCTTCTCCTCGAGGTCCACCTCGAGGTCGGCCTCGTCGATGACCTCGACCTCCACCTCGAGCAGCTCGACGTCCACCACGGCCCCGTCAACGACGAGGTCGGCCGGCAGGTCCGCCGGGTCGATCGGTCCCTGCGCGCCAGTGTCCCCAGGGGCGGAGGCCGCCTCCGGTGCGGCCGTGCTCTTGGCGCGGCTGCGCGAGCGGGTCGGCGCGGACTCGGCGGCCTTGGCTGCCGGTTCAGCCGGCGGGGCCTCGGGCGTGGGGTCGGCAGGCGCGGCCTCGGCGCGCTTGACGGCCGCCTTCGTGGTCGCGCTCTTACGGGCCGGACGGTGGGGCGCGGGCGGCTCAGGTGCGGGCGCCGCGACCGGAGCGGGGGCCGGCGCGACGGCCGCCTTGCGCGCGGGACGGGCGGCCTTCTTGGTGGCCTTGCCGACCGGAGCGGCGACCTCCACGGGTGCCTCCTCGGCA
>Ga0116188_1002523_pt1 | contig 14266 bp, 15 predicted proteins | sample AD_JPNTR2_MetaG_FD_89807 | JGI IMG/M metagenome (GOLD analysis project Ga0116188, IMG submission 89807) | Active sludge microbial communities of municipal wastewater-treating anaerobic digesters from Japan - AD_JPNTR2_MetaG | ecosystem: Engineered > Bioreactor > Anaerobic > Digestate | place...
ATGTAAATGCAGATACAAGACAGGCTATGGTAGCAGCTATGTAGAGACCCAAACTGAAAAAGCTTGAACGGGCTTCACGTTTCATAATAGATTTTATTACAGTCCACCTGTAGCTCATTCTGAAACCTCCCCAGAAGAGAATAAAGATATATTCTTTTCAGTAATAGTAATAAAAGCGTCTTCTAAACTCATCTCTCTTTTTCTTATCTCTTTAAGATTTCCACCAATAGCGGATACGAAGTTTACCAGGTCTCCACGATAATCTTTGTCAGCTTTAACCCTTACCAGATATTTACCATCTTCTTTAGTAACACTATTCACAAACGAAAGTGATTCTAATCTCTTCTCCGCTTCCACGTCGAAATTGTCGACCTCTAATTCTATCTCTACCTCACTTGAAAGTTTCTTCCTCAAGTTTTCCATAGTATCTTCCGCTACTAATCTGCCTTTATTCATTATTCCGACTCTGTGTGAGATACGTTCTACCTCTGATAATATATGTGAAGACATAAATACTGTTCTACCCCTTTGGTTCTCTTCGAGTATGAGGTCTCTCACCTCTCTTATTCCGGTTGGATCAAGACCTGAAACTGGCTCATCAAGAATAAGCAGTTCAGGATCATTCAACAAAGCTCTCACAAAACCTATCTTCTGCTGCATTCCCCTGGAATAATGTCCAAGGAGGTCATCTTTCCTGTCATACAGGTCTACCTTGTGCAGTAACTCCTCTATCTTCTCTTTCTTGTTTTTTACGTTATAGATGTCACAGAAAAATGAGAGATATTCGTAGGCGGTCATATCTTCATAGAGATATTGAACCTCTGAGACTACCCCTACTCTTCTCTTTATTCCAAAATAATCACTGTACAAGTCCTTGTTGAACACCAGAATCTTACCACTGGTCGGTTTTAAAATACCAAGGATCATCATAATAGTGGTAGTCTTCCCTGCCCCATTCGGACCCAAAAAGCCATATATTTCTCCTGGTTCTACCGATATACTGAGGTCTTTTACCGCTTCAACTTTTTCATACTTTTTGCAGAGATTCTCTGTCCTGATCATCCATTCCCTCCTTCCCTCTAAATGAGTTAAATATACTATAATAAGAATGAATTTTCAACAGCAAAAGATTATGCCTCCTGCATCTTTCTCATTATTTCAAGCCTGTACTGCTCAGAGCTTAAGCCATTTATAGCTTCCAACTCAGACTCCGTAAATAGCTTCAGAGTCCCTATTATCTTACTGGCCAGAAAAGACTTGGCAGTATCTTCAGCAACCTCTGCCTTATAACACGCCTCTCTCAAGTTTGTACCAACTGTAACCACCCCATGATTTCTGAGCAGTATCACATCAGCCTCCTTAACTTTCTCTTCAACAGCTCTGGCCAGGACGTCTGTAGTTGGGAGTATATAGTCAAGAATAGCAGGTTTACCTAACAGGGCAACCGAATCAGGTGTAAATGGCTGTATCATTCCTCCTGCACTTATAATTCCTACAAGGATAGGGGGGTGGACATGAACTATTGCCCTTATATCTGACCTTACCCTGTAGCATCTGAGATGCATAAGCACCTCTGATGATGGCTTCAGAGGAAAATCATCCAGAATTTTTCCGGTGCTTATCTCTACAGGAACATAATCTTCTTCTGTAGCATCGGCTATAGAATATCCACTTGGAGAGATAAACATGGTATCACCTACTCTAGCGCTGATATTCCCTCCAGCTGCCACAACCAGTCCATTATCTACCAGTCTTTTCCCCCACTTTACTAACTGAGCTCTTATATCTACATCATTCATTTGATCTTTCTCCTTTCCTATGGTTTTATTATTACTTTTAACGCTTCTCCCTGTCTTACAAGTTCGATACCTTTTACCAAATCCTCTAAGGGTAAGGTATGAGTTATAAGCTTTTCCAGATTAACCCTGCCACTGGATAATAGTACCGCTGCTTCATAGTAATTATATCGATTAGATGCGTATGCACCAAAGATAGAGACCTCATTATAGTGAACTATATTACTGTTCAACGTTATGGTAGCACGATCTCCGGGCAAGCCACCAAAGAAACTTATTCTACCCCTTTTAGCTACCATTTGCAGGGCTTGTTCTTGAGCCTGACCTGAAGGTGCTGCCGTTATTACTACATCTGCTCCGATACCACCGGTCTCTTTCCTTACCAGATCTACCAGGTCCTCCTTAGAAGAATCGACAAATATATCGGCACCAAAGGGTTTAGCCATCTCCAATCGTTTTGCCTGAATATCTGCCAGGATTATCTTACTTGCACCTTTAGCCCTTGCCACAGCAGTATGCATACAACCAATAGGACCAGACCCGATTACAACCACAGTATCGGTAAAACCTATATTGAGATATTCCTGTCCATTTAACACACATGAGAGTGGTTCTATAAGAGCAGATCCCTCTAAACTTGCATTGGATGGCAGTTTTATAACATTTCCCTGTCTTACTGCCTCCTGGGGTAGTATCATATACTCTGCAAATCCACCCGGGAAATTATATCCTATAGCCCTGAAGCTGGAACATAGATTTACTTTACCGGAGATACAATACTTGCAATGTCCGCATCCAACAGGGGTTACCACTGTGATTTTTTCTCCAACATCGTAACCTTCTATACCACTGCCAATCTCTGCAATAGTACCTACGATCTCATGCCCGATTACCTGTGGTGGTTTTACATTATGATGCCCGGAATAATAGATTCTTACATCTGTACCACATACCGCGCATGCTTCTACCTTAATAAGCATCTCACCCTCTTTGGGTGATGGGATTGGAACATCTTCTAATCTCATATCTTGAGGTCCATAAAAAACCTGCGCCTTCATTACACTCTTCACCTGCCTTTAATATTTATAGAATTTTCTATCTCTCTTATCGTTCTGAAAGTCCTCTTTACAAACCATGGCCAGCTCTTATAAGAACTATACCATTCTTCCAGCCACTCTAATATCCTTTTATCTCCTGTATTCCCGGTTCCAAGGATACCAATCTCTCTGAGCTCTTCAGATCTTATCCACTTGGCAATAACTGATGCCACCCTGGTTTCAAGGTATCTATCCTCAGACCTGCTAACAGCTATTACTTCTGCCCCGTTATCCTCCAATTTATGGAGGAATTGCTCTAATACTTTACCTATCCTGTAATCATCTATTATTATTCTGCAATCATCCAGTCCTACATCTATATTAGACAGTAATCTCTCGAGAATTCTTCTGTATCTCTCATCCATAATAAGGTTTATACTCTTATCTATTTCAGAAGGCAGTATCTTATCTTCTGCAAATAATAATCCTTCATCCTTAAATTTCTCTATATTTTTATATATATCTTCCCAGTACTCTATGTTATGACTGTGCTTTGTGTCCACGTTATCTAAAGCGATGTCCAATCTGCAAAATATAGACCTAGGGAATGCCACCCCTACCAGTACGATACTGCCAATAACTTCTCCCTTCCCCACCTCATCAATCCCAATTAATATGTCTTTATCCGGCAATACATATCTCGAACCCGCTATCTGGTCTATAACCTCTTTTAACTCTTTAAACTCATCCTCTTTATCTATACAGTAAGAGAAAAATAATGTCCCGGTAGTATAAAAGATACAGGTAAATCCTTCTGATTTTATTCTCCATAACTCTTTAGAAGACCTGGCTATTTCTTTTCTCCATCCTCTTTCCAGAAGAAGACCCTCTATCTTTTTCCCCAGATCGATTTCTATATCTCTCCAGCTATAGCTCTTAATCTTATTCATTCTACTAATTATATCACAGGGTATAAGAATTAATACCTAATCAGAGAGGGGAACTGGCTGAACACCTTTTAACGCCTGACTCATAAATTTCCCCCATATAGATGCTGGAAATGTCCCTCCTGTTACTCCATTCATAGGTGTATTATTATCATTTCCCAGCCATACACAGGTAGTATACTGTTTGGTAAAACCAACAAACCAGGCATCCCTGTAATCACTGGTGGTCCCTGTCTTTCCTGCACAGGGATGACCACAGTTAGCCCTTTTACCTGTCCCATATTCCACCACTTTCTCCAGCATTCTGGTAATTGTCCTGGCGACGTCTTCATCTATAATCCTTGAAGGTTTTACCTCAGCCTTATAGAGAGTTTTACCCTCCCTATCCAGGATAACCTTGATAGCTACAGGTTTAATCAAAATACCTTCGTTAGCCCAGACAGAAAAAGCCTGAGCCATTTGTAAAGGGGTTACCCCCCGAGTTATACCTCCTAAAGCTAGGGCTAGATTCCTATCTAGGTTGTAGTCTAAAGGTAAGCCCATTTCTATACAGAGTTGCAGTACCTTATCTACCTTTACCTTCTGTAATAATTTTATGGCAGGTATATTTATAGAATATGCCAGCGCATCTTCTAATGTCACAGCTCCTCTAAAGGTCCTGTCATAATTCTGAGGTGTCCACCATTTATTACCGACCTTGTAACTTACCTTTTCATCGATTATTATATCATCAGGTTTCCATCCCTCCTCAATCGCCACAGTATATACAAAGGGCTTAAAAGCAGACCCAGGCTGTCTATAGGCCTGTACCGCTCTGTTGAACTGGCTTTCTTTATAATTTGCCCCACCTACCATAGCCCTTATATAGCCGGTCTTATTCTCTATAACGATTATTGCTCCCTGAGATACATTATAACTTTTAGCTTCCTCTAACCCAGACCTTAATACATCCTCAGCTATTTTCTGCAGGTCTAAATCTAGTGTTGTATATATATTTAATCCATTTTTCTCTATATCTTTAAGCCCCAGACCATTCTTAACGATATACAATACATAATCTACAAAGTAAGGGGCTTTCCATAAACTTTCCTTACTAGTTGAAAATTTCAGTTCTGTTTTAAGTGCCCTTTCATATTCTTCTTCATCTATAAATCCAAGCTGAAGCATCTTTCCGAGGACAATCTTCTGCCTGGATATAGCCATCTCTTTATTTTTAAGTGGAGAATAATTCTCTGGAGACCTGATCAAACCAGCCAGGAGGGCACATTCAGCAAGATTGAGGTTCTTTACAGACTTTCCAAAGTATGTTTTTGATGCCGATTCTACCCCATAGCAGCCTTCACCAAAATATATTATATTCAAATATAGATGCAGGATCTCTTCTTTGGATAGAGTAGTTTCTATTCTAAGTGCTAGAAGAATTTCCATTATCTTACGGGATGGCGTTTTCTCCAGGGTTAAAAATACATTTCTGGCAAGCTGTTGAGTGATGGTACTGCCACCTTCTCTAAGTTCACCATATTTTAAGTCCCTGTACAGTGCTCTTGCTATCCCTCTTAAGTCTATCCCGGTGTGGGAATAGAACCTCTCATCTTCAATAGCAACTACCGCATCCATAAGATATTCAGGGATATCTTTTGCCGGGACTATTATTCTTTTTTCAGAATAAAGCTCTGCAAGAGGCTTAGCCTTAGCATCATAGATTGTTGTTTTTACAGGTGGATTATAGTATAGAAGAGTTGACGGATCAGGTAAGTTTGGAAGATACTGAACTATAACTACTATAGTAAATATGGATACAATGATGATAAGGAGAAGAATAACAGTAATCAGAGAGAGGAAAAATGTCTTTAATGCCCTCATATTACCATCTGACTCTTAACATTCTGGATGCCTTTGCCTCGTCTACTCTTTTTACCCGGTGACTTCTGGGAGATTCTTTTACAAGAGACGGATCAGATTCTGCAGTATCCAGTATCTCTTTTAAAGCCTCGACAAATCTGTCCAATGTATCTAGAGATTCTGTCTCTGTAGGTTCTATCATAATGGCTTCCTCTACTATTAGAGGAAAGTATACGGTTGGTGGATGGAACCCTTTATCAATCAGAGCTTTAGCGATATCTAATGCCCTTATCCCTCTATTTTTGAGAAATTTCAAAGAGGCTACAAACTCATGTTTACACAGCCTTTTATAAGGTATATCCAGAATTTCACTTAACCTCTCCTGTAAATAATTGGCATTTAAAGTTGCCATTTCAGCTATAGACCTCAGATTTTCTCTTCCAAGCAACCTTATATAACAATACGCCTTGACCAGAACGGTAAAATTTCCATAGAAACATTTTATCTTTCCTATAGACTTTGGAAGGTTGTAATCTAACGTGTAACAATTATCACTGTGGATAACTCTTGGAATCGGTAAAAACGGAGCAAGGTATTCTTTTACCCCTACAGGTCCAGACCCCGGTCCTCCTCCACCGTGAGGTGTTGAAAATGTCTTATGTAAATTCAAATGAACAATATCAAACCCCATATCGCCAGGCCTGGTAATACCGATTATTCCATTAAGATTCGCCCCATCATAGTATAAAAGCCCGCCGGCATTATGGGTTAACCTGGCTATCTCTTCTATATCCTCTTCAAATAAACCCAAGGTATTTGGGTTTGTAAGCATAATAAGGGCAAGGTCCTCATTCAGATAAGGTTGAATAGCAGAAGGAGAGATAAGCCCTCTTTTATCTGACTTCACTTCTACCACATTGAAACCAGCCATAGCAGCACTGGCGGGGTTAGTACCATGTGCAGAATCTGGAACTATTACCAGGTTCCTTCTCTCTTTTCTGTCATCAAAGTAAGCTTTAGCTATGAAGAGTCCTGTTAACTCACCATGGGCTCCTGCAGACGGGTGAAGAGTAAACTCATACATACCCGTTATCTCAGATAGCAGTCTTTCAAGCTCATACATAATCTGTAATGCTCCCTGAGCATACTCCTCATCCATATAAGGATGGATGTCTACAAACTCATCCAGCTCAGCTAAAGCCTCATTTATTTTGGGATTATATTTCATAGAGCAAGAGCCAAGAGGATAAAAATTATTATCAATTCCATAGTTCAGAGCCGATAGATTTGTAAAATGCCTGACCACTTCAGGTTCACTCAGACCTGGGAAGTTTTTTAAATCTGTCTTTCTTATAAGATTCTCAGGGATACCTAATTCAGTTTCAGGTGGGTCTACATATCTGGTTGATCTTGACTTTCTTTCCTCAAAGAGAGATCTTTCTAACATATGGCTTAATCTCCTCTATAAGAGTATATATATCATCTTTTCTGTTAATCTCAGTAAATGTAACCAGAATAGACCTGTCTAATTCAGGATACCACCTTGAGATATCAAGGGTTAATATATTCTTATCTTTCAAGATGTTCCTCACCTTAGAGGATGGACTGTCCAGAGAGATTAAAAACTCATTGAAAAAAGGACCATCAAAGTAACTTCTAAGCTCTTTATACGCAAGATCAGCCAGATGATGATTGAGCAGTGCTAAATCTTTCAATCCATCCTTCCCAAGCAGAGATAAATATATGGCAACCTTTATCGCACAGAGTGCTTCATTAGAGCATATATTTGAGGTAGCTGAAGCACGTCTTATGTGCTGTTCTCTTGTCTGCAGGACAAATGCATATGATACTCTTCCTTCGGCATCTTCAGTCATCCCTACTATCCTGCCCGGTAGTCTCCGAATATACTTCATACTAGTAGCCAGAAAGCCTGCCGAAGGACCTCCAAATCTCATACCCAGACCAAATGATTGCAGGTCACCACAAGCTATATCCGCATTATACTCTCCAGGGGGCTTTATCAGGGCAAGTGACAATGGTTCAACTATTACCGGTATAAGAAAGGCATCTCTACTGTGAACCAGTGGTTCAAACAGGTCCGGGTCCTCTATGACTCCAAAGAAGTTTGGAGTCTGAAAAATGAGACAGGCAGAGTCATCTAAAAGGTTATCAAGAGATTCCAATGATAATCTCCCAGAATCCCCATCAAAAGGTACTTCCACGATATTTATTCCTCTGGCTTTGGCGTACGTATTCAGAACCATCCTGTATTCAGGATGCAATGACCTGCCTACCAGTACTTTATTTTTCTTTGTAATGCTACAAGCCATAAACATCGCTTCTGCAGTCGCAGTAGCTCCATCATACATGGTATCATTTGTAACTTCCATCTGCAAAAGATCACAGATCAACGTCTGAAATTCAAAGAAGGTCTGTAATGTGCCTTGACTTAATTCAGCCTGATATGGAGTATATGATGTGTAGAACTCCTGTCTATGACTAATTTCATTTAATGCCTGTGGGACGAAATGTCTATAGCATCCCCCACCCAAAAACCATAGAAAATCCTCTGACGTTTTATTTAAGTTACTTATTTCTCTTATAATTCTAGTCAGCTCTATCTCGTTAATACTTCCAGGTATATCTATCTCTTTATTGAGTTTTAGATTATCCGGTATATCCGAGAAAAGTTGATCGACGGAATCCAAACCTAAAGCTTCAAGCATATGTCTTATATCTTCCGGGAGATGTGGGATATAATCCATTACTCTCTGATTAGCTCCTCATAAGCGGCAGAAGATAGAAGTTTCTCAACTTCAGATGGATCTTCAATTTTAACCTTTATAAGCCAGCTCTCTCCATAGGGATCATCAGGAAGGGTCTCCGGTGAACTCCTGGCAGACTCATTTACATCTTCAACTATACCTGAAACTGGAGCTATAAGATCAACAGCTGCTTTTACCGATTCTATAACACCGAATGGCTCTCCCTGCTTTATCCTAGTCCCTATCTCAGGCAATTCAATATAAACCACATCGGCAAGTTTTTCAAAACCATACTGAGTAACACCTATTATTCCATATTCACCATCTATCCTTATCCACTCGTGAGTATCAGTAAACTTAATATCCTCTGGGATCATAATTAATCCTCCTAGTCAATCATTTTCTTTACAGAGATAATTATAACATATCAGCATCTTTTAGATGAAGCTTGCGTATCTTGCCAAAAAACAGGGTGTGCTATATAATTCACTCGTGGGGTGGGGATTTTTAGAAGAGGAAGGGGGTGAGATGAGATGATATACAACTGGATAAATGTTATAATTGGCATATTAACTATAATAGTACCGATACTGGCAGGTGTAAGAGGATTTTCTGCATGGCTACATATTATAGTCGGAGCAGTTATCGCTATTTGTGCTTATATGGCAAATCAGAAGGCAAAGGAATAATCTGAACAGATAAGAATTCGGGGGACGTATAAGCAATACCCCACCCCCGGGTAGAAAGGAGACGGGACCATGAGGCTTAATCTAGAGAGACTTGTAAAGTTATCAGTATGGGGAGATATCTCTTCTCCAACGATAGTCTCACCATATCGAGTTAACTCAAGTGGTAAAGGGTTAGTATTACCAACATTAGGAGGGATTACATACAATATAAGAGTTGGTGACACTGCACTGGGATGGGCAGGAGACCATGTGGAACCTGGAGTAAGCTTAAGGAATAAGGATAGAGATGAGAGTAATGCGCTGAATATACTCTCCTGTATTGGAAATAGAGCCAGAGTTATAAGTGGTGATGCTAAGGGAGAGATTGGTATAGTCACAGGGAAACATGGTGGTATTGAGCACGTTTTGATAGATTTCCCTGAAAGAGTACTGGAAAGACTTAATATTGGGGATAAGATTCAGATAGAGAGTTACGGGCAGGGGATGGAGATACTGAATTTCCCGGAGATAAAAGTTATGAATATCTCTCCCGACCTGTTCAGTCTTCTCAATATAAAAGAAGATAATAATGGATTAAAAATAGGTGTAAGGAAGGTTATTCCAGCAGAACTTATGGGTTCCGGCATAGGTTCTGCCAGCAGTTTCTCAGGTGATTATGATATTATGACTCAGGATAGAGAGACATTAAGAGAACTTGGGCTTGAAGATTTAAAGTTGGGGGATATAGTAGGAATAAAAGATATGGATGATAGATATGGCAGGACTTATAAGAAAGGGGCAAGGAGTGTTGGAGTCGTTATACACTGTGACTGTGTTCAGTCGGGGCATGGACCAGGGGTTACGGTAGTACTCTCAAGTTCTGACAATTCACTGGAATTCTTTGAGGATGGAAAGGCAAATATTGCCCATATTCTCAAAATAGGCAGATACGGTGATGGATAAGGAGTATATAAGATTTCTATCCAGAGCAGGATTATATGCCGCTATTTATGCCGTACTTACAGTAGTTCTTGCACCAATAAGCTATGGGATAATGCAGATAAGGGTGGCTGAGGCATTGACAGTCCTTCCCCTACTTGATAGGGCGGCAATTCCCGGTTTATTTATAGGTTGTTTAATAGCCAATGTAGTAGGAGGGGTAGGATTTATCGATATCGGATTGGGCAGTATATTTACCCTTATAGCTGCTTATCTTACATCTAAAGTAAAAAAAGACTGGCAGGCTCCTATTCCACCAGTTATAATTAATGCACTGGGGGTAGGCACATATCTCTCTATTCTTCTGAAAACTCCTGTATACTGGGGTATCTTCTGGGTCGGATTGGGAGAATCGATAGCTTGCTTCGGATTAGGACTCCCTCTTCTCTACTTTATTAAAAGAATAAAAAAATAAGGCTCTGGATTCTCTCCAGAGCCTGTTCTTTTCCAGGTTAAGTTACCTCAATACAATTACATTAGCTGCCTGTGGTCCTTTTTCTCCCTGGACAACTTCAAACTCTACCTTTTGCCCTTCTTCTAGAGTTCGATAACCCTGACCTTTAATGGCGGAGTAGTGAACAAATACATCACCACCGTCATCTCGGGTGATAAATCCGTACCCTTTCTGGGCGTTAAACCACTTCACTTTACCTGTTACCATTACAAATACCTCCTAAAAAGTTTAAAAATGGACTAAGTATCCAACCGATATTATACTACTCCCAAATATCCCTGTCAACAGTCACGATTTTCTTAAATATCCCTCATCTAAGGAAAAATGTAATGACACCCGAAAATTTATAATCTATATTATTTTTTAATGTCTGAAGTGTCTCATACCGGTAAATACCATCGCCACCCTATATTTATTTGCCATCTCTATGGATTCCTTGTCTCTTATAGAGCCACCTGGCTGAATAATAGCTTTTATCCCTGCTTTACCAGCCTCTTCTACAGAATCCGGAAACGGGAAGAATCCATCTGACGCAAGAACCGCCCCGGAAGAATCTTTTCCTGCATGAGAGATAGCAAGTCTCACTGAATCCACCCTGTTAGGTTGTCCACCACCTATACCAAGGGTTTTCCCATCCTTAGCAACAACTATGGCATTGGACTTCACAAATTTTACAACCTTATAGGCGAAGATCAGGTCATCCTTAAGAGTTTCCTCCAATGGAGTCTCCGTCACCACTTTAAATTCTTTTACATCCCCGGTATCCCATTCCTGAATGAGAAATCCGCCCTGTATTCCCTTTATCTCCAGTCCTTCAGGTAGCTGATAGAAATTACTATGAACAAGTATCCGCAGATTTTTCTTGTGTCTCAACACCTCTACAGCCCCCTCAGAGATACCTGGACATATGATACATTCCACAAAATACGGGTCTATAGCTTTAGCCAAAGGTTCATCCAGCTCTCTATTTATCCCCAGTATGCTGCCAAAGGCAGAAACCGGGTCAGCCTGCCATGCATTATTAAATGCCGATAAGATATCCTCTGCTACTGCCACCCCACAGGGGGCATTATGTTTTATCACACTCACACAGGGTTTTTCAAAAGATCTGGATAGAGACCAGGCTATATCCAGGTCCAGTATGTTATTGTAGGATAGCTCCTTACCCTGGATCTGTTTTGCAGAAAGCACACTGATACCAGATGTGGTATACGCAGAAGCAATCTGATGAGGATTTTCTCCATACCTCAGTTCCAGAGACCTTTCTCCACCGACCAGAAAGTACTTCGGAGTCCTGGAGCCATCAAGATAGTTAGATATTATAGAATCATATCTTGAAGTTACTGCAAATGCCTTTATGGCAAGAGATTTTCTGGCTTCATAAGATACATCACCAGTACTTTCAATCTCTTTTTCTACAGTCCCGTAATCCTCCGGATCAGTAATAATTACCACATCCTTAAAATTCTTGGCTGATGCTCTTATCAGTGTTACTCCACCTATATCAATATTCTCTAAAGCCTCCTCTAACTCTGCCCCTCTCTTTACCACCCCTTCAAAGGGATAGAGGTTCACCACAACTATGTCAATAGGTTCTATACCCAGAGAGTATAACTCTTCCAGCTGGTCTTCTCTCCTGGCAAGTATACCAGCAAGTATAGAGGGATGAAGAGTCTTAACCCTGCCTCCAAGAATTTCTCTGAAACCGGTTATTGCAGATACATCTGTAATTTCCAAACCGTTATCCCTCAAAAGCTTTGCAGTACCTGACGTGGAGATAAGTTTTATCCCCTTTGAAGATAAAAATCTGGCAAAATCAACTATATATTTCTTATCATAAACACTTATCAGAGCCTGTTTTATCAATAAAGACCCTCCTTCCTATTACCTTCAATTTATTTTCACTAAAAATCCTTACAGCTTCAACCAGTATCTTATGTTCTTTCTCCAATATCCTGTCAGATAGGCTTTCAACTGTATCATCATCATATACAGGGACAGCTTCCTGCAGAATGATTGGACCGGCATCGACCATCTCGTTCACAAAATGAACTGTGCATCCAGTTATTTTCACCCCATATTCGATCGCCTGTCTCTGAGCTTCAAGTCCAGGGAAACTGGGAAGTAAAGATGGATGAATATTTATTATCTTCAGGGGGAAATGATTGACAAAATTTGGGGATAAGATTCTCATAAACCCAGCCAGGACTATCAACTCCGCATTATTTTCTTCCAGTATATTTATGACCTCGCGCTCGAACTCACTCTTCTTCCCTGGTTTCACATAGACAGTTGGGATATTAGCCTTTCTAGCCCTCTCAAGAGCCATAGCATCCCGGTTATCGCTTATCACTATAGCTATCTCTACAGATAACTCTCCCCATTGAATACCATCTATCATTGCCTGCTGATTCGTTCCTCTCCCTGAAGCTAAAACACCTATCTTCAGCTTTTTATCCAATTGTCACACCCCTCTTTCCAGACCTTATCTCTCCCAGTTCAATCAGCTCTGGAAGAAGCCCAAAAGCCTTCTCTCTATCTTCAGGTTCTACTATAAGGATCATCCCTATCCCCATATTAAATGTCCTGTACATCTCTTCTCTCGGAAGTTTTAACATCTTATCAATAAAGGTAAAAATTGGTTTATGTGGAATATTTTCAGTATTGATATATGCAAACACTCCTTCAGGAAGTATCCTCGGTATATTATCTACCATCCCCCCACCGGTTATGTGTGCTATACCTTTAATTTTTATCCTATTTTCCAGAAGAACCTTCAGCTGTTTCCAGTATATCCTTGTGGGTATGAGCAGTTCTTCATAGAGAGGTCTATTAAATGGGGGATATACCCCATCCAGAGAAAGACCTCTGTCCTTAATGAGCTTTCTTATGAGAGAAAAGCCATTACTGTGGAGTCCAGATGATGGTAACCCCAGTATGATATCTCCCTCTTTTATACTCTTTCCATTAATTATCTCTTCCCTCTCAACTATACCAACAGCAAAACCTGCCAGGTCATACCTATCTTCTGGGTAGAAGTCTGGCATCTCTGCCGTTTCTCCGCCTACAAGAGGACATTCTGCCTCCTCACAACCGGTCACGATACCCTGGATAACATCCCCCATAACATCCAGGTTTAATCTGCCACAGGCTATATAATCCAGAAAGAATAAAGGTTTTGCCCCATATACCAGTACATCATTAACACCCATAGCGACAAGGTCTATGCCGACTGTTCTGTGTATATTGACCCTCTGAGCGATAAGAAGCTTTGTACCAACACCATCGGTGGATGATACTAGGACAGGGTCCTTATAACTAGAAATACTAACCAGAGATGCAAAACCACCTATACTATCCAGTATATAAGGGGGTTTATAGAGATTTTTCTTTCTGATTATATCTACAAAAGCCAATCCTCTGTCTATATCTACCCCCGAAGACTTATAATCTATCTCATCCATACCTTTCACTCCAATTTATTTTTATTTTGATTCCAGGGTTATTCTACCATACCTGTCTTTAGGACATTGCTTGTCTTCCGAATAAATATCACCACTGGTAGCATAAGCCAGTGCTCTACATCCTATACAATCATCTAACTGACAGTGTCCACATTTCCCCTTGAGTATGGACCTGTTTATCTTCTCTTTGAAAAACTTGAGTTCTCTAAGAACCCTGTCAAAGCTATCTATCTTTAAGTCTCCTGCAGGGACAGGTAATCTTCTACAGGGATACACTATTCCGTCAGGCATAAG
>Ga0116188_1002528_pt1 | contig 14250 bp, 7 predicted proteins | sample AD_JPNTR2_MetaG_FD_89807 | JGI IMG/M metagenome (GOLD analysis project Ga0116188, IMG submission 89807) | Active sludge microbial communities of municipal wastewater-treating anaerobic digesters from Japan - AD_JPNTR2_MetaG | ecosystem: Engineered > Bioreactor > Anaerobic > Digestate | place...
AACCAAACCGCATTTTCGCGCAGATAACTCACCGACCGGGTTGAAAACGACTGTTGGCTCGCCGGCGACCCTCCCGCCGGGGCCGGCGGCGCCGCCGGGGCGGGTGGCTCGACGGCCGGAGGGCGGCTGACCTGCGGCGGGATCAGTGGCGCCAGGGGCGGAACGGGGGTCGGATCCGGGGCCGCTGCCGTGGCGGGGGGAGGGATTGGAAGCGGCGCCGGGCTGATCAGCGGCTCGGCTCGGACCCGCGGCGAGGCGGCGGGAGCCACCGGCTCATTGCTCCCCGAGGAAGAGCTCACGGTCGCGTGCGCCACCCGGGCTTCCGGGCCGGAACCAGGCGCCGAGACAACTGCCGCCACCGGCGGAGCGGTGGTGGCAACCGGGGCAACCGGCTGCGGTGGCAAGGTGTCCGGTTTGGGGGCTGGCTGTGGTGCGGGCGTGGCCGCCGTCGGCGGAGGTGTTTGTGACGAGGCCACTGGCGGGGACTCGATTAGGGCCGCGACCCGGTTCGTAGCCGGTGCAGAAGCTGTGGCTTGGTTCGTCGCCGGGCTGGTGGCGGGCGTTCCCGACGCCATGGGATTGGTCGCGACAGGTTGAGCCGGAACGGCCGGCACCGTGGCCGGCGCCGTCGGGGGGGGTGTCGTTGCGCTGGCCAGGCTGGTGGGCGTTGCTGTTGGCGAAGGTCCCGCGGTGGCCCGGTTTGTGGCTGGTGGGGTGGCTGGAACCTGGTTGGTCGTCGGCCGGGGGACTGGGACCCCTGCCGCCACCGCATGGGGCACGGACGTGGGGGCAGGGATGGCCGGTGCCGTGATCGCGGCTGTCGGGCGCGCAGGGCTGGCATTGGGAACCGGCGGTGTGGTTGACCCCGAAGAGCTGGGAGCAGCAGGCGTTTCGGGTTTCCGTCCCGAGACAATGAGCGGGGCAGGGGCTGGCGCCGGGGCGCGAGGCGCCGGGGGATTGGCCGGGCTCGGCGTGGCCGTCGTGCCGGGCGCCGGAGGATTCGTTGCCGGCGGCGGCGCGCTCCGGGCTGGCGCCGATTCCGGCACGGGTGCCGCCGCGGGTGACGCGGCCGACACCGTGAGTGTTTCGGGCGGAGGCGGCGGAAGCTGCAATGGCCAGGGAGCCGGCGTGACAGACCACTCGGTCAGGGCACCTTGGTGGGCGCGCAGGAAGGTAATGATCGGCATGCGCGCCTTTTGTTGCTCAGCCCGCCATTGCCGGCAGGCTTCGTTGACCGCCTCATCCACGGAGGTCCCGCCCAGCTCGCTCTCGCCGGAACCGATCAGGATGACGGTGACCCACGGCGATTCGCGAATCACGCGATTCATCTCGGGAACCACCCACTCGAGGCTTGGCCGCTTCTCATAGGCGAGCCTCTGGATCAGGTCCAGGACGCGGACCGAGATCAGCGGCCGGTTTTCCACCGTCCATTCGGCTGCGGGCAAGGCGGCGGTGTTGAGGCTCTCGTTGTAAGTCCACATCTCCAATTGATCCCCGGGCCGCAGTTGGCCGCCAAACGCCGTGTCCAGCAACTGCCGCGTCACCTGCAGCGCGCCCTCGGTCCGCCGCTGCATGACCCGGGAATTTTCCAGAATCAACAGGAATCGCCGCGGCCCGCCTTCCACCGCGGCGCGCGCCTCAGGCCACTGGAAGGTCAACAGGCACAAGGCCAGCGCCCATGCCACCCCACGCCCCGCCCCCACCCCAAACCGCGGGGCGCCGGAACCTGCGAGCCAGCCAGTCCATGCCATGCCCGCAACATAAAACCGGGAGAACACCCGGAAACAAGCAAAAACAGGACGCCGGAAACCCGCGCAAGTCATTCGCGACCGGTCGTCCTGACTGCGTCCGGCTCTAACCAAGGCATCCTCGCAGCCCGGTTCGCGCGCCCGGCTGGCACTTGGGTTGGACAAGTCCTCCGGAAAGGGTTCAGCGCGGAGCAATTCGTGGCGGTCGTGGACGCCGTGCAGGCCAACGGGTGGTTACCGATCTTGTCGAAGTCCTCCAGCCGGATTTGACGGTCTGGCTGGCATCCGCTTTCGCGTGATGGGGGGTGGCAGTGCCCGTCAGGTGAGGAGCCGCGGGTCGAAGGTGAATGGCGCGGGCGTGCCGGTCGTGATCCTCTTGAAATCAGGGTGGAGCGTCGCCGGGAGTCGGCGCCCGGGCCGGGTCGCCGGCGGCGAAGTTGTGCTCCGGCCCTGGAACCGACACAATGCGGTTCATGAGTGAAACGCTGGAAGTGCCCTCGGACGTGGTGCTGACGCCGCGCGGACACCTGGTTGTGGACAACACGGCGCCTCCTTCACCCTGGCCGGAGCCCGAGGCCGGTCGGCGGGTGGCCAGGGCTTTGGCGCAATCCACAGCGCACGGTTTGCTGTGGTTGGGAACACGCGAGCTGGACACGGTTCTGCCGCCTGCCGCAGCCTGGTGGCGCGAATTCGCGCGCCGTCTCCTCACCCAGCTCTGCCATACTCCGGAGCTTGAGCAGGCGCGGGAGATTGCGGCACTCTCCCCCCCGCCCGCGCCGGAGCTTTCGGCGCTGGCAGACACGGCGCCTTTGATGCGCGGCGGCGAGTATTTGAGCGGGGAGCTTCTCGAGCGGCTCTGGCGGGAGTTGGACGAGTGCATGCGGGAGCAGATTGCCCGCCACCCGGGGGGAGCGGGAGGGTGGCTGAAGGAAAGCCACCCCGTGTGGCGGCTGATGGGCCGCGTCACCTTCCACCTGGCCGAGAACCGAAAACACCCGACGCATCCCTTTGCTTTCCTGGCCACCTACGCCTCCCGTCTCTCCAGCCAGGCCCGCATCCAGCATCTGCCGCTGGGCCGCGCCCTTCAAGAATACGCGGGGACGGGCAACAAGCCGGCGCTGTTGAACCTTCTGGCTCCCGTCCAGAAGGCCGCGGAGCAGAGCCCGCTGATCCGCGAGTTGGTGGATACGGGCCGCATCTTCAGGCCGCTGCCCTGGACTGCTCCCGAGGCTTACCGCTTCCTTAAGGAGGCGCCGGCTTGCGAGAGTGCCGGGGTTCTGATCCGCCTTCCAGACTGGTGGAAAGGCGGACGCCCGCCGCGTCCCCGCGTGCAGGTGCGAGTGGGAGAAAATCGGCCGGCGGGCCTGGGGGCCGACGCCCTGCTGGATTTTTCGGTTGAAGCCACCCTCGAAGGCGAGCCGTTGACGGAAGCAGAGTGGCGGTCGCTGCTCGAGGCAACCGAGGGACTGGCTCTGGTGCGCGGCAAGTGGGTCGAGGTGAACCCCGAAAAGCTGCGCGAGGCCCTCGCGCATTGGCGCAAGGTGGAGGAAATGGCCCGGCAGAATGGAATGACCTTTTATGAAGGGATGCGGCTCCTGAGCGGTTTCCAGATGAAGGAACCCGCAGATGGCGCAGGGACGACTCCGCTGTTGGAGCGGGAGTGGACGGGCGTCAAGCCCGGGCGCTGGCTGGAAGCGACCCTGGCGGAGTTGCGCAACCCGGCGCGGCTCGAAACGGCCGCGGCCATTCCCGGACTCCAGGCGCACCTTCGGCCCTATCAAGCCGCGGGGGTTAACTGGCTCTGGTTCCTCGCCCGTCTTGGCCTCGGCGGGTGCCTGGCCGACGATATGGGGTTGGGAAAGACCCTGCAGATTCTGGCCCTGTTGCTCCAACGCAAGCAGGAAGCCGGACCCGACCGGCCGCCAAGCCTCCTGGTCGTGCCCGCTTCGTTGCTCGCCAACTGGCGGGCAGAAATCGCCAAATTCACCCCGGACCTGCAATTCATCATCCTGCACCCGTCCGAAGTCGAGCATCCCGCGGCACTGGCCAACTCACCTGGCACCTATGAAGTGGACCTCGTGATTACCACCTACGGCATGCTGGGCCGGATGGAAACCTTGCGAAAGCGGTCCTGGGACCTGGCCATCCTCGACGAGGCCCAAGCCATCAAGAACGCTGAAACGCGCCAGGCTCGAGCCGTCAAGGAGCTCCAAGCCCGCGCGCGCTTCGCGTTGACCGGCACCCCGGTCGAGAACCGGGCTGCCGACTTGTGGTCCCTGTTCGACTTTCTCAACCCCGGCCTCCTGGGGACGGCAAGCGCTTTCACCCGGTTCATCCGCGACCGGATGCAAGGAGAGCAACCGGATTTTGCGCCCCTGCGCGCCCTGACCCGTCCCTACATCCTGAGACGGCTCAAGACCGACAAACGCGTGATTGCCGATCTGCCGGATAAAACCGAGGTGCGGGCCTGGTGCGCCTTAACCAAAGCGCAGGCGGCGTTGTATCAAAAAGCGGTGGCCGAGCTGGCGGAAGCCCTGGGGGCGGCCGAGGGCATCCAGCGCAAAGGCCTGGTTCTGGCGTTTATCCTGCGCTTCAAACAAATCTGTAATCACCCTTCACAATGGCTGAACGATGGCGGCTACGAGGAGCCAGCCAGCGGCAAGTTCGCCCGCTTGCGGGAGCTGGCCGCCGAAATCGCCGAGCGCCAGGAAAAGGCGCTGGTCTTCACCCAATTCCGCGAGATCACGGCCCCGCTGTCCTCCTTTCTGCAGCAAGTCTTTGGCCGTCCGGGTTTGGTCCTGCACGGTGGAACCCCCGTGGGCCAGCGGCGCAACCTCGTCGAGTCGTTCCAGCAGGAGGATGGCCCGCCTTTCTTTGTTCTGACCGTCAAGGCTGGCGGCGCCGGGTTGAACCTCACCCAAGCGGCTCACGTCATCCATTTCGACCGCTGGTGGAATCCGGCGGTGGAAAATCAGGCAACCGATCGCGCCTTCCGGATTGGCCAGAAGCAGAACGTGTTGGTCCACAAATTCGTCTGTCGCGGCACCATCGAGGAGCGCATTGACCGGATGATTGAGGACAAGAAAGCGCTGGCGACCGGCCTTTTGGAGGGCGGCGCGGAAAAACTGATTACCGAAATGAACAACGACGAGCTGTTGCGCTTTGTTGCGCTTGATCTGCACCGTGCTACGGCCGCATGATGTGTTCACATTGCATGAGCTACCATGGCTATTACGGATTTCGGCCTTATGTGTCCGTGGCTGAACGACAGCGGCGGGCCCAGCGTCACCTGAGCAAACTCGCCAAGAGCGGCAAGAGAATCTGTCCCATCCAGCTCGAGGGCCGCGCCATCGCGCGCAGTTTTTGGGGCCGGGCTTGGTGCGACAACCTCGAATCCTACATGGATTATTCCAACCGCCTCCCGCGAGGGCGCACGTATGTGCGCAACGGCTCGGTGGTCCATCTGGAAATCCGCCCTGGCAAAATCGAGGCGATGGTCAGCGGTTCGGAACTCTACCGCGTCACGATTCGGATTGCCGCGGCGGCCCAGGCGAAATGGAAGCGCCTGTGCCGCGAATGCGCCGGCGGCATTGGGTCGCTGCTGGAATTGCTCCAAGGCCGGTTATCGGATCAGGTCATGGGCATCATCACCCGGAAAGAAACCGGTCTCTTTCCCGCCCCGTCGGAAATCCAGATGAACTGCTCCTGCCCCGACTGGGCGACCATGTGCAAGCACGTTGCCGCGGTGCTCTACGGGGTTGGAGCGCGCCTGGACCAGGAGCCGGAGTTGTTGTTTACGTTGCGGTCCGTCAACCAAGAGGAGCTGATTACCCGCGCCGCCGGGGTCACCGACCTGGTGGCCAATACGGCCGCCGGCCCCGAGCTGGCCGAGAGCGAAATTGGCGCCGTCTTCGGCATTGAGTTGGATGCTCAGAAACCGGCGCCCCCTCCGTCCGCCGAAGTTCCGGCGCCGCCAAAGCCCAAACAGAAGCGTCAGTCAGCGGCCCCCCGGCCCGCCCGGCTCAAGAAACGCCCCCGCAAGCGCCAGAAGCCCTCCGCCCGCCGCTCGAACCCAGCGCGTCGGGGTCCGGGTTCAAGCCCGCCCGCCGCAGCGCGTGCGAACTCAGCCAGCCCCGACAGCTCGCAGATGACCGCGCCTTCCCAGCCGTCTGCCCAAGCGCCTGCTGGGCCGCCTTGAGCCCCGGTTCGCCGTTTCCGCAGCCGGCCCACCGCGAAGGTTGCCAAACCTACGGGGAAACGGGCTGACTCGGTGTCCGCCCGGCATTCGCCGCCCCAACGGGCGGGGCATTGGTGATTCCGGATTGTTCCGCCAGGCGCCGCTGTTGCTTCTGTTCAATCAAGCGGACCTCGCGGGTGAGATAATAAAGCGCCCGCGCATTCCCGGCCAAAAACATCAACACCAGGGCGATCAGGATGAGGACCACCAGCACCGCCATGCCGCGCCGCCGTTCACAACCGATATTTCGAGACAATCTCATGGGTTTGGCAAAGGTTGGGGCACCGCCAGAAAGGTCAACAACGGCCGAAACCGGCCGGGCACGTCCCTGCCCTTGGCCCGCGGCTGCAACTCGAGTTCCCACCGCCAGGCCGTCACCGTTGAACGCCGGTCAGGTTCCATCTTCGAGGCTTTGACCTGGTCCAGGAGCTTCACCCACGGCCCGGCTTCCACGCGACGGTACAGACACCCCGCCTCCTGACGGTACTCGACCGCTCCCCCTGCTGTGCGCAGAACCAGCACCGGCCCGTCCCCGCGCTCCTCCCGCGTCACTCCCTGGACCGCCCCGCGGACATCCGCCCGCCACCGTTCTCCGGCCTGGAGCGCCACCGCCAGGTTCTCCGAGTTGTGGCGCAACGCAATCGAATGGTCCATGCACCGATACAGGGCAAGATAACCCGCGCCGAGCAGCACGAACACCACCGCGATGTATGCCAGGGCCTCGACCAGGAGATAACCCCCGTCACGGCCCGCCGCACTGGATTGGCCAGCCTGCCGTGTTCTCATCGCACCCTCACCTCCCGGACGACGGGACCGCCGTGCCCTTTGACCGCCGGTTGCCACGCCAGCCGCACCCGGTTCGACACCACCACGAGTTGAAACTCCCCCGCTGGCAGGTTCGTCGCGCTGGCGGCGCGCACGAGATAGCGATGGGTTCCGGGTGCATACGCCCGCCACTCGCCCGCGGCCAGCACCTCGAGCTCGCCATCCACGATTTCCACTGCCAGCGCGCGCTGGTAAATGGTGCGGGCCAGGCGCTTTTCGGCGGCCAGGTGATAGGCCAGCGGGAGCAGCGCCCCAAGCAGCAAGGCCAGCGCCGCCAGGAGATCAATCATCAGCGCGCCTTGCCGCCGCGCGTTGGAATGGGAGCCTCGGATTACCATACACTTGCCGCGTTGATAAGCTGGATGAGCGCCAAAAACAGCCCCATAACAATTCCCGCCACCACAAGGCCATTGAACAGGACCAAGACGGTCGTCGTGACCTGTGCCGCAGTCTGCTCTAACTGGAACGCCCGTGCGTCCAGCGCCTCGTGCCAGCCGGCCAGACTGCGGGCAAAACTCCCGGGCCGCCGCAGCGCATTGCTCAATCGCCAGTGCAGTGGCCCCGCGTCGTCCACGGCGCGCAGCGCCTCGGGCAAACGGGTTCCCTCCCGCAGCAGCGTTTGAACCCGCCGGGCCCGCCGTTGCACGCAGCGGTTGGCCGTCGCTTCCGCCGCCAGCCGCACCGCCTCGACCTCCGGCACCTCCGCATCCAGCAACGCCGCCAGCACCGCCGAAAAATCCCGCTGCAACCGTTTGCGTCGCCAGGGCAGGGTGAAGACCAGCGCATCCGGCAGCCCGGGCGCCACCCGCTGGACCCACTGAGCCACGCGCGGCCCGCCCACATAGGCCACCATCGCCAGGTAAAGCACCGCCAGAATCGTCACCTGCGCGGCAATCACGAACGAGTCCGTGGCGAAAACCAGCCGCGTCAAAGCCGGCAGCGACATGCCCTCGGTCATGGACATGAAGACCTCCCGGTAAACCGGCAGCACCCGGTATTTGAGCAGCAGCGGAATCACCGTGGCAAACGGCGTCACCACAAACGCCAGCACGACCAGGTAGTTGACCGCGCCCCGCACGTTGGACACTCCGTCGTTCAACAGCCAGCGGCACGCGGGCATGACCTTGCCAACATCGCCCAGGTGTTCGCCCGCCCGGAGCATGGCTTGAAGCTGGGGCGGCAGCAGCCGCGGCACCTGGTCCAGCGCCTGCCCCAGCCGAAGCCCCCGCTCCAGAAACGCCGCCAGCAAATGAAACCGCGCCCCCAGCGCCCGGTCCCGGCTCGAGGCCGCCTCGACCACCGCCGCCTCCGGTGTTCGTCCCTCCTTCAACCCCAACTCCAGCAGGTCCAGAAACAAGCGCGCGCGCTCGTTCCGGCGCAGCGGCAGGGTCAGCAGAAAATAGAGCAGGTAGATGAAGCCGGCCAGCGGCGCCAGACCCAGCGCCACATAGATGAGGAATGCCACCCCCACCCCGCCCACCAGGTCTATCGGCCCCTGGTTCCACTGCTGGACAAGATAGTCAAACATGGGATGGCCTCACCCGCTGAAATCACCCAGCATCTGCATGAACCAGGTGAGCGTCCGCGCCAGCGGCACCACCTGCCAAAGGACCATTTGCCCCAGGAACAAAATCGAAAGCGGCAGCGCCGCATACAGGGCCAGGTCGGCGCGATACTGGGCGCGCGCCTGGTAAATCCCGGCCGCTTTTTGAAACGCCTCCGCCGGATGCTCGCCCCCCCGCTGCACCAGCCAGACGAACAACGCCGGGAAGGGACGCTGCGCCTGCCATTGCACCGGCTTGCCGCGGCCGGCTTCAACCGCAGCCCGCCATTCGCTCAGGACTTTGCCAGCCGGGCTTCCGCTTTCGAGCGCTTCCGCCAGCGCCAGCGCCTCCGCCAGCGGCAGCCCGTTGCGCAGCATCATCGCCAGCGCCGAGGCCAGTTGCGCCAAACTCGCCTCCCGAAAAGCCGGTAATCGCCACCGCAACCGCGCCCGCCAGCCGGGCACTCCCAAGGCCGCCCCGGCCAGCACCAGCGCAACGGCAAATAAGATCGGCGGAAACCACACGCTCAGGAGCAAGGCCGCCGGAACGGGGCCGACCTGGTCCATGAAGTTCGACAGGAACCGCCCGATCAGGCCCGAAAGCAACATCGTCAGGCCCAGCGACACCGCAATGACCAGCACCGGATAGACCATCAGCCCCTTCAACCGGGTCCAGAGCGAGTTGACCCGTTGATAGTGGTCCGCCAGCAGCGTCAGCATCCCCGGCAGGTCGTTGCTGCGAACGCCGATTTGAATCATGCGACGATACAACTCGGGCAGTGCCCGGCGCTCAATCGCCTCCGGCAGGGGCGTCCCCCGGGCCAGGTCGGCGCCGAGTTGCTCCAGCTCCGCTTTCAGCTTCCGGTCGCGCATCCCCGCCGACAACTGTTTGAGCCCCCCTTCCAGCGGGATGCCCTCCCGCAACATCCCTGCCAGTTGGTGGTTGAAAAAGGCAAACTCGTCGTGATTCATACTCGTTTATGTCCACTGCCATCCATTCGACAGGACAGCAACGGGAGCCTCACACACGAAATGGAACCATCACTCTTGATCTGTCGTTCGCTGTCCAGGCGTAAAATCCTCCCGAACGATTCTCAACCCGCGGGCAGCCGCCAGAGCTGCGGGCGGAAGTTCAAATCCTCAAAACCGTTTGCAGTTTTGGCTGGTTGGTTTGCCCGGCGGCAATTCGCGTTTGCGACTGTGCCGGTGTCCCGGCGCCTGCAGTGCGGCATGAATGGGGGGCGCACCGTGGCGGCTCTGATGAGCGGCATGGATCGCGGTGATGGCGTTTTGGAGTTGGGCGCCGGCTTGGGGGCGGGCACTGGGCGCGGCGGTGTGCCCGCGCCAGGTCGTTGGGGCCGTGTCACGTCCCCCCTCCAATTGCCCAATAGTCCGATGGTCCGATGGGTCGCAACGGCAACCCCAGCCCTTGTCCAACGGGGGTAAGCAACCGCCGGTTCGCCCGAGTACGGCGGTCAAGTTTCTTCATGTCACCAGTTTAAGGGACGTGACAGTTGGCCGGTTACGCGCTTCAATGAAGGGTAAATTGATGGAAATCCATTAAACTCAGTCATAACCTCATGAAAATACCTCGTTTGAATTACGTACTGGCCGGGCTGTTGTCCGCTTCGATTTGCCTCGTTGCGGCTCCCGGCGCTCGTGCCAACGATTGGGTCAACCCGGGAACCGGCGATTGGGCTGATCCCGCCAACTGGAACCCGGCGGCCGTGCCGGATGCCTCGGGCGGTTGGGCGATTGGCAACGTCGCCAATGGCGGCACCGCTGTCATCAGCACCGCCGTACCCGCGGTCAGCGAAGCCTGGGCGGGCAACGGCGGGGTTGCCGGCAACATCATCGTGACCAATGGCGGCACGTTGACCGTCAACAACTGGCTGGTGATGGCCCGGATGTATCAGTCCGCCAGCCCCACCCCCTTCAGCACGCTCACTATTCACAACGGCACGCTCAACAAGTCGGGTGACGGCCTGATCGTGGGCGACAATTACGCCGGCATGTGGGGCGACGGCCAAATGACCATCGCGGGCACCGCCACCGTCAATGTCACCGGCGGATGGTGGGGAATTGGCAACGGCGCCAGCAGCCGCGGCACCGTCTATATCAAGGACGACGCCGTGGTCAACGCCGCGGGCTACGACTTCAACGTGGGCGACTACGGCTCCGGCGCCGGCGTCTGTTACATCAGCGACAATGCCAGGCTGAATGTCTCGCGGTTCTGGATCGGCAAGTCCGATACCGTTGCCGGCGCCCTGTGGCAGACGGGCGGCGCCATCAATGGCATTGAACCGAATGCGAACGAATGGACGATCGGTGGTGACGGGAGCGCGCACATTGACGCCATCGGGTTCTATCACCTCTCCGCCGGTTCACTGACCTGCCCATTCAATTTCCAAGTCGGACGCTATGGCATTGGACTGCTGTATCAGACCGGCGGCACCATCACCCAATCCGGCTGGTCGGATTTCGCCCGCTATCCGACGGGGCGCGGCATCGGCTGGCTCCGGGGCGGCACCTTTACTCATAACGGCACCGGCACTCACCAGATGGTTGGCGAGCAGGGCCGTGGCGAACTGACCATCGAGGGCACGGCCGTGCTCGAAACCACCATCAGCCTCTGGGTCGGTCAGATGGCCACCGCCACCGGCTTCCTGAACCTGAACGGCGGCACCGTTCGCGTGCCCAAGCTGGAACGGCTCAGCGGCCTCGGCTATCTCAGCTTCAACGGCGGCGTGCTCCAGGCCAAGGCCAGCGATCCCGCCTTCCTCGGCGGTTTTACCGACGCCCGGGTTTATGCCGGCAACGCAATCTTTGACACCGCCGGCTACAACATTGGCGTGAGCCAGCCGCTGCTCGCCCCCACCGGCTCGGGGGTCGTCAGCATCGCCATCAGCAGCCCTGGGTCCGGTTATGTGGCCGCGCCCGCCGTGGAAATCACCGGCGACGGCTTCGGCGCGCTCGCCGTGGCGGAAATTGACCGGTTTGCCGGCACGGTAACCAACATTGTGATTACTTGCCCCGGCCGCGATTACACCTGGGCCACCGCCTCCCTGATCAGCGGCGCCAACAGCCTCGTGGTCCCCGCCAGCCTCGACATGCCGGTCCTCGGCACGTTTGCCTCGGGCGGCGTGATCAAGAACGGCGCCGGCACCCTGACGCTTTCCGGCGCAAACACCTACTCTGGAGCAACCGTCGTCAATGCCGGCGCGCTGGAGACCACCACCGCTTCGACCGGCGGCGGCGCTTACACGCTGGCTGACGGCACCCGCTTCGCCCTCCAGGTGGTGACCGATGAAGGTCAGCTCACCGCCAGCAGCCTGACCTTGGGCTCGAGCACCGGCATGACCCTGGACCTCGACCTCGGCAACTTCGGCAATCCGACCCAGGCGCCGATTCGCGTGGTCGGCGCTCTCGCCGTCAATGGCGTCATCACGATCAACATTGCCGACGCCCTGCCCCAACTGGGCAGCTTCCCGCTGATCAAGTATGGCAGCCGGAGCGGCTCGGGTAATCTTGTGCTGGGAACGCTTCCCACCGGTGTCCAGGCCACCCTGGCGACCAACGTGCCCAACAGCTCGATTGATCTGGTGATCAGCGCCGTGGCGGCTCCGCGGTGGGATGGCCAGGCGGGGGGCTTCTGGGACATCGGCCTGACGGCCAACTGGATCGAACTGAGCACGGGTTTGCCCGCCTTCTATCAGGATGGGCAGGCGGTTCTGTTCAACGACGCGGCGCAGGGAACCACCACGGTCAACCTGGTCGCCAATGTGCAGCCGGCGAGCGTGACGGTGAATAATACCAATCTGAATTACACCCTGGTTGGCACCGGCAAGATCGGCGGCGCGGGCGGTTTGACCAAACGCGGCACCGGCACCTTTACCATCGCCAACTCGGCGGCCAACGATTACACGGGGATCACCACGATCGCCGGCGGAACCCTGGTGGTCACCAACCTGGCCAACGGCGGTCAGCCCAGTGCCATTGGCGCCGCTTCCGCCGCTCCGGAAAACCTCGTGCTCGCCGGGGGCACGCTCAGCTACGCGGGCGCGCCGGCCGCGGCCAACCGCGGCTACTCGGTTCAAGCCGCTCGCAGCGCCATTGATGCCCAGTCCAACCTGAGCTTGGGGGGTAATGTCATCGCGGGGCCTGGCACCAGCTTTGTCAAGACCGGGCCGGCCACTCTCACTTACACCGGGACCGGCGTCAACGAACTGGCCGGCGGCGCCCAGCCCGGTTACGAAATCGTCACTGGCTCGGTGGTCTTTGACGGCTCGGCCGGCAGCCAGGTCAACAACAGCCCGCGCGATTTCTACGTCGGCAGCACTCCCAACAGCGGCGCCTCGCTCGCACTCACCAACAGCAGCCTTAACGTCGGCGAATGGCTCGCCATTGGCCGTGGCACTGGCTCGAGTGACTACCTCTCGACGTTGACTCTTCATAATTCAGCCGTGCGTTGCGGCAACTTCTCGATGGGCTGGGACAACGGCCTGGCCGGGAACCTCAGCCGCCAACTCATGGTCATGACCGGCAACTCGACCCTGACCAACGCCGGCGACGTGAACATGGGTGAGAGCGGTGGCTCGACCTCGACGATCCTTATGAAGGACAATTCGATATTCTTCTCGGATTGGCGCACCCATTTCGGCTGGCACAACAACGCCACGGGCATTGTGACCGTCGCCGACTCGGCTCTGATGGTGGTGGACGCCTGGCTCTCGATCGGCCATGAGGGCGGTGTGGGCACCTTCACCGTTCAGAACAACGGCAGAGTCTGGGTCCTGTGGGACCTCAACGTCACCGACGTCGGCCTCGGCGAGGGCACCTTCAATCTCAAGGACAACGGGACCGTGTCCGCCAACAACTTTTTTGTGGGCAAAGGCACTGGCAGCACCGGCGTGTTCAACCAGACCGGCGGCACCGCCATCGGCCTCAGCAGCGGCAATGAGTACCACATTGGCTTCCACGGGCCCGGCACCTGGAACCTCAGTAATGGCAGCATCCTGGCCCCGAACCACTGGTTCATCGTGGGGCGGTGGGCGGACGGCCCCGGCACCTTGAACGTGACCGGCGGTTCCATCTCGCACGGCACCAGCGATCCGGGCAAGCTGTTCCGCGTCGGCGAAGACGGCACGGGCGTAATGACCATCAGCGGCACGGGCGTGGTTGCCACCGCGTGCAATGAGGTGACCATCGGCTGGAACGCCACCGGCAACGGCACGGTCAACCTCGACGGCGGCGTCTTCCAGGCCCGCCGCATCATCGGGGGCAGCGGCTACAGCATGTTCAACTTCAACGGCGGCGTGCTGCGCGCCGGTCCCAACGCCAACCCGAACTTCATGACGGCCCTGAGCGGCGCCACGATTTTTGACGGCGGCGCCATCATTGACACCGGCACCAACTGGATCGCCATCAACCAGGACCTCACCGGCTCGGGCGGTTTGACCAAGCGTGGCTCGGGAGCCCTGGCCCTTAACGGCTACAACTCCTATGTCGGCCCGACCGTTATCACCGAGGGCGGCTTCGGCGGCAACGGCACCCTCCTCGGTCCCGTCTCCGTTCAAGCAACGGCCGCCTTCTCACCGGGCACCTCGGTGGGCGCGATCACGATCAACAACACCCTGGGCTTGGCCGGCACCACCTTGATCGAAATTGACAAGGCCAATGGCACCAACGACCAGGTCCTCGGCGTCACCACCCTTACTTACGGTGGCACACTCATCCTGACCAACATAGCCGGCACGCTCGCGGTCGGCGACACGTTCAACCTAAAAACGGCAGTTGAAGGGGAAGCTCCGCCGATGCGGCGACGAAAAATCACCGGTGGGGCGGTCAAGCGGGGCTGGGAACGCCAGACGGCAACCGATTTCAGCCGCTGGGGCCGG
>Ga0116188_1002551_pt1 | contig 14162 bp, 11 predicted proteins | sample AD_JPNTR2_MetaG_FD_89807 | JGI IMG/M metagenome (GOLD analysis project Ga0116188, IMG submission 89807) | Active sludge microbial communities of municipal wastewater-treating anaerobic digesters from Japan - AD_JPNTR2_MetaG | ecosystem: Engineered > Bioreactor > Anaerobic > Digestate | place...
CGAACGGGCTGCCGGCCGGTTGGCTGGGGAACAGGGCAAAACATAGCGCAAGGCCCGCGCGGCGGCGTTCCCGGAAGCCCCTGCACTGAGCAGCCACGCGCGGGCGGTTTCAGATCGGCCGGGGAGACGGACTCCGAAGAAGGGGTCAGGCTGGGGGGGCAGGCGGCGGCTTACTGCTGCCGGGTTCTCGATCCGGCTGGCTGGTCCCGCGCCGCCAGGGCTTTGAACTCCTCGAGCCGCTGGTTCCACGCGCGCTCCAGCTCCTTGACCTTGGCCGGCCGCTTCGGGGCGAGGTCGAGGGTTTCGGCGCGGTCGGTCTTGAGATTGTAAAGTTCCCACGGCCCTTGATGGTCGGCGACAAGCTTCCAATGGCCGACACGAATGGCCTTGTTTCCGTCATGGAACCACCAGAGGTAATCATGCTTGACGCTTCCATCCCGGGCAAAGGCCGGGACCAGGCTCCGGCCCGGCGGCGGCGGGACCGGCTGGCCATTGAATTCCCGGGGCCATTTCCCCCCGGCCAGCTCGAGAATGGTCGGGGGCAGATCAATAAAGTGGCCCGGATTGTGGCGCAATTCGCCCCGGGCCCGGATGCCCGCGGGCCAATGGACGATGAGGGGCGTGCTGATGCCGCCCTCATGCACCCAGGATTTGTGGAGGCGGAAGGGCGTGTTGGCCGCCGTGGACCACCCCGGGCCGAGCGACAGGAACGTGCCGGCCGAGCCGGGAGGGCGGTGGGGGTCATGACGGTCGCCCCGAATAATCTGTTCGGCGCTGGCGCCGTTGTCCGAGGCGAAGAACACCACCGTGTTGTCCCACACCCCCATGCGTTCGAGCTGCGCCAGCACCCGGCCAATCTCAAGATCCATGCGGTGAATCATCGCGGCGTGGAGGGCCATTTTGACCGGCTGGAATTGTTTCTGCTCCGCGGTCAGGCTGGTCCAGGGAAGCGCATAGGCCGCCTCACCCGGTCCGATCAGCTCGGCGAGTCTGGCGGGCGACAGGTTCCAGCTCGGCGCGGTCTTTGGGTCCGGCGCGGAAAGCGAACAATTCACCAAGCCAAGCTGTTTGAGCCGTTCAAACCGTTCCTGGCGGACCACCTCCCATCCGGCCGTGTAACGGTTTTGGTACAGGGCGAGGTCTTCCGGGAGCGCGTGAAGAGGGAAATGCGGCGCGGTGAATGCCAGGTACAGGAAGAACGGCTGGTCGCGGTGCCGGGCGTGGTGTTCGGCCAGCATGTCAATGGCATGCCGGGCAATCGCGGTCGTGGCGTAATAGCCCTCTTCCGGTTTCGGCTCGGGCAGCGGCTGGTCGTCGAGAGTATGTTGTTTCGGGCCGAAATAGCGGTCGTGATCGTTCAGCGAATAGGAGCGCGCGAACCCGCCGGCCAGCACAGGGCCATCCACATGCCACTTTCCCGAGTGATAGGAACGATAGCCCAGCGGCTGGAGCAGTTCGGGCAGCAACCGCGCCCAGGCGGGACGCCGGCCCTGTCCCCCGCCGCCCGCGCCGGGCATCGCATCCCGGCGCACCTGCTGCGCGTAGTAGCCGGTCAAAATGCAGGCGCGGGACGGCCAGCAGCGGGCGGTATTGTAAAACTGGGTGAATCGCAGGCCGTTGGCCGCCAGCCGGTCCAGGTTGGGAGTCTGGATTTCACCTCCGTAACAACCCGCGTCCGAGTAACCCATGTCGTCGGCGAGAATAACCAGAAAATTCGGCGGCGCGGCCGGCGCGGCGGCGCGGGCGCCGGGGGTCAACGCCAGGACAAAGAGGGCGCACAACCCGGCGGGCAACAGGACTGAGCTTTTCATCTTGAAAGGGACCTATACAGGGCCGGACGTCGAAACACAACGGCACTTTTCGTTCCTCCAAGGTCCCCCTTTGCTCGCGACCCGGTGCCAAGGGACGCCGCGCCGTCTCAGCAGACCGGCCGAGGCCCGCCGCCGGCTCAGCCCTGCAGGCGCGTTTCGCCGGAAAGGTCCACGCTGACCCCGTCGAACTCGAAGCCGTGCACCGTCCGGCGGGTGGTGGCCGCCGGCGACCCGTTCACCGCAAGCGGCGGGGGCTCGGGCTCGAGCGCCAGCCGCAGCAGGCTGGCCTGAGGCAACGGTTGCGGCGCGCGCAACGTCACGGCTCCGCCCCCTTCAAACCGGGCCTGGACCCGCCGGCGCGCGGTTTCCCATGCCACAATCTGTTCGCTGGTCCACCACTCGAGTCCGCGCTCGCGCCCGCAGCTCACCACCTCGTTCAAAGCGTCCGCCACGCCGGGCTTGAGGATATGGGCCGGATGAAACAGAAAATGCGCCACGCCGTGATGGCGAAGCGCGGCATCCAGCAGGGGCCGGCCACAAGCGGCCGGGCAGGTGATGACCAGGTCCTGCGTCAGCAGGTTCACCTCCAGGACCTTCAACCGCCGCGGCACGGCCGCTTCGTCGTCCAGCGGGAAGTAGGGTTGCGACCCGCCCAGCGGAAATCCGATGGTGCCTTTCTTGCTCGGCCCGCGCGTCTGGTCGGCGGCGATGCCGGCCTCCTCGCACCAGCGGAACAACTCCAGGCGCCCCTCCCAGCGGGTGTAGTGGTTCTTATTTGACGCAATCCGGCGCAGGCCCGCCGTCTGCATCAGCCAGCCCTGCTGGAACAGGAAGTTTGCCTTGGACCACGAGGTCCGCGCTCCACCCGTGTGCGCATCATAATGGAGGGCCACTTCGAAACCGTCGTCCAGCAGGGCGCGGTAGAACGCCGCCGGGTAGCCGCCCGGGTAAAGAATGCACCAGGTGGATTTCTGCCCGCAGCGGTTCATCACTTCCCGGAGAGCCTCGGCTTTTGCCGGTTCGTTGCCATCGGTGTCGTGGGAAAGGTGTCCCACCCCCGGCAGGCCGCGCGGCCAGTACCAGAGCAGGAGCAGCGGAACACGGGCCTGCCGGGCGGCGTGAAAAATCGCCCGGAGAATGAGCTCGCGCAGCTCGTCGCTGACCGGTTCGAGAAAGAACGGCGGATGCTCCGCCACCGGCGCCACCCGGTCCCGCCGCCAGTCCAGCACCAGGCCGTCTTCGGCCTTCAGCACCCCGTCATTCAGCGGCGCCGAGTCGTCCGGGGCGGGTTTGCCATCCTGGAACACGCGGAGGCCTTGTTGCAAGTGCACCACCGAAAAAATCAAGTCCGGCCCGAGCAAAATGGCCCGGCCGCGTCCGAATCGGTTCTCGAGAATGGCGCCGGACCGGACCGTGCCACTGGCCAGCTCGGCGTCCGCCAGCGCGGTGGCCGTGCTCGGTTTTGCCGTGCAGCCGCCAAAGACATGCAGCGAACTGCGCAGCCCCGCCAGGAGGGGATGAGCCGCCGCCGCCGGCTTGAGCCAGCCTTCGGCCAGCGGGCTGCTTCCGCTCACGCCGAAGACTTCTTCCAGCCCCGAGGTGCCGCCGAGGCCGACCAGCGACCCGCCGTCTTTCACCCAGGCCGTCAATGCTTCGCGCTGAACCGAACTCAACGCCAGGTCGCCTGCCAGCACCACCACCGCCTCCGCCCCCTGCCCGGGCAGCCCCTCCAAATCCCGGGGCGACGCCGCTTCGAAGAACAATCCGGCGCGCTCGAGAATTTCGGCAATATACCCCCACGCCCGGGAACGCGGATTGACGTCGGTGGAGGGCGTTTGTGTGACGACGAGCAGCGGAGCCCTCGAGACGGGCGAAGGGGAAACGCGCGAACCGGCCTGAGCCGGTCGCGTCGGGGCGGCTTGCTCCGTTGCAGCAAGGGTCAGGCCCGGCAGCGCCATCAGGCTTCCCGCAGCGCCCGCATTTCGGAGAAAGTCGCGACGGGTCACAGGCTTAACCGCTCAGCCGTGGGGCGGGGCGGGGGGAGGCGCCGGGGGCTGCGGCTGCGGTTGGGAGGGGGCCAGCAGCACCGGGACGGGGTAGCGCAGCTTCATGACGTCATCCACCAGCACCTCGACATAATAGGTGCCGGCGGTTTTGAACTCGACCTGGGCGAACATGGTCACGTTGGTGGCATGCAACGCCGCATCTTGCAGCGCGAACTTGACTTCCCCCTTCCGCAGCACCGTCGTCTGGTCCGGCGCGATGAGCCGGACCGTTTCGGTGAACTGGCCCACACCCGCCGTCCAGCGGTTGAACAGGCTCAGCTTGAGCGCCACCACCGGCAATTGCGGCACGCGGATGAAATTGATGACGCCGACCAGGATGAAGTTGCCCGTGATTTCCTGGCGGATTTCCTCGCACAAGAGCGAGCACTGCAGGTCGGGTAAAATGCGAGTCGGTGTCATAGGCTTGGGAGGACTGGGAGGCTAGCGCGTCGCGGCTTCCGCGGCACGCACGGTGTTGTGCATCAGCAGCGCGATGGTCATCGGGCCGACCCCGCCCGGGTTGGGCGTGATTCGCCCGGCAATCGGCTGCACCGCGGCAAAGTCAACGTCCCCGACCAGCCGCGAGCCGCCCTTGGCCGCCGGGTCGGCGACGCGGTTGACGCCCACGTCAATCACCACCGCGCCCGGTTTGACCATCCCGGCGGTGACAAACCCGGCCACCCCCATTGCGGCCACCAGGATGTCGGCCCGGCGGCAATGGCCGGCGATGTCGCGCGTGCCCGAGTGACACAAGGTCACGGTGGCGTTGGCGTTCTTTTCCTTCTGACAGAGCAACGCTGCCAGCGGTTTGCCCACGATGTTGCCCCGTCCCAACACCACCGCATGCGCGCCGGACGTCTGGATTCCCGACCGGACCAGCAATTCCAAAATCCCCGCCGGCGTGCACGGCACAAAACCGCTCCGGTCCCCCAACAGCAGCTTGCCCATGTTCACCGGGTGGAAGCCGTCCACATCCTTTTCCGGCCGCACGGTGGAATAAACCACCGCCTGCCGGATGTGGGGGGGCAGCGGCGCCTGAACCAGGATTCCATGCAGCCGCGCGTCCGTGTTCAGCCGTTCCAGCAACGCCAGCAGCTCCCCCTCGGTCGTGGCTTCGGGCAGCACATGGGTTTCGGAGAAAATCCCCAGCTCGGCGCAGGTTTTCTCCTTCCGCCCGACATAGACCTTCGAGGCGGGGTCCTCGCCGACGCGCACGAAAGCCAAGCCGGGCTGGACACCGCGCGCGCGCAGGGCGCCCATGCGCTCCCCCAACTCCGCCTGCACCTGCCGGGCGATGGCGCGGCCGTCAATCAGGTTTTCCACGGCCATCGGGTCATTCGATCACTTCGATTTTCTGAATGGTCAGCACGGGGGTGTTTTTCCAGCGCCGGTCCATGGCTTCCTCGCCGGTGACCACGATGCGCAAGCCTTTGTAGCGGGACAAATCCAGGTGCGGCGAGGGATTGTGCAGGTATTCAATCAAGCGCCGGTTTTCGGGGTTGTACAAGCCGTAAACGGTGGGCGCCTGGATGCTGACCGTGGGCATGACGATGCCCTCCCGCTCCACAATTCGGGGTGGCGGCGGTTCCTCCTCCTTCGGCTCCGCCATCGCGGTTTCGGCGGGCGCCGTGGACACGACGTTGGTGTCCGGCGCGGGCGTCGCGGGCTCGGGCGCCGGGGTCTCGGCGGGAGCAACCGCCACCATGGGCGGCTCGGTGACCGTGGCCGGCGTGGGGGTCGGCTCGGGCTCGGCGGGTGGCGTGACAGCGGCCACCGCCGGCGCCGGGGCTGGCAGTTGCTGCAAATACTGGGCGGCGACGAAGGCGTAGGCGTTCGTGGGCGCTTCGATCTCGAGCCAGTCGCCCTTGGAGCCAAATTCCTTGATGGTGTCGCCCTTCAGCAACTGCCCCAGGACGCTGTAATTCTCGCCCGGCCCGCTGCGGAGGTTGAGTTTGGTCGCCACCACGGTTTTGTTGGTGGGGTCAATGTAGTGGGTGTTGACCCAGACGTGAATGCCGGCGGGGAGCAAGATTTTCGCCCAAGCCGACGGCTCGTCGGCCGCGGATTTCTTGAGCACGATTTCCTCGAGCACGGTCACTTCCTGGCCTTTGGTGACGCGCCCCACCACCTCGCTCCGCAGCCGGGCCTGGCCGCGAACGTTGACGTTGCTGGCCACCACGACCGCCGGACCCGCGACCAACGGAACCGTCCGCAGCTCCACCGCAGGCGCCTTTTTCGCGGCCGCGGGCGCTTTCTTGACGGTCTTCTTCTTGGGGGTGGCGGCGGGTTTGGCCGCGGGAGCGGGCGCCGGGGCAACCGCCGGACTTTCAGCCGTTGGGGCGGCCGGCGCCGGCGTGGCGCCGGGTGCGGCGGCCGGTGTCGCCGGCTGGGTGGGTGGCGCATCGGGTGCCTGCTGCGCCAGCAGGCTCGAGGTCAGGAGGGCCCCGCAAAAAAGCCAAAAGGTTCTTTTCATAAAATTCAGGTCTCCAGTAGAGATTTAATTTCGGTTTCTGTCAATGTCCGCCATTTGCCCGGACGCAGCTCGCCGAGCTTGATTTTGCCAATCTGAATCCGCTGCAACCGCCGCACGGTGCGTCCCTGCGACTCGAACAGCCGGCGGACCTCGCGATACTTGCCTTCGGCCAGCTCCAGCTCGATGACGCAGCGTGAGGGGCCGTTGGAAATCAACCGGACGCGCTCCGCCTTGAGGCGTTCGCCTTGATGGTAAACGCCGCGAGTCAATGTCTCCAACAGCTCGTCGTCCGCCCGCCCCTCGACGGTGGCCAGGTATTTCTTTCTGACCCCAAACCGGGGATGCGTCAGCCGCAGGCTGAACGCGCCGTCATTGGTCAGGAATATCAGGCCTTCGCTGTTGAAATCCAGGCGGCCGGCCGAGTGAAGATGCCCCCATTCCTTCGGCAGCAACTCGAAGAGGGTCGGGCGGCCCCGCTCGTCCTGGCGCGAACAGACCACCCCGCGCGGCTTGTTCAACGCCAGATAAATCTTCCGCCGCGCCCGCAACGGTTTTCCATCCAGGCTCACATGGTCCCGGCCCGGGTCCACTTTGGCGCCCAGCTCGGTGACGACGGCGCCGTTGACCCGCACGCGCCCGGCGAGAATGATCTGCTCGCTGGCGCGCCGCGAGGCAACGCCCGCCTCCGCCAGGTATTTCTGCAGCCTCACCATCATGCGCTCCCGCTGGAAAGTTAAAACCCGAGTCGGACGCCTGCCGGCCCCGACTTCGGGTTCAACCTGAAGATGCCAGTGGAGATTACGCGCCGGGCTTGGTCTTGCGCAAACCGGTAATCCGGTCGCCGTCTTTCCATTGCCCGCGCTTCTTCAACACCTCAATCCGCTCGAAACGCTTCAACACGTTGCGCTTCCCGCCCAACAGGGCTGCCGCCCGCAAACTACGATGCTGTGACATATCTTAAAAAACGTCTGCTTTCCAATCTGTTGCCCGCTCCAGGTTCGAAGCGGACGTAGGTTGTAGCACGCCCGACCGGCCCAAGCCAAGCCCTTTCTCCGACCCGCTCCGGCCCCGCCCCAGCCGACCCCGCCGGCCGCGGCTGGCAGTTGGTTGGGGAACTTGAATTCGCACCGGCCCGCTTCAAGGGGTGAGCCGAACGCTGCATCGCTGGTTACCAAGGGTTTAGCGGCTGCCCTCTGCGATGCTGCCGGCACAGGTTCGGGTCGCCCAGGCAAACGCTTCCCCAATCCAACGGCCCGCGCCACAGTGCGTGCAAACCCGTGCAGAATCACCCTGAAAAACGACCCGGCGGGAAGGGCGTTCTGTTCGAATGGTGTTGGACCGAGGGGGGCGTCTGACCAGACCTCGCATCCCAACCCCCAACCGAACGATGCACGCGCCGGGCAAAGCGCTTCCCGGTTCCGGCCAACTGTTTTTGCGCGACACGCCCAGTTTGGCAACCCTTTGGGCCGGCTTGCGCCCGCGGGAGCCGATTTTGTTGTTGGCAAGGGGCGGTTTCGTTTCGATAGTCTTTGCGTTTGAAGTATGGCAGAGAGCACGAGGCACGTTTACGACGAAAGCAAGATCAAGACGCTTTCCTCGCTGGAGCATATCCGGCTGCGGACCGGCATGTACATTGGCCGGATCGGCGACGGCTCGCATTATGATGACGGCTGCTACATCCTGTTGAAGGAGGTGATAGATAACGCCATTGACGAATTCATCATGGGCGCCGGCCGGGAGGTGCAAATCTCCATTCAGGACCGCACGGTGACGGTGCGGGATTTTGGGCGGGGCATCCCGCTGGGCAAGGTGGTGGATTGCGTGTCGCAGATCAACACGGGGGCGAAGTACAACGACGACGTGTTCCAGTTCAGCGTGGGGCTGAACGGGGTGGGCACCAAGGCGGTCAACGCCCTGTCGAAGGAGTTCATGGTGCGCAGCCACCGCGAGGGCCAGTTCGTCGAGGCGTGGTTCAAGCAGGGCAAACTCAAGAAAGAGCTCAAGGGCAAGACCAGCGAACCGGACGGCACCCTGATCCGGTTCGAGCCCGACCCGGAGATTTTCAAGAACACGGAGTTTCGCCCCGAGCACGTCGAGCGGCGGCTGCGGCATTACAGCTATCTGAATTCCGGTCTGCGGCTGATTTACAACGGGAAGGTGTTTCAATCGCGGAACGGGCTGTTGGACCTGGTGATGGAGGATTTGCGGGCGGATGGGAGCGAGCCGATTTACCCGCCGCTGCATTACGCGGAGAAGACGCTTGAGTTTTGCTTTACCCACAGCAACAGCCGCTACGGCGAGACCTTCTACTCCTTCGTCAACGGCCAGTACACCAGCGACGGCGGCACACACCTGAGCGCGTTTCGCGAGGGGCTGCTCAAGGCCGTCAATGAGTACGCCCGCGAAAAGTTCGAGGGTGATGACGTGCGCGAAAGCATGGTGGGGGCGGTGGCCATCCGCCTCAAGGACCCGGTGTTCGAGTCGCAAACCAAGAACAAGCTGGGCAACACGGAGATTCGCACCGAGCTGGTGAACCGGGTGCGCGAGGAGCTGCTGCATTTCTTCAATCGCAACAAGGAAATCGCCGAGAAGATCATCGCCAAGGTTCAGGACACGCGGCAGCTCCGCAAGGAGCTGCAGGAGGTGAAGAAGCTCGCCCGCGAGCGCGCCAAGGCCATCACCATCCGCATTCCGCAGCTCAAGGACTGCAAGGTTCATTACGACAAGGCCAAAGGCAAGGGCCGCGGCTCGATGATTTTCATCACCGAGGGGCAGTCGGCCGCCGGCTCGATTGTGAGCTGCCGGGACGTGAACACGCAGGCCATCTTTGTGCTCAAGGGCAAGCCGCTGAACGTCTGGGACCTGAAGCGCGACATCGTCTATAAGAATGACGAGATGTACAATCTCATGCGCAGCCTCGACATTGAGGACACCATTGAGAACCTGCGTTATGAGAAAGTGATTCTCGCCACCGACGCGGACGTGGACGGCCTGCACATTCGGAACCTGATGATCACCTACTTTTTCCGCTTTTTTGATCAACTGGTTCATGACGGCCATCTTTACGTGCTGGAGACCCCGCTGTTCCGCGTGCGCACCCGGCAGGAGACCCTTTACTGTTACTCGGAGGCGGAGCGAGACGAGGCCGCGAAGCGATTTGGCAAAGGCTGCGAGATCACGCGGTTCAAGGGGCTGGGGGAGATTTCGCCCGACGAATTCAAGCAATTCATCGGGAAAGACATGCGGCTGAGCCAGGTGGAGTACGCCCCCAAGGTGGAAGCCGCCGGCATTCTGGGTTTCTACATGGGCAAGAACACTCCGGAGCGCAAGGACTACATCATGGAGAACCTCGTGGTGCCCGTGGAGGAGTAAGGGCGTTGTCCCGTTTCCCCGCCGGGTCGCCCCCGCCGCTCATTTGACAGGAGCGGCTTCCTGCGCCATGTAAACCCATGCGGCGGAATCGTCGAAGGTTTCTGAAGTATCTCGGGCTCGGGGCGGGCTTGACGGCCGCCGCCGGCACGTGGTGGGCGGCGACGTCGCAGCGCCGGCCGGCGCGGTGGCTGCGCCGATTGGCGGCGGACGCCCGCCGCTCGATTCTTGCCGCGCCCGAAAAACCGGTTCCGCAGTCGTGGCCGGACAACACCATCACCCTGGCCTGGATCGGGCATGCCACGGTGTTGATCCATTTTTATGGCGTGCGCATTCTCACGGATCCGGCCTTGGGCAGCCGCGTGGGCATTTCGCTCGGCCTCGGCACCGCCGGGCCGAAGCGTTACGTTGCTCCCGCCCTGACCCGCAAGGAACTGCCGCCCCTTGACCTGGTGCTGCTGTCGCATGCGCACATGGACCACATGGACCTGCCGACGCTGGCCACTTTCGGCCCCGAGACTCCGGTGATCACGGCCCGGAAAACGCAGGATGTGCTGGCCGGTCTGCCCCTGAGACCGCAGGAGCTGGCCTGGGGCGAGCGAACGGTGTTGCGAACCGCGCGGGGCGAACTGGAAATCGAGGCGTTCGAGGTCAAGCATTGGGGCGCCCGATGGCCCAGCGAGGTCGAGCGCGGCTACAACGGCTACATCCTCCGGCGGGAGGGCAAAGCGTTGATCTTTGGCGGCGACACCGCCCGGACGCCGCTGTTCGGCGAACTGCGAAGCCGGGGCCCGTTCGAGGCGGCCATCATGCCCATTGCCGCCTACCGGCCCTGGATTTGGAACCATTGCACTCCCGAGGAGGCGGTCGAGATGGCTAATGCCGCCGGCGCCCGGTTCCTCGTCCCCGTTCACCACCAGACGTTCAAGTTGAGCGAAGAGCCCCTGAACGAGCCGCTCGAGCGGTTGGAAGCCGCCCTGGCGGCTGAACCGGAGCGCGTCGCCCTGCGGCGCATCGGTGAAACCTGGGTGTGCCCGGTCTGAGCCGTTGGACGCCTGTTTTCCTGCCGTTCGCGTTTTTTCCTCTGTCCGTTGGCTGGGACTCCACCCTCTTGGAGATGATTCGCAAGAGTTGGCCGACGAGCGCGGAGGCGCTGCCCCTCCCCCCGCAGGAAAAAGAACAAGAAATACCCTGCTTCCGAACGGCAGGCGGCGCAGGCCCCAAATCACGCCCCCCTGACAGGTTTTAGCGTCCGGCTGGGCTTGCCTAACGGGGCTGGAGACGGGATACTTTTCTCAATGAAGACTGCGGCGGCAACTTCGAAGCCGGTGGTGTGGCTGATTGAGGACCATGCGGATTCGCGGCGGGTTCTGGCGCGGGTGCTGAATCGCTCGGCGAAGCTCGCCTGTCCCTGCACGTTTGCCACGTGCGAGGAAGCGTTGGCGGCCCTCAAAACCAATCCGCCACCGGACGTGATTCTGCTGGACATCGGCCTGCCGGGGATGAACGGGATCGAAGGCATTCCGCTCTTGAAGAACCTCGCTCCGGCGACGCACGTCATCATCCTGACGGTCTTTGACGACCAGGAAAAAGTATTCAATGCCATCTGCGCCGGGGCGTCCGGCTACCTGCTGAAGAATACCGATGAAGAGGCCATCGCCACGGCGGTGCGGGAGGTCCTGGACGGCGGGTCGCCCATCAATCCGCGCGTTGCCCGCATGGTGTTGAACATGTTCGCGTCGCGGGCCGCGCCTCACAAGCAGGAGTACGGCCTCTCGGCCCGGGAGCGCGAGGTGCTCGAATTGATGGTCCAGGGCTTGATCAAGAAGGAGATCGCCGCCCGCCTCAACCTCAGCTATCATACGGTGGACAACCACTTGCGCAGCATTTACGGCAAACTGCAGGTTCACACCCGCGGCGGGGCCGTGGCCAAGGCGGTCGCGGAGGGGATTTTGTCCACGTCATGAGCCGGCGGCGGGTTTCATTCGGTGGTCACTTCTGGCAGGTGGCCGCGGTTCTGGCCGGGCTGGGCTTGGGGGCCGCGGGCTGCGGTTCGGACACGCCCGCTCCCCGGCGTCACATCACTTCCATTCACGGGACCGGGGGCTACGGCGACGCCGCCCGCGTGCTCGCCACCGAGTTCGAGCGGCGCACCGGCATCCAGGTTACCGTGGTCGAGGCCTCGCTTCTGAGCCTTCGCGAGAAGCAACTCACCGACCTCCTCACCGGCGCGGGCAACTACGATGTGCTCCAAATCGCCTACCAGTGGGAGGGGGAACTGTTCCCGCACTTGCGGCCGCTCACGGACGTGGCGCCGGGGCTGATCGCGCACCTCGAGGATTTCATCCCCACCGTGCGCAGCAACTGCGGGCAATGGGACGGGCGGATTTACGGCCTGCCCATGGCCTGCGATGTGATCACCCTGCTCTATCGCACCGATGTGTTTGCCGAGAAGTCGGCCGAGTTCCAACAACGCACGGGCCGCCCCCTGGTGCCGCCGCGCACCTGGCGGGAGTATCTCGAGATTGCGCGTTTCCTGAATTCCGAGGCGATTTACGGAAACCTGGTCATGGGGCGCGAGCAATGCTTTACAATCTGGTCCGGCATCCTTTATGGCATGGGCGGCCGGCTCGTGGACGAAAACTGGCGGCCGGAGCTGAATTCCGACGTCGGCGTCGAGAGCCTGACGATCCTTGTGGAAATGTATAAGTATGCCCCGCCGCGGTCCGAAGAGGCGAGCGTGGACGCGAACCTGGCCTTCGTTCAGGGCCGGGGAGCCATGCTGATGGGCTGGCCCAGCCTGATTTGGCCGCTGCTTTCGGACACCAACCGTTGCAAAGTCGCCGGTAAAATCGGCGCGGCCGTCATCCCGGGCGGACGCCCGCAACTCAGCTCCTGGTCGCTGAGCATCAACCCCGCCTGTCGGGATCCCGATGCCGCCCGCCAATGGATCGAATTCCTCGTCAGCCCCGCCAACACCAAGCGCCTGCTCCTCGAGTACGGCCGGGGCTCGCCGCGCCTCTCCACCTACGCGGACCCGGAGTGCAAACAGCGCATCTTTTACCATTCCCAATTGCTCGAGGGGTTGGCGGGCAACCAGGCCCGCTTCCGCATCCCGCCCTCGCAGGAGCTCTCGGACTATCTCGACAACGAGATTCTGAAAGCCATTCGCGGCCAAACCACCCCCAAAGCCGCGTTGGACCGCACCGCCGCCCGCTGGCGCGAAATCCTGACCCAAACCGGTTACCTGCGGGAGTAACCGGGGCGAAAGGTCTCTCCGCCCGCGGCCGCCGGGTCCGGTGCCGCCAGCGGGAGGGGGCGGGGGCGAACCGAATCACGGTTTTTATTTCTCGGCGCGGGGTTTTGTGGCAAATGGAGAAGGCAATGCATCTGGCGCACTTACGGCTTCGCGACTTCCGCAATTACCCGCGGTTGGACGTGGATTTTGCGCCCGGCTTTCACTTGCTGCTGGGGGACAATGCCCAGGGCAAAACCAATATCCTGGAGGCCATCTACCTGATCGCCACCTTGCGCTCGTTCCGCGGCGTTGGCGGCGCTCAAATGGTGCGCCACGGCCAGAAGGGTTATTTCGTCGGGAGTCACATCATCGGCCAGGGGGAGCACGACACGAAGATGTATTGGTCGGTGCGGGAACGCAGCTTGAGCCTCGACGGCCGGCCGGTGCGAAAACTGACGGATTACCTCGGGGTATTGCGGACGGTTGTCTTTTGCACGGAAGACCTCCTGCTGGTCAAAGGGCCCGGGCGGGGGCGGCGACGCTTCCTGGACCTGCTGCTGACTCAGACTTGTCCGGGTTATCTCCCCTTGCTCCAGCGTTACACGCGGGCCCTGCGCTCGCGCAACGCCCTGCTGAAGCAGGCGGCCGCCGACCCTCGAGCCCTGGAAGGTTTCTCACGCGAGCTGGTCAGCGCCGGGCAGGAAATCACCCGCTTGCGGCGCGAGCTGGTGCCGCGACTGTCGCCGCTGGCGCGGCTGGCCTACCGGCGCATCTCCAACGACGCGGAGGAGCTGCGGATCGAATATGCCCCCAGCGTGCGCCAGGATTTTGCGGTGGAACTGGCCCAGAGCCAGCCGCGGGAGCGGACCTGCCGGATGACCGTGATCGGGCCGCACCGCGACGAGGTGCAATTGCTGCTCAAAGACCGGTCCGCCGCCGAATTTGGCAGCGAGGGCCAGAAGCGGACGCTGGCCATCGCGCTCAAGATGGCTCAAGCGGAGTACCTCACCGGCATCCACGGGTCGCCGCCGGTTTTGCTCATTGACGACGTGATGGGCGAGCTGGACGCCAAACGGCGGGGAGGCCTCCTGCCGCTCCTGGAGCGCGCGCATCACGCGCACGGCCAGGTGTTTATGACCGCCACGGAAGAAAACTGGCCGCGCGAACTCGCCGGTCAGGTCCAACGGTGGACTGTAAAAGCCGGGGCCTTGGAGCGCGGGTAGGCC
>Ga0116188_1002553_pt1 | contig 14149 bp, 11 predicted proteins | sample AD_JPNTR2_MetaG_FD_89807 | JGI IMG/M metagenome (GOLD analysis project Ga0116188, IMG submission 89807) | Active sludge microbial communities of municipal wastewater-treating anaerobic digesters from Japan - AD_JPNTR2_MetaG | ecosystem: Engineered > Bioreactor > Anaerobic > Digestate | place...
AAGGGAATGGCAGCCACCCAGTGGTCGCAATGGGGAGGGTAAAAGGGAATGGCGGCCACCCAGTGGTCGCAATGGGGAGGGTAAAAGGGAATGGCGGCCACCCAGTGGTCGCAATGGGGAGTGTAAAAGGGAATGACGACCACCCAGTGGTCGCAATGGGGAGAGTAAAAAGAGTGAGGGCGTGCGAAGGGCTCATGATCGGCACGGTGTGGAGAGGGAAAGGTGAGGGCGGAGGCTCGACGGGAGATGTGGAGAAAGGAACGTTAGGGCGATGAGACGTGTTGTGATTGTCGGAGCGGGCGGGCTTGGACGGGAGGCGGCATGGATGATCGGGCGGATCAATGCCGTAACGCCGCACTTCGAGCTATTGGGGTTTTGTGACGATGCGGAGGAGAAGAGGGAAGGCCTGTGCGACACGATTCCACTGTTGGGAACGCTGGATCAAGTGACGGCGCGTTTCGGTCCGGTGGGTTTCTTTTGTGCGATCGGTAACAATCATACGCGGCGCGAGGTGACACGGTATGCGCGGTCGGCGGGACATGAGCCGGTGACGCTGGTGGATCCTTCGGCCGTCATAGCACCGGACGCGGTGATCGGCGTCGGTAGTTACGTAGGCATCCGTAGCGTGGTTTCAGTTGGTGTGCGTCTGGGTGAGGGGGTGCTGGTCAACCATCAGGTCTGTGTGGGGCATGATGTGCGAGTGGGTGATTTCGCGCAGCTCTGTCCGGGTGTGTGCGTCTCCGGTGGATGCGAACTCGGCGCGGGCGCGTTACTCGGGACGTTGTCGGGCACAATCCCGCTCAGGCGTGTGGGCGCATGGGCGACGGTGGGTGCGGGGACGATGGCCTTTCGGGATGTGGCGGAGGGGCAGTCGGTGGTGCGGCTTATTGCGACCACCTAGTGGTCGCAATGGGGAGGGTAAAAGCGGGCGAGGAGGACGGGCGCTGGATGCGCGTGGGCATACACAATGGGGGCTTGCGCGGGGAGGAGCCCGAAACAACGACCACGAAGAGATCGCAGTGATGAGTGTAAAAACGGGTGAGGAGGATGGGCGCTGGATGCGCGTGGGCATACAACGGGGGGTTTACGCGGGGAGGAGTTCGAAATTGCGACCACGAAGTGATCGCAGTGATGAGTGTAAAAGCGGGCGAGGAGGATGGGCGCTGGGTCTCTGTGCGCTGGTCGGGCTGGTGGCGTTGGTGGTGTATGCGGCGACCGCTCAGCGTGGGGTGAGTTGGCAGGACAGCGGACATTTTCAACACTATGTGCTGACCGGCACCTTCACGAATCTGGGCGGTGGTGGACTGGCGGTGGTGCATCCGTGGTATCTCAAGACCGCGCACTGGTTCTGTCTCTGTTTTCCCGCTACATGGCGGTTGACTGCGGTCAATGCGTACAGTGGAGTGGGTGCGGCAGTGGCGCTGGCACTCTGTGCGCTGCTGCTGTTGCAACTGACCCAGCGTGTAACCGCCGTTGCGGCGGGCGTGATCACCTTGGGTTTGGCTCATATGGTCTGGTGGCTGGCGACCGTGGCGGAGGTGTACACATGGTCATTGGCCTTTCTTTTTGCGGAGTTGCTCTGTTTGCTGCGCGTCTGCCGTGCGGAATCGGAAACGTCATGGCGGTATGCTTGGTATGGGCTACTGTTCCTCAACGGGATGCATGCCTCGCTCCACAATGCGGCATTTCTGAACCTGCCGGTTTACGGTGCGCTCTGGCTGTTTTCCCGCAGTACGGCGCAGCCGCAGGGATGGGGCCGGGTATGGTTCGGCCTCTTCTGCGCGTTCAGTTGGTTGGTCGGCGCCGTCTTGCTGGTGGCGATGGTCCTGCACGAATTGGGGGCGGGCAATTCGCTTCTCGCGACACTCCAGAGTCTGTTGGTTGGTGACCGGTACGGAGCGATCGTGTTGGGAATCGGGGGTGTAGACCTCCGTCTCGCTTTGGCCAATTTGGCTTTGGCGGGGGTCAGTTTTATCTCGCCCTGCTGGTTATTCGCTTTTGCGTCAGTGCGGCAGCCCTGCTGTGACGGAAAACTTTTCCGCCGCGCGTTGCTGGCCTTGACCGCGATTCAGGCGTTTTTCTGGATTCGTTACTTTGTGCCGGATCAGGCGACGTTTGTGGTGCCGACACTAGGATTGGCCGCAGTCTGGTTGGGAATGGGGGCGGCGCGCTGCCAAGGGCGTAGTGTGGCAACGCTGCTGGCGATCGGTGTCTGTATGCAGATCTTGTTGCCGCCGGTATTGGCGCAGACGACCCAACGGTTTGCTGTGCGCGCGCGATTGTTGCCGTTCCGCGATGAAGCGCGGTATTGGCTGGTGCCGTGGAAACACAATGAGCGTTCGGCGCAGCAGTTTGTTGAAGCGGTGGATCAGCAACTGAGCGAGGGGGATTTGCTGATCGGGGATTTGACGGCTGTGAATCCGATCATGGCGGCGTGGGCCGCAAAAACAGTGAGTTCGGCATGTCAATTGCTGTCGGAGTGGGCGGGTGAGACCGAGGCGGAGAAACTGGCACGGGCTGAGGCGGCACTGAGTGAAGGTCGGCGTGCGTATGTGATTTCGCCGGTGCCGGGATATGCGCCGGCGGCGATTTTGGAACGTTTTGATTTTGTACGGGAGGGTGTTCTGTGGCGCATAAAGGAGAAACGGTGAGCAAACGGATTTTTTTGTCTCCACCTTGGCTGGGCGGTCAGGAGCGGGCACGGGTGGAGGAGGCGTTCGCCTCGGGATATCTCGCACCGTGCGGGCCGATGGTTGAGCGTCTCGAACGGGAGTTTGCAAAAACGGTGGGCGTACCGCATGCCTGCGCGGTATCGAGCGGGACTGCGGCGCTGGAGTTGCTTTTTCACGAATTGGGTGTGGCGCGTGGCGATCGCGTGTTCTGTTCTGATCTGACGTTCGTCTCATCAATCTCGGCAGCGGTGCGGCGTGGTGCGGAGGCGGTTTTCATTGATAGCGACGAGGCGACGTGGACGATGGATCCGGATTTGCTGGCTGAGGCGTTGGCGCAAGCCGCGGCAGAGGGACGGCTGCCGAAGGCTGTGGTGGCCGTGGATCTGTACGGCCAATGTTGTGATTACGGGCGTATCGGGGCGGTGTGTGAGCGGTATGAGGTGCCGCTGATCATTGATGCGGCGGAGGCGCTGGGGGCTTGTTATTGCGACCACCCAGTGGTCGCGGGAACGCAGAACGCAGAAGGGGAGAAAGGGAGAACGCTCAACGTTCAAGGGAGAACTGCCGGGCAGGCCGGCTGGGCGGCGGTGTATTCGTTTAACGGCAACAAGATCATCACGACTTCTGGGGGAGGGATGATCGTATCGCGCGATGCCGGAGTGATCGAACGGGCGCGGAAGCGATCGCAGCAGGCGCGCGAACCGGTTGTCTGGTACGAGCATGACGAGTTGGGATACAACTTTCGGATGAGTAATATTCTGGCGGCGATTGGCGTGGGACAACTTGAGCTGTTGGATCAGATCCTTGCCCGGAAGCAGCGGATTTTCGAGTGGTACCGCGAAGTGTTGGAGGGGCGGGTGGCGTGTCGCTTTATGCCGGAAGCGGCGTATGGCCGGTGTACGCGATGGCTCACGGTGATCGAGTTATTGCGGCCACCCAGTGGTCGCAATGGGGAGGGTAAAAGGGAATGGCAGCCACCCAGTGGTCGCAATGGGGAGGGTAAAAACGGGCACGGTCCGGGCGAACAGGTGCTGAGGGTGATCGCGGCGTTGGAACGGGAGAACATCGAAGCGCGGCCTGTCTGGAAGCCGATGCATCTGCAGCCCGTGTTCAGGGGTGTCCGGATTTATGGGGGTGCGGTCAGCGAGCGTCTCTTCGCCGACGGGCTCTGTCTGCCGTCGGGTAGCGGGTTAGAGCGGGCGGAGGTGATCCGCATCGGTGAAGTGATAGGGAATTGTCTGATAGGGTAGATTGTGGTTAAATTTACAAACCGTATGAAAAAAGAGTGGCAAGAACGTTTCGGAGTCGGATTGAGCAGGCTCGGATGTTTTCTGCTGGATACGGCGGTTATGGCGGTCGCGTATTTGACCGCTTTCATTCTGCGTTTTGATTTTGCGGAGCCGCATTGGGGATGGGGGGGTGTGGCACGATCTTTCATCACGGTGTGGGCGGTGCAAATGGTGGCGTTGTGGCTTTTCGGGTGCAGGAGGCTTTTGTGGCGTTATGTGAGTGTCGGGGATGTCCCGCAATTTGTCTGCGCTGGTTTTTTTTCGACCCTTGTTCTGGTGTTGTTGCGGATGACGTTGCCGGGGCACCTGTCCTTGCGCCCCCCTTATAGTATCACGTTTTTCAACAGTTTCCTGGTCACGGGCGGATTGTTGGGTGTACGGTTGCTGTGGCGCCTGATGGTTGAGGGTTTTTCTGGGGCGCGGGAGGAGGTGTCGCCGAAGGGAACCCGCACAGCGAGACGGGTGAGGCGGGTGTTGTTGGTCGGGGCCGGTGAGGCCGGGAATCTGGTGGCGCGCGAGTTGAAGCGTCAGGGCGGCAGGCGTCAGCGGGTGGTGGGGTTTCTGGATGACGATCCAGCTAAGCGGCATGCCCGGATACAGGGGTTTCCGGTGGTGGGAGAGATCCGGGATCTGCCCAAGGCGGCACACAAATACGCGGTGGATGAGGTGGTCATCGCGATGGTGCGGGTGCCCCGGAATGTGATCCGGAGGGTGGTGCGGTTGTGCGAGCGGGCGCATGTGCCGGCGCGGATTGTGCCGGGGTATTATGAGTTGATCGAGGGGAGCCTGACCGCATCCAAGATCCGGGATATCGATGTATCGGATCTGTTGGGGCGTGAAGAGGCCACAACGGACAGCGGCCCCGTGGTTTCGCTGTTCACGCAAAAGCGGGTTCTGATTACGGGGGCCGGCGGATCGATCGGGAGCGAATTGGTCAGACAGGTTCTCCGCACGGGACCGGGGTTGCTTGTGCTGGTCGACCGGTCGGAGAACGCCTTATATGAAATCGAACGCGAGATCCGGAAACTGGGTGTGGCCACGCCGGTTCAGGCGGTGTTGGCGGATGTGGGGGATGCGCGACGAATGCAAATGGTTTTCCGTCAAGTGAAGCCTCAACTTGTGGTGCATTCCGCTGCTCACAAGCATGTGCCGCTGATGGAACAGAATCCGGTTGAAGCGGTGAAGAACAATGTGTTGGCGACGCGGGCGCTGGGCGAACTGGCCGTCGCGTGCGGTACGGAACGGTTTGTTCTGATTTCGACCGACAAAGCGGTCAAGCCGATCTCGGTGATGGGGATGACCAAACGGTTGGCGGAGGCGGCGTTGCAGGAGTTGAACACACGCGGGCAGACGCGTTTTTCCGCCGTACGGTTCGGGAATGTGCTGGGATCATCGGGTTCCGTCGTGCCGCTGTTCCGCGAGCAGATCCGGAAAGGGGAGGCGGTGACGGTCACGCATCCGGAGATGCGGCGGTATTTCATGACGATTGCGGAAGCGGTGGCGCTCGTGCTGCAGGCGATGGCCTTGGCAGAAGGGGGAGAGGTTTTTGTTTTGGATATGGGGGAGCCGGTGCGGATCGTGGAACTGGCTGAAGAGATGATCGCGCTTTCGGGGTTGCGGCCCTATGAGGACATTCCGATCGTGTTCACAAGCATCCGTCCCGGGGAAAAATTGTTTGAAGAGTTGGATGTGAGCGAACGTTCGGCTTACAAGACTGGGCATGCGCAGATTTTTGTGAGTAAGACGGCGCCTGCGGATACCGCGCGTGTCGAAGGGGTGTTGGCGGCTTGCCGCCGCATGGTGGAGAAGGAAGCGGGGGCGGACGAGGTGCGGGAGGCCTTGCAGGAGATGGTTCGCGACATCGGAAAGGATGTATCATGAAGCGACCTCTCGCATGGACCCGGGTGATTGTTTGCGGGATCATTGCCGTGGCGGCGCTGATTCACTACCGCCCGATGTTTGTGGTCACGGCCGCGATGTTTGCCGAGCCGTTGGAAGACATGTCGCACGGGTGGCTGGTTCCGCTGTTCAGCCTGTATGTGCTGTGGCGTCAGCGTCACGCTTTGCGCGAGGCGGCCGGACGGCCCGACAGGGTGGGGGCGGTGTGGGTGGCGTTGTTTTTGGTGATCGCGTGGTTCGGTAGCCGCGGCGGGCAATCGCGCATGGAGCAGGTTTCGTTCATCGGGTTGGTGTGGTCTGTGCCGTATGCTTTGTGGGGACGCCGGGTGGAGCGGCTCATGCGTTTTCCTGCCGTGTTCCTCTTCTTTACCGTTCCGCTCTCATCCTTTCTGGATTTCTTCACGATACATCTGCGGCTCGTCACTTCGGTGCTGGCCACCGGTATCTTAAATGGTTTGGGTTTGGCGGTGGAGCGGTCCGGTACCGCGCTTTTCTCCCGCGTGCCCGGCGGGTCCTTCAATGTGGATGTGGCGGACCCGTGCAGCGGGATCCGGTCTTTGTTCGCGTTGATGGCGCTGACGGCGGCGTATGCGTATTTTTCGCAGAGAAGCTTGTGGCGTAAATGGGCGCTGTTCGCCTGTTCCCTGCCGATCGCCATGATCGGGAACATGGTTCGCATCATGTCCATCTGTCTGATCGCGCGTTGGTTCGGACAGGAAGCCGCAACCGGGTATTATCATGATTATTCCGGGTATGTGGTGTTTCTGGTCGGGGTTCTGCTGATGGTGCAGGCTGGCGACTGGATCGGGAAGGGGGAGAAGGGGGGGAAGGGGGAGAACGCGGAATGCGGAACGCAGAACGCAGAACAGAGAAGTGGGGGAGGGATGTGGATTGTGTGCGGGGTGTGCGCTGCTGTGTTGGCGGTGTTTGCGGCGAATCGCGCGATGCCGCCAGCGGTGTATGATGATGCCTCGTTTATCGCGAAAACGTTGCCGGAACGTGTGGGGGTGTTCACGGGATGGAAACCGCTCTTCTGTCACAACCCCCAGTGTCTGCAAGGGGGCGAAGAGCCTGCGGGGGCGACGGAAGCGGAACCGGCTCAGCGGTGCCCCGGTTGCGGGGGCGCGTTGTTCCCGATCTCGCTGGGGGAGGCGAGCGAACTGCCGCGTGACACGGTGATTCTCAAGCGGACCTACCGTTCGGTGGACGGGGTTTCGTATGCGGTCAGTGTGGTTCTTGGGGGACGTAGCCGGAGCAGCATTCACCGGGCCGAATTGTGTCTGCCGGCGCAGGGATATGTGATGTTGGATGCCGAACGGTTGGATTTACGGGTGGCGGGGCGTGCGCCGTTGCGGGTCCGCAGTATCCGAGCCGCGCGGCCGGGTGGAGGCGAGATGCAACTCCTGTACTGGTTTATGAGCCGGGAGCGGGAAAGCTGTTCGCACATGGAGCGGATCTGGCTCGATGTGTGGGACCGTTCCATTCATAATCGGATCAACCGGTGGGTGATGGTCGCGGTGAATGTCGCATCCGGCTTGGCGACCCCGGAACAGGTTGAGGCTTTCGAGGCGTTTCTGTCTGAACTGTATCCCGCACTAATGGTCGGGCGTTGAGAGAGGCGTATGACGGTCAATTGGGTCACAGAATGGATGCATTCTCCGGAAGGTTTTGTGGTCCGGATGCTGGCGGACGGGGTCAAATACGCGGGCGCGTTTTTTGGGGCGCTGGCGGTGTCGCTGGCGTTGACGCCGCTTTGCCGTGAGGCGGCCCGTAAAATCGGCATGATGGATCTGCCGGATGCGCGGCGCATTAACAAGCAACCGGTGCCGCGCGGAGGCGGGCTGGCGATCATCGTGTCGTTTCATCTGGTGCTCGGGGTGATGGTGTGGGGGTTACGTTCGCCGATCTCCTCCGAATTCACCCTGTATTGGCAGGGGCATTTTCTGGGCGCTTCGGCTCTGCTGGCGGTGATCGGGTTTCTGGATGACTTCAGGGGGCTCAGGCCCGTAGTCAAATTAGCGGGGCAGATCATTGTGGCGGTGATCCTGTACCTCTCCGGCGTCCATGTCGGCGGGATTATTGTGGCGTTTCCGCCGTGGCTCGATTTTCTGGTGACGACACTGTGGATTGTGGGGGCTATCAACGCCTTCAATCTGATTGACGGGATGGACGGGTTGGCGACGGGTCTGGCGTTGATCGCTTCGATGGGGCTGATCGGCGCGTTGCTGTTCACGGGGAAGAGTGCGGCCACGTTGCCGTATCTGGTGCTGGCCGGCGCCTGTCTCGGGTTCCTGCGCTACAATTTTCATCCGGCTTCGGTGTTCCTCGGGGATACCGGGAGTATGTTTCTTGGGTTGTGCATCGCGACGTTTCCGCTGATGACCGGATCGCGTAAAGAGTTGGCGGCCTCGCTGGGCATGCCGTTGCTCGTCATGGGGGTGCCGCTTTTCGACACGCTGCTGGCCATCTGGCGGCGTTCGGTGAGGGCGTGTCTGCCGAGCGGGTTGGTGGAGGTCGGCAAACGGGTGAGGGTCATGCAGCCGGATCAGGATCATGTGCATCACCGGCTGTTGCGGCAGACCATGAATCAGAAGACAGCCGCGATCATTCTGTATGTGATCAGCGGAGTGTTGGTGTTGATCGGTTTGGTCGGAACCATGTTGAAAGGACGCGCGCCGGGGTTGTTTCTGATTGCGTTTGTGGTGGCGGTTTATATTGTGGTCCGGCATTTGGAACGGGTGGAGTTGTGGGATACGGGGCGGTTGCTTTCAGGTCGGCACGGGATGATGCGGCAGGGGTTGCTTATCCCGCTCTATATCGTTTGGGATGTGTTTGCCCTGTGCGGCACGTGGATGGTGGTGCGGTGGGAGTCGGGGCTGTCCCTTAACCGGGCCGCCGTGTTGTCGGAGTTGCCGGTTTTCATCGTGCCGGTTTTTATGGCGCTGGTCGCGACCAAAACGTATGCGCGCGTATGGGGACGCGCACAGATCCGCGATTTCGTGGTCTTGGGCTTGTCGGTTTTGGCGGGGACTGCGATTGGGGCGGGATTGATCTGGTTGCTTAATGATTACGGGTGCGGGATGATCCGGTTCGCCGTCCGGTTCGGTACGCTGGCGATTTTTCCGATTGCGGGTGTCCGGGCTTGGCGCGAATGCGTGCGCGGGGTCATGCAGATGCTGGAGCGCCGGGTTCTGCTGGAAAACCCGTCTGCCTTGCGCTTCCTCGCGTACGGGGGGGGATTGCGGTTCCGCGCGTATCTGCGCGAGCTGATGGAGCGACCGGGCAACCATGACCGGGTCATCATCGGGATCCTTGACGACGAGGTGAATTTGAAAGGGCGGATCATCGCGGGGTATCCCGTGCTGGGGGATTTTGAAACGGTCCGGTCCTATGCGGCCGACAATTCGATCAAAGGGGTGATCATCACCTGTCTGTTGCCTGAAGCGAAGTTACGGTGGGTGACTGCGGAACTGGAGGCGATGGGGCTGGTGGTTTCGGTTTGGGCATGTGGGGAACGGGTGCTGGCCAACCCGAAGGGGTTGGTCGTGCGGGAAATCGGAAAGGGGGAAACGTGAAGAGTTACCGTAAAGAGTTATGGTTCAAGACCGACCATCGCCGTGAATACCGGAACATTACGCCGGAAGTAGAGGCCTGTCTGGCCGAGAGCGGAATCCAGGAAGGGTTCTGTCTGGTCAATGCCATGCACATTACCGCCAGTGTTTTTGTGAATGATGACGAGGCGGGGCTGCATGCCGATTTTGAGCGTTGGCTCGAACGGATCGCGCCGGAGAAGCCTCACAGTCAGTATGCGCACAACGGGGCTGAGGATAATGCGGATGCGCACCTCAAGCGTCAGGTTATGGGCCGGGAAGTGGTGGTGGCGGTAACCCGGGGGAAATTGGATTTCGGTCCGTGGGAACAGATTTTCTATGGGGAATTTGACGGGTTGCGTTCCAAGCGGGTATTGGTGAAGATCATCGGCGAATGAACGCGGGATCAGGAAACGGAAGGGCAAGGCGGCATGCGGTTCCGCGCCATGCGGACGGCAAGTCGGATGGCGCTGAACAGGCTGGAGGGGCTGGCGGTTCCCTGCCAGGCAAGGTCAAACGCTGTTCCGTGGTCGGGCGAAGTGCGGAGGATCGGGAGCCCCAGCGTTACGTTGACACCGTGATCGAAGGCGGCGATCTTAAAAGGGATCAGCCCTTGGTCATGGTACATGGCAACGTAGGCGTCATACGGGGCGGATTGCGGCGGGGTTGACAAGAGCCATGTAAAAGCGGTGTCGGCAACGAGCGGGCCGGAGGCGTGAATGCCTTCGGCCCGCGCTGTTTCAATAGCCGGCATGAGGACGCGACGCTCCTCGGTTCCGAGCAGGCCGTTTTCGCCGGCATGCGGATTGAGCGCCAACACGCCGAGTCGCGGTGCGGGGGTGCCGAACATCCGGCAGGCCTCGTGCGTCAGACGCAGCGTACGGAGCAGGGATGACACGGTGAGCAACTCGGAAACACGCGCCAGCGGCTCATGGATGGTCGCCAGACAGACACAAAAAGCCGGCGCATAAAACAACATGCGCGGATCCGGGGTCTCGGTCAGTTCGCTCAGGATCTCCGTGTGCCCGACCGCCTGTACTCCGGCGGCGTGCAGGGCGGATTTGTTGAGCGGGGCTGTGACCAGAGCGTGCGCGACCTGGTTACGGGAGATGTCGAGGGTTGCGCGGCGCACCCATTCATAAGCCTGACGACCGCAAGCAGCCTGAACCGTTCCGGGCGTGATCGAGTCGGCTTCGGCAAAGGGAAAATCAAAAAGCACGTGGCCGTCCTGTGGCAAAGGCCCTTCCGCGCCATCAAGGATTTTGATCGTCGCGGCGAAGGGGATGCCACTGGCGACGGCCACCCGCTCCAGAAGAGTCCGGTTCCCGTAGACGAGCAGTTGGCATGTTCGGGAGAGTTCCTCATCAGCCAACGCCCGCAGAGCAAGTTCTGGTCCCACGCCGGCGCCGTCACCCAAAGTCAGGGCGCAACGTATTCTGGCGTCCGCCATACGTCGTCTCCTGCCGTGTGCCTCGCGCAAAGCGGGGTATCCGCCTACCTGACGTATTTCACACTGTTGAGCGTGCCGTGTTCATTCTGCACCCAATCGGCGCAGTCCGGATCCGCACACCAGGTGCCGTCAATCACGAACTTGTATTCGTATGTTCCCGGCGCGAGCGACACGGTTACGGTGTAAACCCCGTCACCCTTCTTGTCCGTCATGGGTTTGGCGGTCGGGTCCCAATTGTTGAAACTGCCCGCAAGGGAAACCTGGCTGCCGACTTCGGCGCGCACGCTAAACAGAATGCGCTGGGTTTTCGGCGCGGTGCGCCGGGTCTTGGTTTGCACCGGCTTGTCCTTCCCTTTCGCTACGGCTTTCACCACTTTTTTTACGGGTTCTTTTGCTTTGATACGCATATGATTCATCCTTTTTTTGGGTTGAAGGCGATTAAGTATACAGAATCGGGTGCGACCTGTCTAGTACCACCCTTTTCACGCGCGATTCTGTTTTTGACCATTCGGAATCCGGTTCGGGGGGGGCCTTCCCAAGCTGCAAAGACGCCCCATTCCCACGGGAGGAACGGGGTGCCGTCCCGTCCGCTTTGAGCCTGTTATCCGCCCGCTTGCCGCTGAATCGCCGAATCCAGAATACGTCCGATCAGCTCGGTATAGGTGATGCCGCACTGACGCGCGAGGATCGGCAGGTCCGAATCCTTGGGGTTCAGTCCTGCCAGCGGGTTGACCTCCAGAAACTGGGGGCGGCCCGATGCGTCGCAGCGAAGATCCACCCGGCCGCCGTCGCGGCAGCCCAACGCGCGCCAGGCGTCGAGCGCGATACGTTCCGCCATTGCCGCGACCGGATCCCGCGCGGGATCGGTGGCGGGATAGACCACGCGATCCTCATAGTTTCCTTTGTTGTCGAACGAGTAGCCTCCCGCTTCGGCATGCGGCAACAGCACGATCTCCATGGAGCCCGCCACCGCCGCTTGACGGCCCGTGCCCGTGATGCCGACTGTGAATTCGCGGCCGGGAAGATACGGTTCGATCAATGCGGGCTGACGGAAGCGCGCCACCAGATCGTCACAGACCGCCGCCAATGCGGCACGCTCCCGCACAACCGACTTGGCGGAACAGCCTTTTCCGGTGCCCTCGGCCACGGGTTTCACAAAGAACGGCGCACCGAACCGCAGTTCCGCGAGATCCTCATCCGTCTCGTAGACGAGGAAATCGCTGGTCGGTATGCCGGCATCCCGGACCACGCGCTTGGTCATGCCCTTGTGCAGGGTCAGCGCAAGGACAAGCGGGTCGGAAAAGACATACGGCACCTCGTAGAGTTCGAGGATCGCCGGTACCTGAGCCTCGCGCGCGACGCCGCGCAGCCCTTCGCAGATGTTGAAGACCAGATTCCAGCGCTCTCCGGCCTCCAGCCGCCGGATCAATGCCCGGGCATGACCGATCCGCTCCGTGGTATGACCGAGCGCACGTAGGGCATCCTCGATCCCGGCGATGGTCTCTTCCTTGTCAAATTCGGCGGTCTCTTCCAGAGACAGGCCCAAGGCAAGATAATCCGCGCGCAGGTCATATGTCAGGCCAATACGCATAAGGGCATGTCCGTATTTCCTGTCCAACAGGTATCTCAACCTGGAATGAAATCGGGATACCGGTAGGAACCGCCCTCATAATTGATCAGGTTCAGGTTCCCCTCGGCATCCCGGCCCGCCGTGTATTCTGGCGCGACCGGGATCTTCCCTCCCCCGCCCGGCGCGTCGATCACGTAGGTCGGCACCGCATACCCACTGGTGTGGCCACGCAGGCTGCGGATAATCTCCACACCTTTCGCCACCGGCGTGCGGAAATGCTCCGAACCGGTGATCGGATCACACTGGTAGATGTAATACGGTTTGACGCGCATCTTCATGAGTTTGTGCATCAGAAGGCGCATCACGTCGGGATCATCATTCATTCCCCGGAGCAGAACCGTCTGCGAACCGAGCGGGATCCCGGCGTCGGCCAGCATTCCGCAGGCTCTACTGGTCTCAACCCCGCACTCGTCGGGGTGCATGAAATGCAGACTCATCCAGAGCGGGTGGTATTTGCGCAACATGCGTGTGAGCCGCGGCGTGACACGCTGCGGCAGGACTGCGGGCACCTTGGTGCCGAGGCGGAGGATCTCGACATGCGGGATCGCCCGCAGATTCGAAAGGATGAATTCGAGGCGCTCATCGCTCAAGGTCAGCGGATCACCCCCTGAAACCAGGACATCGCGAATCTGAGGACGCTCGCGGATATACTCGAAAATCATCTTGAGCCGCCGGGTACTGGGTGTGATCGCGCCGTGCCCGACCACTCGGGAGCGTGTGCAGTACCGGCAGTACGCTGAACAGAAGTCGGTCGCCAACAGCAGCACCCGGTCGGGATACCGGTGAACCAGCCCGGGGATCGGGCTCTGATGCTCCTCGCCCAGCGGATCCTCCGCCTCGCCGGGGCAATGCCGCAGCTCATACACCGTGGGGATCATGGCGCGCCGGATCGCCTGCTCCGGATCGTCCGGCGAGATCAGCCCCATATAGTGGGGCGTGACGGCCATCGGCAACATCTTGCCGCCCAACTCCAGCGCCTTCTCCTCTGCGGCGGTAAGGCGGATCATGCGGCGTACGGTTTCGAGGTCCCGAATCCGGTGTTGGATCTGCCAACGCCAGTCCGACCACTGGAGGTCGGTCGCATCGGCGAAAAACCGGTTGCGAAACGCGCGGCAGCAGGGACTCATCCGGAGCCCCCGACTTTTGACCGGCGGTTCGGGAAGATGCGTCAATTCCGGTTTTTTGTCCGTAAACGGGACAGATAAGGAAAAAAGAGGCGACGCTCCTTGTGGAGGTTCCTCTTCCTGGTCATCCAGGTGAAAGCTCAACTGCATCGCGTGCTTAGGCACACCGTACACAGCAAACTCCTAAACAAAAATAGGCCTATAACCCTCGTCACGTCACAGCGCGACGCAAGGAGCCTCTTTGTGGTTTCCTAATACGCTTGTTTGGGAAGCTTGTCAAGCATGCTTAGATTGCGGATCCGTTTTTTTTGTGACCGGTAAGGGTTTCTGGTTTCAGGGTTTCAGGGTTTCTGGTTTCTGGTTTCAGGGTTTCTGGTTTCATGGTTTCTGGGTTTCATCCAAATCGGGGTCGGGATCGCTATCGGGATCGGGATCGGGAACGTCGACCCGCGACCCGCGACATTCGACCCGCGACGATCGACAGGGACGCCCGCG
>Ga0116188_1002566_pt1 | contig 14089 bp, 21 predicted proteins | sample AD_JPNTR2_MetaG_FD_89807 | JGI IMG/M metagenome (GOLD analysis project Ga0116188, IMG submission 89807) | Active sludge microbial communities of municipal wastewater-treating anaerobic digesters from Japan - AD_JPNTR2_MetaG | ecosystem: Engineered > Bioreactor > Anaerobic > Digestate | place...
TAAGTAAAGCTCGGCGCCAAATAGGTAAAAGCAGGCGGCGCAGTAATCGTCGCAAAGCTCGGCGCCGCTACCGTTAATGAAGGCGGCGTTTCTGTGAAAGGCTCAGGCGCGTCACTGAAGGTAAAGCTCGGAGGATCAATCGTAAACGATGGCGGGTCGATAGTGAATGACCCTGGAACATCTGGGAAACTGATAGTTGGTTTGTCTTCCGTAAACGCATGGAGCGTCGTGGTGAACGGATCTGGAGCCGAAGGTGGCGTATAGGTGGGCGCAGCAAAAGTGAAGCTTGGAGATAGTACCGTCAAGCTATCCGGCGCAGTCGGCATGGAATAGTCAGGGTAAGACGCTGTAAAGGACGGCGCTACCGCTGAGAATGTTGCCGGGGCATCCGGCATGGTAAAGCTAGGTTTATCTGCCGTGAACTGAGGTATCGCAAACGTAAAGGCGTCCGGTGTATCCGGCATACTCATGGATGGAGCAGCCTTGGTAAACTCCGGCAGTGAAATCGTCAGCACATCGGGAGCCGATGGCATAGTGATGCTAGGGGCCGATACGGTAAAGTCAGGCGCGGTTTGCGTGAAGGCGTCTGGCGCGTCTGGAAGCGTGAAGCTCGGCAGATCCGCGGTGAACTCCGGCATAGTGATCGTCAACGCATCGGGCGTTGCAGGCGCACTAAAGGTAGGAGCCGTCTTGGTGAAAGCCGCGAGCGTCAAGGTCAGCGCGTCTGGAAAATCAGGATATGTATAGGTAGGAGTCGCCAGCGTAAATTCTGGCGCCGCCAGGCTAAATACGGAAGGTACAGACGGAGCGCTATAGGTCGGCGCTGTGGCTGTGAACGCATCCAGGGTAATAGTTAGTGGGTCTGGCTCATCCGGTGCGTCATATGTCGGTGGCGTTCCAGAAAATTCGGGGAAAGTAGCCGTGAAAGCGGCAGGCGTATCTGGCAAGCTGAAACTTGGCGCTGAACCTGAGAACTCTACAGGGGTCAGCGTAAAAGCATCTGGCGCACTCGGATAAGATAAGGTTGGCGCGGAGACCGTGAATGAAGGAGCTACAGCGGTAAATGCCGACGGCACTGACGGCATGGAAAAGGTAGGCGCAGTTGTCGTAAAGGTAGGCGCTACCGCGGTTAGCGCATCGGGCGCATCAGGATAGATCAGAGTGGGCGCAGATAAGGTAAAACTTGGCGCTGTTCCAAACGAACCCTCCGGGATGGTCCCCATGGTAGGGGTATAAGCCAGCGTCGGTACGGTAAAACTGAAGTCTGGAACCCCTGGTATAGTAGGGATGTCCATAGGGTCTGGAGTCACAATGGACCCCATCGTTGTCAGGTCAATCGTAATGCTTGAAAATGTAGTACCCTGTACTAACTGATCGGCCCAGTTATGCGCACTATCCAAAGCGTTTTGCGCAAGAGAGTAGTAGGGATTTACGGAAAACGGATTGACATTGACAACAACATTAGGCATTGCTAGGTTCTCCGCTGCAAGACGACAGGAAGAGCCTCCAGCGTCTCTAATTCAAAATCAGCACCGTTCGTATTGGCTATACTGAATTGCCAATAACGGGATTTAATCCCTTTGCCAAGCTTGATACGTTTCATGACAGGCGCATTAGCTGCCGCTTCGAGACGATAAGAGGCTTCCATGTCACCACTAGCCTGATCTACATTGGCGGTAAGAACAGTCACATCAGAAGCGCTATAGCCGACATAGGCCGCCATAACCGTTTTAAGTTCAGGTGCGCCGAAGTCCATCATTCCCGTAGTGATATGCGCTTCAATAGGCTCATCATTATCTGCGTCGCCTACCAGCTCATAAATCCCATCTTCACGGCAACTAAATTGGCGCTCACCATGAGCGACGAATCCGGTAAATGAGTAGTTGCGATAGTGATAGGGTGCCTGTGTCGCCAAATTAAGAACTAGGGAATCGCTCATGCTGGCTCGGGTGCAATGGTTTCTTCTGGGAACATGATGTAAAAGGTCAGTCGAAATTTGGCTTCAACCTTTTCAAAAAAGTCGCCTTCAGAGGTTATAAAACGTCCTGGCTCATAGCGCATGACAACCGCTTGAGGTTTTTCTGCGGACTCGAAATAGCGCTCGTTAATCGTCTTGAGGAAAGCGAGAACAACAGCCCGAGCGTCACCTGTTACCGGATCACAAGCCGACTGAGTAAGCTCAAAAAGGTCAGTGCGTGATAAGGTGATGGTTGTCCCGTCGCTGTTCCAGCTAGGGAAAATTGCGGTAGGCGCTAGGTCTAGCATCAGGGTTCATCCGCCAGCGTTTTTTCAGGGAAATTGAGGTAAGCGGTCGTCACATATTCCGACTTCACGTATCCGGCAAAGGGACCGGTTTGCATCATGTACCCAGGGCTATAGTCAAGAACCATGGCCTGTGGTGGCGAATCCAGTTCCACATAACTATCCCACATACTGTTAACCAGAGCCAGCACGACCGCTCTCCAGTCTCCGGTTGTTGCGTCTGCCTGTCCTGTGGTTAACTCAAAAAGGGTGGAGATAGGAATGCTAATGATGTCCGTATTTTCGTCATAACCCCAACCAAACAGCATGGCATGCGGGGACCAGAACCCGTGGATGCTGACATCTGGCAGAGGATGCTCTAAAAGAAATGTCGTTGACGGCGGGTAAACCGGACTGGTCATAGGCATCACCCAGGGTACAAGGGGAGACTGGCGAAACTCAATGGATAAAGGCAAATAAACCGAATCAAGTGTCGGAGTAAATACGGCCAGTACAATGTGCGCAACTGGTATTTCTTCAACGGAAGGACAGAAAGGCTCTAGTCCAAAATTGACGCAATCTACCGGATCAATAACAAGGCGAGGCTCATAACTGACCAACGTCAGGCTTTGGGTATCAGGCGAGATAGGAAACGATATAACAAATACTTCTAATGCAAACGATGTAGTAGGAGTATTTGTTTCCTGAAAGCTCGCATTGGCTTCGTTATAGGGTTGACGGGTATATTCAGACGCACCTACCCATGTAGCGTCAGCCGCATCATACGAAGGCCGAGCGTAACTCATGATCTACCCTGGCAGAACGCGGTCAACGATGTCGTTGTAAAGGGATGTTTCATCAGCCAAAACAAGGCGCGATATTTCCAGGTCAGGGACGTATAAGCTATAACTACCATCTCCAGCATCTGATATCGTTGTCCATGGAACCACTTCTGGATATATGCGCGGAATCCCCACTATGGTTCTAGCCGCCGGGTTCCCTGCTGTATCAGTCACAGTACCAGACAAGGAATAAAGCATTTTCCCTGGAGGGGTAAAGTCAGAAGTGTGTAACGCGACGCCTTTATAGATAAAGAAATCCTGCATATGCCCGGAGTAATAATTGGCTAGGTCGTGCATCGTTCCAATATATAGAGGCAGAACCCCTCCACCATTAAGATTGGTGGTATCGGTATAAGTATTTGCAGAAAACACCCCATCTACCGAGGCGCGCATCACTCCGCCATCATCCCTGCAAAATTCCAGATAATGCCAGTTATCCGCCGAAATTGATGGAACGGTAAAGGTTCGAGTTGTTTGATTCGTTCCGCGGATGCCGTAATAGAAAGCGATTTGGGTTGCGGACGAGAAATAGAGAGCGCTTTCTCGGGTAATGTAATTTGTAGAACTCGACCTGCCATATATTCTACGGGTTACACTGGGGTCTGATGGGCGAAACCGGCATCCTATAGTAAAGGGACCAGTACCAAACTCCATGGATGAATGATAGTCATATTTGAGATAGTCGCCAGATCCGTCGAAATAAGCACTACTTCCATAGTACATATATTGCGACGTTACTGTCTTAACGTTTCCATAAACTCCAGCCACCTTCCTAGTAGGAGAGTAATCGGTGAAAACAGTACCATCATTGGCACCGTTCATCGGAAGCAACAAGACTGCACTGGCGTAATTGTCGTCACTCATTGCTGTGTCCCGGTGATGGCATAGGGCCTGGTAATAGCCATGAAGGTAAAATCATTATTCTGTTCAAATGTATTTGGTTCAAAATTAATTGGAATTCCATCCACTTCTGGTCTGTTATCATAATCGGGATTACTGACGAACCACAGACCTGCATCGGCCTGTGTAATCAGTTCCGTTAAATCTGTGAATTCTCCCTTATGGATTCCCCAATATTTGAACTCCTGTTCAGCCGTATATTCTTCTCCGTAGTGCTGATATTCCGTGGCCTCTATCAACACCAAACTCTGGTCCACCGACTCGGATGCTATCTTAATCATGGTGCCAGCGATGTATTCTGATTCAGGAGGAGCCCCTGGACGATTTATTAAACTGAACGGGGTTCTTTCTCCATCCCATGTGGTGTAATAATCTCTAGTCCCTCTGGAAACATATTCGCTTCCCGTGTATATTCCTTCAGAATCGTAGTTGATTCTAACAATGTCTGTATAAGCACTGTATACATTAACCAATGCCGCATTGGCATATACAAGCGAGTCTCTTTCCCTCCAGGTGGTACTGTCATATCTCACAACAATGCGCGCATCACCGTTAGCACGAAGTGATTCGTAATCAGTACCAAATGGGAACACCCCCCACCACTCATTCCATGCAGAGCCAACAACTGGTGCAGGAAGAGCTGTTCTATAAGTAAATGTAATCTCATTAGGAGACAGGATGTAAGCCCATGTCTCAGTAGAATTTATGAGATACCCACCTTTGCTCCATGTATATCCAGGGTCATTTTCTACGATAATGGCATCCATTGGGAATACGCTGTATTCCGTTGAAATTGATACAGAATAATAAGTCCCGTTTTGCCATGTTACATTGCTAACTGTTGAAACAGTACTACCTGTAGGATTTGTTGTTAAAGTTTTGCTGTAATCACCATTAGGAGCATTTTCCGTAACCTGTGTTCTGTTTAACAAAAAACTGTCTTCATTAAATTCAACAACATTTCCATCCATGTCTAACGCATACAACGAGTACGAATCTGCTGAATTTCCTATCGCGTGCTCTCCATCGGCTACCAGCGTGCCATTCTGATAGTAACAGTTAAGATACGCGCCATCGAAATCCGCAAGGTTTATATCAGATTCTGCGCCTTGGTCTATAAATACCTTTATCGTGGAGGTATCGACATTATTGTCCCAATACCCTCCACCCAAATCAGTAGAGATATACTTATACGCCCACAAATGGTCGGGGTCTGGCTCAGTATCAACGACATTGGCAACACCTCCATTTGTTGCAATGGAGCTTCTAAGCCGTCCTTCGGCTATTGGCGGGACCGTAGTAAATTCGAACAAACGCCAAGTGCCAACTGTACCTATTAATGTCGCGCCTTTTACTTGTACATTTAGATCTGGTTCCAGGCAGAAAGCGCGACGTACCACTACGTCTTCGACTGTAAAATCTTTCCCCCAAACATAGAGACCAAGCAGAATAGTTGGCTTTTTTTCAGGAGAAACGTCAGGGAAAACAACCCTAGACAACACCAAAGGTTGTCCGCCTACTCCTGAGATGACATGCGTAACAAGAAGAGCCAGTCCATTTTTAGTCTGCACTGGTACTGTATAGCTGTACTGACCAAGGTTATTAGCCTTCATCATGCTATGGCAGAAATCGACGCTAGCCCGAGCAATACGGGTTAGCTGCGCCTGGGAATAATCCTCCTCTACGGAACCGTCTTCAAACTTACGGAAAATCGGTCCCGTGTACTGATTTCCCCAGTAATCCTTCATCAGGCCACAGTAACTTGAGCGATACCACTAGCGTTCCAGATAACGGGAAAGACGTTTCCAACCGTCGCCGTCTTGCTCTCGCCAAAGTCGATGAACCACAAGGGGGTATAGGTACCACCCCCATCCTCATCCACATAGACAAGCGCAGCATCAGCAGGTCCGATGCTTCCACCTGTTGCGGTGATTTGGACATCGGCAGCATCGAGCATGGCGTCATTCGTAGTAACGGTCGTAACCGCTACACTGGCCAGGTTCTCGCCACCCTGTGTCCAGCCGTTGCCATAGACCTCATAGCCGCCGGTATTGTCTACCGCGGCCTTGGTGGTATGACTGGCAACAAAGGTAGCATCGCCATCCAGTAGTTCCAGAAAGAAATTAGACGCCTGGGGTTCAACACCTAATTGCAGCAGTTTTGCAGAGGTGTGGTTATAAGTCGAAACAGTAACAGCCATGCGAGGACTCCAATGTTAAGGCTCGTCTGCGACGACGGCGCCATCAAGGGTTAGGTAATACGAGGCGCTATAGGTAGCCTTGACCGTACCCGCGAAATCTCCCGATGAGATGGCGGATACCGATGGAGTCGATACGGTCATGGCTTCAGGCTTGTCGCCAACGTCCAGCCCGTTGTAGTGATTGTAGAGTGTCACCTGGAGAGCCTGCATGATGGCTCTCCAATCACCCGTGGTAGCATCAGCCTCGGCAGCACTCAATCCGTCCAGTGCCGCGAGTGGGATGCTTAACTTACTGTCGGCATAGGTGTATGACGGCCATAATTCCGTTGGTGCTTTATTGAAGGCCACTGGCGTATCCTCTAAAAGTTAAGAACAGTTACGATGCGGTCCACTCCGCCATCTCGCAAAAAACCAGAAACACCCGACACGGCATTATTTTGTGTCAGGCTTCCTTGAGTTGGGTAGCGCAGCATACCGCTAGGGAGTCCAAACACAGACCCCACCGGACTATGCCAATAGGCGGCTAATCCCGTTAACTGTGGGTCTATCAATTCCGATGGGATATTAATTCCCGTTCCGGGGGTCGGTGTTACATCGCCAAGGTAGCGCTGCATGAAGTCGGCAGGACCTGAGCCTTGCAGGAACCAGATGCCACTAGCGCCAATATAAATGCCGTCTTCGACGGCAATCATCATCCCAACTTCTTCTGGGAAAGGCGGCAGGTAATCGTCATCTGGCGCATAAAGGCCGTAGTGAATTGGTTGTGAATAATAGATGACTTGACCATCTACGACATAGAGACGGCCTCGGTAATAGCGCAGTTGGCTACCCTTGGGAAGCGGTTCGAGAAACTGAGTTGTTAGCGTGCGTCCGCGCCTGAGCGAGGTAATATCGTATTCGGTGATACCCATGTTCACCTCGGCCTGGCGGTAGAGTTCCTGGCTAGTGGCGCTGGGTCGAGAGCAATAGATGCGAATTTTATCGGCATCCCCTTGGGGTATGTTGGTAAGCCTCAGTCCTTGTGAACCCGATAACTCAATCGTCTCAGCGACAGTAGACCCTGACTCTTCACCCAGGGTGGAAACATAGGTAATAGCTACCTGATATATTCCTGCCGGCAACCCACCCGAGATAGTACCAAGTGTCGGTTGCATTTCTGGATTGGGAGGACTGAAATCGCGGTAATGCGTTAATGTCAGCAGGTCGATACGTCCGCATACCTCCGCACTGGTGTAGTAGAGCAGGTTGCTTACTTGCGCATAACTAAGCGGTGTCGTGCCAACACCGGTGCGGATGATGGAGGTGGACCAGGTATTCAGTTCCACGCGAACCAAATCGCCATCCAGTACAGCAAGAATGTATTGGTTATTAGCCCACAGGCTATGCGCCACACCCGCTAAACGCTTGGTATATCCTGCGCGGCGCCGAGGTGTACCGTGAGCATCGAGAGTGACATTGACAGCCTCGCGCAATGTTCCTGCTGGGAGCGAAATCTGCGCGAGGCGTTGATTGACGCCTTTAGGCCACGGAGACAGTCTCAGAGGCTTTGCTGGCGCCTGGCTTGCCATATCAGCACGCCTTGCCTTTGGCAGGACGTTTTGCGGTGCGCTTAGGAGCGGCCTTAGCCTTGGCAGGCATGGGCTTCATGGGAGCGGAAGGCATTGGAGAGAAGGGAGGTGCTTTAGCCATGGAGGAGGTTCCTAGTTCAAGAAGTTGTTGGTTGTCGCTGTAACGGTTTGGTTTTCCGATTTACCCCTCGGCGGGGATGCCTGAGAGCTTTGTGCTAGCTTGCGCAGTTTCTCAATGCGAATGGTCCAACCTTTCCCAAATGTAGGCCAATTGCGTAATTGACGTACAAATGCCAAGCGCTTGTCCAGCAAGCAAAATACCAATTCTTGAGGGTTTGCTTTGCTTGCTGCGGAAATTGTAGCTACATTGACCTTGCCGTTAGCTGTAACACCAAGGCAACGCTGTAACCATAGGATAGACTGAGCAGGACCGGATGTTATGGCAGCATCAAATACCGCCAAACGGATATCAGGAGGAAGTTCATCACAGCGACAAGCATCCCAATAGGATTTGCGATAAATGCTTTCAGTAACACTTAATGGCAGTTCGCGCATCGGACCCTTATATCCGTGTGCGCGCGCGGTGCGCTTGGTTATTCCGTAACGGGTTTCGCCGCCAGGATCGTTGGGATGGTTAACGTATCCGCCTTCGGAGGCGAGGATATGGGTTAGAGCCGATTCGAATTCCATGCTAGTCTAGAAAATTGTTGTCGCTGCCAGGGTGCTGATTAGTTACAGTTTTTTCTATCAGTCTGAGACGGACGCATACGGGGTGGGAGGTATTGGTTCGGCATTGCAGAGCCTCACATAGCTCGGCCACTCGCTGCTCGACTGCGCGGAGCCTGGCAGCGTGCTCCACAACAGTAGCGTCGCTATTACGAGCGACCATAAAAGCACCACCGGCGGCAGTGAGTACAAATCCAAGGAGAGCCGTCGCCACATATTGCGGAATCCTTGGTCCCGGCGCTCCACTTTCTCTGTCTGGCGGCGGTCGTACCACATAATCGCTCCCGGTTATTTGGGGAATACGCCAGTTTTATTGGCCAAAGCCACGATGATGGCGATCACCTTTTGAATCTCAGGCCACAGCGTCGCGGATTGACTGGAGACGGCCTCCAAAATCTCGCGGATGGCCTGAAGCTTGGCCGCGCCCTGGCCGGTATCGGATACCAGGTTTTCGACGGCCTTCACTGCCTCGATGATGGCGGGAAGGAGTTTTAATACGGCGGTGATTTTTTCTAACCAGTTCATTTGATTGCCTCGATTTGCCGAGCTATACTCAGCAGAACGATGGGTTGCCGCCCATCGCCCTGCCTAAACATTCGATACTGGAGATACCGAAATGTCTTACCAAATAATACCACTTGGGCGCCATTCTTCCGACCTTACCCTTAAGGTCGTCGATAAATTTGTAGTCATTGCCCCTGTAGCTACGAACTATCTCCACGTTCATATCTGGGCCTGTGTTTGCCACTGCGGAAACGTATTCACTCTTTCTAGCAGGCAAATTATTCACAAGAAACCAAGGTCTTGCGGGTGCCTTGGCGGAGCTGCATCTACCCATGGCATGTCTCGTACCAGTGGATATAAGATATGGGCAAGCATGATTAACAGATGTATTAAGCCTAGTAACCCGAACTTCATTCATTACGGAGGCAGGGGAATTACAGTTTGCGATGAATGGAAAACGTCCTTTGAAGCGTTCTATAGGGACATGGGGGACCCGCCAAAGGGAAAAACACTTGATCGCATCAATAATGATGGACCCTATTCCAAAGAAAACTGTCGGTGGGTGGGTCGTAAAGAACAAAGTAATAATACTCGTCAAAACAATTTAGTGACGTATCTCGGAAAAACTCAAACCATCTCGCAATGGGCCGAAACGATTGGAATACATGCAAACACTCTGAGGTATAGGATTAAAAAATGGCCAACAATTGATGTTGCTTTTGAAACCCCCGTTCAGCAATGCGGTAGATAATGGCTGGGACCAGCCTCATAACCTCGAAAACTATTAACCAGTTCATGTCATTTCTCCGATGTACCTTCTCTGAGTAAACCTGGCTTGTCTATACAAAAAATACCACCCTTCCCGGTGCAGTAATATCCACAAGCCGGGCAGAATTATTCATTGTCAGGCCAAGCCGCCCATATCCCTATGACTAACACTCCTAAAGCAAATAGTAGGAAAAACATTTCTATCCCCTATTTCTCCGAAGTACCGTCCACATTGCGCGAGACTCTGGAGGCGGTGCGATGGTTCAGCCAATGCAATGCCTATTCCAGTTTGGTAATGGCCAGGGCGTTTTCACGGCAAGCGTAATCACCTGTCTGAAAGGAGTTAAGTCGGTGCAGAACAATGGCGATCAAGTCCTCATGATGACAGCCATTTACGCCGTTCTACTTGATCGGCCCCTTTTGGAAATGAACAACTCCGAGTGGCGGGTTGTTGTCCTCAATATCCGTTATAAGGTACTCGTGACAAGCACCCCCGAACGAGGGTTCGTCCAGCACATGAACTTGAGTAAATCTGTTTGGGATAATGGTTGGAAGGATCATTTTATTTCTCCTCTTTCGTGTAACAGCGCCGAGCCCGACTTAGTAGAATCTGATGATAGGTGAGCATAGCGACGATTTGCTGATTCAGCCGAGTATATTCTTCCTCACTCATGTGCGTCCCTTCATATGAGCACAGAAGGATGGTGCTGCTCACAATCTTAGCACCCAGTTCCTCTCGTTCTTTTATCAAGTCATTTATGTAAACTGTCATCTTGTTTCTCTTGACAGTAAAACCCAAGCAAGTACTCAGTCGAGAAAATAGTTTTCTCGCTTGTCGGCTTTGCCTGCGGATGGCACTCCAACGGCCCCACCAGGAAGGCGCACCCCAGGGGCAACAAGAGTAGAGTCAAGAGGTTGAGTCCGGCGCACAGTGCCAAACAACGCCAGCGCCAGTCCGCCCACCTCCACGATTTGCAGCAAAACATTGGTCAGCCCCTCGGAGTCCACCTCGAATCCGTACCTGCTTGCAAAACCTGCAACTATGGTGGCAATGAGTCCCCAAATTGCCCGTGACTGCCACCACGGTTTCGGAGCAGGCGGCACCAGGGTAGGCACACTTGGATCACGGTCCAGATAGGCAGCATAGGCGGCTCTGGTCTTCTCGCCCCAGCGTCCGTCCACTTTCAAGTTGAAACCCTGCTTGTTGAGCTGGGTCTGAAGCTCAACGATCTTGGGGTCGGCTTCGGTCATGTTCCTGCTCCCAAGTATTCTGCCAGGCCCACAGAGACTACACAGGCGATCATGCCAATCAATGCTACAACGAAACCCACCATGTCGTAATCAGTATCATCACTCTCTGGTTTCACTGCGTCATTCCCCTATAGTATTTGGTGTCCGTCCACTTAGAGACGTGCTCACGCGCCATGACCGCCTTCTGCTCATCCGTATAATCCGCTACTTGCAGGGGGATGCCGTGATCGGCATAGCCCTGGCAATGACTCAACTCATGTTTGAGGCTCATCCAGTTGAAACCTGGCACATAGCGCACGATGCAGGAGTCGATCCCGCCATGCTTCTTGGGTTCGATATAAGCCCATCCGTAAAACCCTAGCAGGATCAAAGCGGGGTTCATTACAGCAACGTCGAGCCCTCCACTGCGCTGGAGTGCGGCTAGATTAGTGTCTGCGACACCCTCGACAAAGGGGTACCTATCCGAATCAGGGCCTTGTGGTAGCGTGTCCATGAGGGCGATAACACAGTCCACGGTTTCGCATTGAGCCGTTTTAGCGTCAATCGCAGATGTGTCGCGCACGATAGGAGTCGTGCAGGCAGTGAGAAGAACTAACAGAAAAGGGCTAAACCGGCGCATCACTTAGACCGTCGCACTCATCACCGATCAGCATCGAGGTTCGAAGCGTCTCGATTACTTCAGGATCTAACGGCTCCATGCCCTTTTCGGAGGCTAACTGAGCAATGGCATACTGCCATTCATCAGGATCTCTTCGCATGACAAGGGGCTCGAATTCGGCTTTGAACGGGATACTGGCATAGCAATATCCGCCGCGATTCCGAGCAGGATCAAAGGTGAGATAGCCTCCGGTGTCGGGGTCGATGATCGCGGCTAGACGATTGGCATCTTCCAGCATGGATTCTGGAAAACAGACGGGTATTCTTTCGGTCCAAACGGTCATAGGATTTGCCTAAAGCTCAGATTATCCAGAGTGCCCGCGCTAGTGGTATTGCCATTGACACCAATGTTCGTTCCAGCCGACCTCGCTACAACGTATAGTCCTGAACTTGATGAGGTAATAGATGGAGGTACTTGAGATCCCCCAACATAAAAATTAAACGCGCCTGCGGTAACGGTAAAATCTCCACGGATAGCATAAAAACTTCCAACAGGTAGGGTGTAGGCTTGCACTAACACTCCACCGGCCCCGCCCGTTTTTGTTGCGATGCCGCCGCCAATCCTCCAGTTGGTTCCTACCGACCACCCCGTCGCACCATCATCAAACTTCCCGTTCGTGACTACATTACTCCCCAACACCGGCACACCCCGCTGCATATACCGCGTCACCAGGGCCTTCTCCGTCGCCGTCAGGGCGCGATTGAAGAGAGCAACATCGGAGTTGAAACTGAATGCAGGAGCGAGGTTGTAGGTTGAGCTTATGGTTACGCCTTCGGTAAACGTCACACCCTCTGCGCCAGACCGTGCAACTGTGCAAGCCGATCCTAGATTTCCAAGGGCAACATTGAGTGCACTGGTGGAGGTATTCGAATCCGCCCAGTAAATGCCCGTCGTAGGAGTTTTACGAAGGGTGGGTTTGAGTGCGGTAGTAGCCTCTACGGCCACAACCCCAGTCAAAAGCACAACCGAAACATCATCTACCGTACCAGCAAAAGAGGCATCTCCGTAAAACTCCAGCGTGGTGTTTCCGGTAACAGCGACGAGGTTTTCGCTGTAGGTGCCACTCGCGGATAATGCTGTACCGAATACCGTGGTGCCACCCGTGAATCTCGGCAGTAGCGTTCCAGCCGTGCGCGTCAGGGTCCAGGTGATGAGATAGACCGACCCGGCGGTAAGAGTAATGGCCTGGGACAGTGACGCGGCGGCCCCCGCCGTTTTTGTAGCCACGCCGCTGCCGATCGTCCATCCCGTCCCCTTAGTCCAGTCCGAGTCAGCGTCAAAACCGGAATTTGCAACGGTAACAGCAGTCAGGGTAGGAGTTACACCAACCGCTCTCCATTGCCCAACAGGCCCCGTACCATTAGTACTCGCCGGGGTCGTCCCGGCGGAGTCCTCGAACAGGTATTGCGGGTCGGCTTTCCAGTAGCCCACCAAGCCGGGAATGCGTTGGATCGCTTGCAAGTCAAGCAGCGCCTGCTGGCAGCTAGTGCGCAGATTTGTATCTGCACGAAGCACCGGAACTGCTAGCCCATGACCAGGTGCAGCCCCTAGAATCTCGCTACCAGTAGGACGACGACTGAGCATTATGCATCCGCCTCAAACTTCATAAACCAACCAGAAAGAGTAACTGTTTTGGCCGAAGTGACCGCAACCAAAGACTTCGCTTGGAGCTTACCACCCGCACCCACTTCTATAACTCGAATGCCATCTGGAGCAAGGGTTCCAATCGTTTGCAGGCAGTCCACCCGATCTGTGGCGCCATCAGTGCCGGCAAGCGTAACAGCTCGTACTGTTCCTACCACATAATTGGTAGAGCCGTCGTAACGAGAGAACTGGATATTAACAGTTGAAGTATCGTCAGAGCATAGGTTAAGCGCTTCCACCCGCACTGCTTTAGTGCCAGCAGTATTATCGACAACATCAACCCAAGCTGTGGTATCAGCAGGAAGAATCTGTTTGCGAATCGGTTTCGCATCATTACGGTATGTTGGAGTTGCGGCCATTAACGGGCTCCCATAGATAAGGCAGTGATATAAGGAATAGCTGATGCGATGATTTTGGCATCGAGAGCAGTAATGGCTGTTTGCACATTGGTACTACTTAGTGTACCAGTAGGAGTCACCGCGATGTTGGTCGCAGAATCTCCAGGCTGCACTGATGTCGTTGCCAGCGTGAGCGCAGCATCTACTGCTGCGCCGTTGGGAAATGTCGAGGTGTAGGGAGTGGTCATTAGGCAGCTACTCCAAAATAAATCCCGTCAGCAGTACGGAATAGGATTCCATCCGCTGTATGGAATTCCAAAGGCGGTCCCCATAACGGGTTTTCTGTTGGATGCGCCTTTGTTAGCCAGGTCAGCTTGAGAAGTCGAGTAAGAAGCGCCATGGCTTAAGGTGTCCAGTCGTTGAGTACCGCGACAACGGAAGCTGGGGAA
>Ga0116188_1002599_pt1 | contig 14013 bp, 10 predicted proteins | sample AD_JPNTR2_MetaG_FD_89807 | JGI IMG/M metagenome (GOLD analysis project Ga0116188, IMG submission 89807) | Active sludge microbial communities of municipal wastewater-treating anaerobic digesters from Japan - AD_JPNTR2_MetaG | ecosystem: Engineered > Bioreactor > Anaerobic > Digestate | place...
ATAGGGTGATAAGGGCGCGGGGGCCAGAACGGCAGTTTGCCAGATTGCCAAGTGGTTGCCGGTTTGGCCGATAACAGCGGCGTTTGGATTGCGCCAGGGGCAGGTTGCCAGATTGCCAAAGTATGCGCGCTCGGATTTGGCAAAGTGCCGATAACTCGCTGCGCGAGAGCAGGAGAGAGGTGAAAGGTGAACAGGAGAGGGGAGAACGGAGGCAATCTTATCTGACAGGACATGGGCGCACCTCTGCGGGCAACGCGTTCTGCGTTGTCAGTTTTCGGTTACCAGTTCGGGCATGGTGCCCTCCATCGCCTGAACACGCTTCCGGAAGTTCGTATGGTGGCTATCCGCGTTTATCCAGCAGCTTCGGCTTTGCGGGCGCGGACTGTGGGTGGTTGCGCGCCGGTGGCGGCGTGGCGCGTATTCGCGGTGATAAAGTGATAACGTGATAGGGTGATAAGGAAAGCTCTGGCCGTTCAGTTGTGTGTTGTTGGCTCCTGAAACTTCGCGGATTTGTGCAGATCTGGCGCTGGGTGGTACGCTAAGCGTTGACAGAGGTCTTGGACGCTCCACATTTTATTGGGCAGGTGCGAACGCCGGTGTGGCCGCTCCGCGGCGACAAGAGGAGGAGTGCGTTGAAACGCTCAGTGATCTGTGCAATGGAGGCGCTCTGCGCGGCGGTCGGATTGACGAGAAGAGGAGGTGGGAGCTCCAAATGACTCATCCAAGCTCTCAGGCAACAAAACCCCGGCGTCGCTGGTTGTACCGAGTTGGGGCCTGCCTCGTGGCGGCTACATTGGGCATGGTGATACTGGTTTGGGCGTGCGCTCAGGGACGTCAGGAGGACAGCGCGATGGTTGGGGAGCTTCGCGCGCGGCTGCAGAGTATTGTGAACCAGGAGTCAGACGATCGTTTTCTTGAGGAGTGCTTGAAGCTTCTGGAAGGGATCGGCGTTGGCCCGGCCTTATGGAAGGGTTCCGATCTACCGCTGGGTCGTGGGATCGTCTCAGAAGGGCAGGTGCTGAAGCGTGGAACATCGTAGACGTGGATGGGCATCAACGCCTGATCGAGGGGCGCGGGGCCATGGTGCTTCGGGAAAAGGAGCTTGTCCCACTCGAACTGGCCGACCGCGACGCCGTGCTTATCTGGGAAGATGGACGAGCAATGGTCATCAACCTTGGGCCACTGAGATGCAGGCCCATTGGGCTTGGTGAGCGCTGACGGGCGGTTGTTGGCGGCCGAGCTAACCGGAGGGTCCGCAGCGCCAGGCAGAAAGTGCTCGCGGCATGACAGGTGAATCAGAAACGAACCGCAAGCTAATCGAAGTCGGATCTGGTTAGCCCGGATTGTGGGGTGGACGACTGCGCAGGTGGGAGGCGGTTGGCGGCATTCCGGGGCGACACGCCCCGGCTCTGCTCTGTGCGCTCGCTGAACGGCCCCCGCGCATGAAACAAAAGATCAGCTAGCTTTCCGCCGGCGGGTCGGCCTGCTCCTGGGCCTCCTCGCGGTCGCGCATGTTGCGCATGCCTTCCCACTCCTCCTTGGTGACGATTACCTCGCGCGCTTGGCTGCCTTTGTATTCGCCCACGATGCCGGCCGCGTACATCTGGTCGATCAGCCGCGACGCCCGCCCGTAGCCGATCGTCAGGCGCCGCTGCAACAGGCTCACCGAACCGCGCCCGCTCTCGAGCGTTATCTCCACCGCTTTGTCGAACAGTTCGTCACGCTCGCCCCCGCCCGCCGCCTCCAAGCTCGGCATGCGCGTCAACTCGGGGTGGAAGGACTGCGGCTGCTGCTCCTTGCAGTGCTTAACCACCGCGCGCAGCTCCTCATCCGCTACAAACGTGCCCTGGGCCCGAATCAGCTTCGACGAGCCCGGCGGCAAAAACAGCATGTCGCCCTGACCCATCAGCACCTCACCGCCGTTCTGGTCCAGCACGATGCGCGAATCCAGCCGCGAGGCCACGCGGAAGGCGATACGACACGGCAGGTTGGACTTGATCAGGCCCGTCACGACGTTGGCCTGCGGGCGCTGCGTCGAGACGATCAGGTGGATGCCGACGGCCCGGCTCTTCTGCGCCAGACGGCAAAGGTAGAACTCGACTTCCTTCGCCGAAGTCATCATCAGATCCGCCAATTCGTCGATCATGATGATGATGTGCGGCAAGTAGGCCGGAATGCGTTCCATCTCCTCGTCGCTGGCAATATCGAGCCGCTGCTTGAGTCCGGCCCGCCCCAGCCGGTTGTAGCTGCGGATGTCCTTGACGCCCGCTTCGGCCAGCAAGGCGTAGCGCTCGTCCATTTTGGTCGCGGCCCAATCGAGGATCGCCTCGGCCTTGCCCATCTCCGTCACGATCGGGCACATCAGGTGCGGCACGTCCTTGTACATCGCCAGTTCGACCACTTTCGGATCGACGAGGATGAGCTGCACTTCGGCCGGCGAGCGCGTCATGAGAATGGACATGATGATGCTCGAGACGCACACGCTCTTGCCCGAGCCGGTGGTGCCCGCGATCAGCAGGTGCGGCATGCGCGAAAGATCGCTGACCAACGGCTGACCCGCGGCATCCTTCCCGAGGAACAGCGGTATGGACATGGCCTCGGCCCGGCGTCCGAACACCTCAATGACATCGCGGATGCGAACCTTCTCCTTGTCGATGTTCGGCACCTCAATGCCAATGGTGTTCTTGCCCGGCAGCGGCGCCACCACGCGCACGGCGGGCGCTTTCAACGCCCGGGCCATGTCGTTCGTCAGGGAAGCGATCTGGCTGACCTTGATGCCCGGCGCAAGCTTCAGCTCAAAGACGGTGATGACCGGTCCGGTCTCGATCGCGACGACCTGCACCTCCAGCCTGAACTCATTCAGCGTCTGTTCGAGGATGTACGCTTTCTCGCGGCACAGCAGCTCGATCGAGTCCTTATCCACCGGCGGGGCCGCTTCCAGCAAGCTCAGCGGCGGCAAGCGGTAACTGCTCTCGCCGGGCGGCTTGATCGCCGGCGCGGCCGCCTTCGCCGCGGCCGGCGCGGGTTCCGCCTTCGTCGTGGCCGGCGGGGTTTGCGTCAGGGTGCGAACGGATGGACTGCTCCTGCCGGTCTTCGTTCGCAGCGCGCTAGTAGCGGCCGGCGCGGGGACGCTTTGCGCCTCGCTCGTTAAGAGGGGCGCCTCCGCATCTTCACTCGGCTCAGACTTTTTGCCGGTCCGCTCCGGCTTGCGGTCAAACGTGAATTGAGTGGGCGGAATGGCCAACGACTCACTCTTCCGCCTTGCACGACTGTCTTTCTTCTCCTCCGCGTCCGGCTCTTCGTCGTGCTCGAGTTCGGGTAGCCCCGGCTGGCGGCTCTTGGGGACCGCGCCAGCAGTCGAGGCTTTGGATTGGCCATTGCCACCGAGTCGGTACCCAAGCTGAATTGCCCCGTCGGCCACTCCGGCGGTCAGAGCTGCGCCGGCTTTAGCGATTGCAGTGCCGCCCCGCGCCAACATCGGCACCGAGCGCTTGCTGGTCCAGCTCAGCCCGCGGAAGAAACGCACCACGAACTCATCGCCCGCCAGCAGTAACCCCACCATGAAGACGCAGGCGAACACGAGGTGCGTACCGGCCACCTGAAGAAACCTGACGCTCGTGTTGGCCACTACCGTCCCGATCACGCCGCCCGGCCCCGACAGCAGCCAGCGATCGGTTGCATCCAGCAGCAGCGCGCCCCAGCCGCTCACGACAGTGCAGACCGTCGCCACTCCCAGCAAGCGGAACCACATGTCGCTCAGCAAAAACCCGCGCGACCATGCCAGCGCCACCATGGTGGCCAGCGCCAGCAGCGCGTAGGCCCCTACGCCGAAATACCAGAACAGGTAGTAGGCGATCACCGCCCCCGTTGGCCCACACATATTCGCGGCCGGATCGTTCTGCGGCCAAACGCTTGTGCTGGGGGGATCAGCGGTGTTGAAGCTCAGGAGGCAGACCCAGCCGAAGACACAGCCCAACAACCCCGCCGTAGCCAGGCAAAAGCGCAGCACCACCTTTCGCTCGTCCGCGCGGGACATGCGAATCCATCCTTGAGCGACTCGCCGCCCGACCTCCGAATCGGGCCCTAAAAAAACCCAGGGCAGTATAGTCGATGTCGCATTCCGGCGTCGAGTTGGATACGCTAAGGGCTTTAGATTGGTTGCGGGGGCGGGTTGCACGTTCGACCGCCCGCCCCGCACGGGCGAGACCGAGAAAGCGGGTCCAAAAAGATGCAGCCCTCAAACTTGGCTCTGCGCTGGCTCGACCGCATCGGCGCACACACGCTGGGCGCGCTAGGCGCCTTTGGCGACTTCTGTCTCTTCGGGGCGAGCACAATATCCTACGCCCCGGTCGACATCGTCACGCGCCGCGGCTGGGGGCGCTTGTTGCCGCAGTGCTACGCGATCGGCACACGCTCCGTACCGGTGGTCATGCTGACCGGCATGTTCGTCGGCATGGTACTGATCGTCCAAGGCTGGGAGCAGTTCGACGCCGCCGGCCTCAGCAGCCGCCTGGGCGCCGTGGTGAACATCTCGGTCACTTCGGAACTCGGGCCGGTTTTGGCGGGCGTCATGCTGGCCGGGCGCGTCGGCGGGGCTCTTACCGCTGAACTCGGGACGATGAACGTCACCGAGCAGTTGCTCGCCTTGCGCTCGATGGGGGCCGATCCGATCCGCTTCCTTGCCACGCCGCGCTTCCTGGCCTGCCTCATTCTCACTCCGCTGCTGACGGTTTACGCGGATCTGACGGGCGCGCTCGGGGCCTGGGTTATTTACTCCGGCGTCTACGGCGGCGACAGCGAGGCGTTCTGGCGCTATACGGCCGACATCGTCGAGAACTGGGATTTGATAACCGGTCTGGTCAAAGCGCTCTTTTTCGGTGGCGCCATCGGCCTGATCGGCTGCTATGCCGGGTTCCATTGCCGCCCGGGCGCCGAAGGCGTCGGCCGCGCCTGTACCGAGGCTTTTGTCTCCAGTTTCATCGTGATTCTGATGCTGGATTTCTTCCTGAACTTCGTTAACAACGGCGTGTACAAAGCTTTATACGGTACGCGCTCGCTGTTTTGAGCCGGAGAGCCGGATAGGGGAAACCGTGGAGTCATTTAACCGCGAGACCGATAAGTGGACGCTCGGGACCCGATTATTGAACTGAGACAGGTCAGCAAGTCCTTCGGACGGCGAATCGTTCTGGACTGCATCGACCTGAAAATCCAGCGTGGAACCTCGACTGTTATTATCGGTCGTTCAGGAACCGGCAAGAGCGTCCTGCTGCGCCACATCGTCGGCCTGCACCGGCCCGATCATGGCGAGGTGTATTTTGAGGGGCGGCGAATCGACCGGCTCTCGGAGCGACAACTCGTTCCGATCCGCCGGCAGATCAGCTTCGTGTTTCAGCTCAACGCGCTCTTCGACTCGATGAGCGTCGTGGAGAACGTCGCCTTTCCAATGACCGAAACCGGTAACGGCCGGGCTGATTCACGCCAGATCGCCGCCCTGGCGCGGCGCTCTCTCCAGATGGTCGGGATGGCCGGTTTTGAAGACAAGCGGCCGGCGGATTTGTCGGGCGGTGAGAAGAAACGCGTCGCCCTGGCGCGCGCTATCGCGATGGACCCGCCGCCGAAGGTCATTCTTTACGATGAGCCGACGGCCGGTCTCGATCCGCAGCGTGGCGACGTCATCACGCGTCTCATTCGCCAGCTCCAGCGCGAAGTCAACGTCACCAGCGTAGTTGTCACGCACGATATGAAGCTGGCGGCCCAGGCCGGCGACCGCGTGCTGCTGCTTTGGAACGGGCGCTTCATCGGCGACGGCACGCCCGAGGAGCTTCTCAGCAGCCGCGACGAACACGTGCGCCGCTTCGTCGACGGTTTGGCGGAGCCGGAGGACTTGGCGACGCTGTCGCAGTGACGCTATCGCCGTGACACCATCGCCGCGGCCGGCTGGGAATAAGAAGCTTCTCTACTTCGCCGTACGAAGCACGCTACTTCGCCGTAGGAAGCACGCTACTCCGCTGCAGGGAGCACGTGCAGCCGCAGCTCCTCTGGTTCGCCCGCTGTGTCCACGCGCTGCCCTGAAATCCAGATTTCGGGCATAGGCAGAACGCACACGCCCGGCCGCGTGGCAACTAACTCGTACTCATGCTCGTGCGGTCCGGCGGTGATGCCACGAGCGCGGAAGTCTAATTGGTCCGCGCGGTGCGGTTCGAGAAGGCCCAGTGCTCGTGGCTCGGATTGCGGTTGGGCGACGAGTGAGCAATTCGGCGGGATGCGCTGGCTCCACTTCATTGCGGTTGCGGGCTGCGCCAGTTCGAAAGACTCGCGGACGAGAATGCGCTGCCCCGGCTTCAGGCGGGCGCCCGGAGGTAGGACGTAGCGGTGCCAGCGAGATGGTGACGTCCGGCGCGGGCCCAAATCCTCGGATTCGGCGTCGGGAGGCTCGTCGTCTTTCTCCAGAAGCAGCAGTGTGCGGCTGATACGCAGCGGGCGGCCGGCATTGTCTGATTGGCCGTCGGCCGAGACTGCATAGGGGACGCTGATATCCTGAGCGTCGCCCGGTTGCGGTCGTACGGGCCCGTTGGAAGCGGAGTCAGGAACGCCGGCTTGAGGCTGGACGGCCCGGACGACGGTCGACATTTTCAAATCCGACTGGCCGGACTGCACCGCTTCGACGCGCGCCTGGAGCCAGGCCACGCCGCTGGCCGGCAGGACTACCTCGCGCGCCAGCGGCTCAACCGGTGCGACGTTGGAGTTTTCGGGCGGGTCGATGACCCGCAGGGACTCGATGCTCAGTCCTGCTCCGGGATCGACCGTCAAGTTTACGGTGACAGGTACTGCGTGCGGGTTCTGCACCGCCATGCCTATCACGAACCGATCACCTAACGTGCAACGTGCCGGCACATCCGGGAGAAGTCGCAAGCCGGCCCGTGTGTCGAGCAGAATATCCTTGCTTGTGAGTGTTCCCTGCTCATCGCACGCAAGGGCCGCAAGCCGGTATACGCCGGGAGTTTGCGGCAAAGTTAGCTCCAGGGTCTTGTCTGGCGCGGCCCGGGATGTGGCCCAGAGCGTGCCGCCTACCGACAAAGGCGGCGGAACGTTCGGGCGCCTGGGAGTCGCGGGCTGGTGTTCCGTCGCGGCGCTGCCCCACGAAGCGGCGGGCGGCGGCCCTGATGCTGTCGGGGTGCTCGCGTCAATTGAAGGCGAGCCGGGCGCCCATTCGACCGGGCCGGACCAAAGGGCAGGCGTGAGCTGCGCTAGCAGGCTCGCGGAAGCCTTATTACTCGCGGCGGGCGAGTCGTTGTCGCGACCAGCAGCGGAACGCACCTCAAACGGCAGGGCGATGCGCTGGCCCGGCAGCAGTCGTTCTTCCGGCGCGAGGTCGATTTGCAGGGCGCGCGACGGGTCTGCCGCAACTTCAGTCTGGGCAATGATCTCAGGACCGCTGGCGCTCAGGCTTACTAACTGTGCGTGCAGTCCGTTGGCATTCGGCGCCGGTGCGAATGAGCACTCGCGAATCCCATCGAGGCTGTCAAAGGCCTGCGCGGCGATAGGTTCCTGGCCGGTGAGCAACACTACGAACGGCTGCGCTAGCTTGCCCTCAAGCCGCACTTGGATCGCGCCGGGCCGGTCGCGGTCGGTGTATTCGGCTGTGAGGCGGACGTTCGCCTTGGTATTGACTTGAAAACCAGTCTCACTGGCGAGCTGAGTATCGGCGTTGAGTGGTTGAAGACTGGTCACATTGGCGTGGTGGACGCTGACGCGACGGTGAACTGCAACGGGCGGCTCGTCCAGTCTGGGAATGAGTACCTCGATGTCATACTCGCCGGGCTGCGGCGGATGCCACATTGCTGACTGGCAGCCGCGGGCCGCGGAAAACTGTAACTCGGCTGGCGGCTGTTCCGCGCCGTGGACGGTGGCCGAGGCGGGCGTCAAGCCGGTCCTTCGAGCCGGATCGAACCAGCCCAGCCGCACCTGGACCGGCTGGCCGGCTACCGGTTCGGCCGGGTCGGTCTGTATCCAGGCATGGACGGGCTCGGCGGCGCAGAGGAATTCAATCAGAGTTTTCGTCTGCTGGCCGTTCCAGGCGCTGAATGTAACCCACAGGCCGCCAGCGGTTGGGCCGGGCGGCATATCGAGCAAGTCGAGCGGCAAGGGGAGCTCAAAGCCCGCAGGCCCGCGCGTGGTTACCGGCAGATGGCCATGCCAGCCGGGAATTCTGAGCGCGTCGCTTGCGATTGGCTGAAAATCGTTCGTCTCATCTGGAAGGCGCACGACGCGCAGCACCGAGGATAGTTGCGTCAGGCTCGCCGGCGCGCCCCACGGCAGCCAGGCATTGATGCTGGCCGTCAGGCTCTTAGCATCGCACGGCCAGGTGGGGGAGTTCGCGGGACAAATGACGAATTCCTCTCGACCCGCCTGTGCGACGCCGATCAGAAGATGCGGCGCCAGGTTCTCCGCCACTCGCTGGTCGCGGCGCACGACAAAGCGCAGGTGCTCGCCGCTCCAGCTCTCGGGAACTGGCAGGTCGACGGAGAACATCCCCGCCGCGGTGGGCTTTAGCGGCAGCGTCGCCAGGGCTTCGTCCAGGGTGTTGCGAATCTCGAGCTGCCATTCGGCGGGCGTGCTCTGCCCCTTTACGCCGTGGTCCAGCACGAGCCCGGCGAGTGTCAGGATGTCGCCCGGCCGCGGCTCAGCAGGCCCGCCCGTGAAGGCTACTTTCGGTCCGCCGGAGTCCTGCGGCAATTCTCCGCGGCATAGCGCCAAGTGCTCGCCCGCGCGTAACAGGCACACCCATCGGCGGTCGCGCAGTACGCGCGCTTCGGGCGGTAGATCCATCGGCGCCACGCCGGCCGTGAATTGCGGCTGCGTCGGCACAAACGAACCGGCCATCCAGAAATCGCCCGTCAGCGTGGCGAGGCCTTCCGGGGCAGTAGTGCTGAGCGGGTTCTTGCCGCCCCAAATGACGGCCTGCTCGCTGCCGACCCAGGCGACGGCCGCCAGGTCGCTCACGATCAGCAGGCGCTTCAGCGGCTCAAGGTGGGATTGATCCGCGGTTTCGACGCAGACCACGTAGGCACCCGGCGGGGCCTCGAATTCCAAGGGGCCGGCCGAGGCGCTTTCCCACCAGTCATGCGGTTGCGCCACCGGCGTATTGATTTGCCTTGAGAATTGCAGCGATCCGGCGACCGGCAAGTGCGCTTCGCTCAACCGACCCTGCCGTGCTGTAAGCCAGCTTTGCAAATCCAGCCGGCGAACTTCCACCTGAACGGCGGTGACGTTTCGCGCTGCAACGTCGAGCGTTACCGCGCGCCCGCTGGGGCTGGCGGCCGGGACTGCCAGACGCAGTTGCGGGCTGGTGATGGCCGCCAGTTTCTGACTCGCTTGCTGCGATACGACCTGGTCGCCATCACGCGTCAAACGCTCGTATAGCTTGGAGGCGTCGCGCCAGCGTCTTTCGGCCTCGTAGCGCTCGGCCAGGGCCGTCGTGGCCGCGACGACTGGCGGCGTCAATTCGGTAGCGGCCGCAAGCTGTTCCAGGAGTTGTTGGCCAGCGGGTGCGGTATCGGCGTCTTGCAGTAAGTCCTGGGCAATGAGCAGATCGATTTGCGCCAGGCCGGCGGTGCTGTCGGGCAGGGCGGCCACGCGCTCGCGCAGGCGCGCGATTTGTTCGCGCCGCACCTTGCGCGCTTGCGCGGTATCCTTCGGCTTGGAAATGCCGAACCGCGCGGGCGTGATCTCCCACTCATTGTGGCGCGACCAGGTGTCGGCCAGTGCGACCAGGGCGGCAACCAAGCGGTCGTTCTCACCGCGCGCGGCAAAGCCTTCGGCGGCGGCGTCCAGTAGCTCCAGCGCCGCTCCGGTTTCCGCCAGCGCGCTGCGCGCCGCACCCAATGCCAAGTTGCATTCCGGCCGTTCGGCCAGTTCGGGGTGTTCACGGAAAAGCTGGGAGATGTCGCCGATTCCCATCTGCCGGTCGGCGCGGCTGGGGCCGGCGAGCCAGGTCATCGCCCGCAGGGCCGCGGCATCGAGGCGGATTTGCGGATCCTGGGTGTGCGCCAGGACGCGCTCGGCCAGCGCGCGGGCAGAGGCGTAGTCGCCGGCGCGATAGGTTTGCAGAGCATCGGCCAGTTCGGGCGACCACTCCAAAGCGCGGTCGGCGCCGCTGGCGCTCACAGTCGGGAGGGCTGCTCCGACGGCTGCCAGGAGCAGCAGCGCTATGCCCGAACCGAGCCTCTTTCCGAAACCTCCCGAGCTAATCGAAGGATGAGGGCAGCTTTCCATTAACAACTCTCAGAAAAACGCCGGCCGGAAACCCGCCGATGGCATTCTAACGCTCTTGCCAGGGTTCCGCGCGGCACTCGAAACTCGCGGCTCGAACCTCAACTACGCCACGCGAACGAAGTCGTCCCACTTCAACCCCGTCCGGGCAACCACCGGCTGGATATCGGAGAGGAAGCGTCGCGCGTCGCCGTAGTAGCCGGCGGTCGGGCGTAAATCCGGCAGCAGGCTGCGCCAGTAGGCGTTGAACTGGCGCATGAGGGCTTCGCGGATGTACTTGGCGAGCATGCTGCCGAGGGCCACGGACATATGCACCTGATCGCCGTCCACGGTGAAATCGATCAGCCAATCGCTGCGCTGCGTCGCCAACCGGTACCGGCTGCACGTCTCAGAAACCTCGTGTACGTGCAGATAGCGCTGCGGAAAGGCGCGCAACAGCATGGGACCGTAGTCGTCGCGCCCGCCCAGGCGGTCGACGTGGATGTGCACGTCCTGCTCGCCGCAGGCCGCGGTCGCGCGGTGCATCAGCCGCAGGACGCCTTCGAGCAGCAACTCGGCCTTGTTGTGCGTCTGGGCCATGCGACGATTGAACTGATCCTCAGGAACGACTTCGGCCAGCAGGCCGCAGCACCGCAGGCCGCAGGCGTCCATGGCCCTGCCCAGGCGAGCGGCGATGGCGGTGTGGGCGGAACGCACCCGGTCGATCGGCAGCGGTTGGGCGAGATTTCGATACCAAGGCGGACCGAACTCAGCCGCCGCCCCGCATAAGCCGCACAGGAACTGATCGAGCCGGCCGGTGGTCAGCCCGGCGTTGAGTGCGAAGGCCAGCACGGTGCGCTCGAGGGGTGCGATGCAGTTGGTGTCGTGGATCTGCTTTGAGTCGTTTACCGGCAGGCGCCACTCGCGCCGGCCGGGGTTGCGGCAGACCACGTCCTTAAGGCATTGCCAGTGGTCCTGCTCGAGCACGTCGGGGCGGATTTGCCACACCGTCGCCCCGAGCACGAGCGGTCCCAGTTGCGGCCCGTAGCCGGCTTCATCAATTCCGATCACGATCGGCATACGTCAAGATTATGCGCCGCTACCAACCCACTGCATAGAAGATGGCGGTGAAGAGCGCGTCGGCCCCGATCAGCGATACGATGCTCTTTACGACGGTGGTGGTGGTCGCCCGTCCGACGCCTTCGGCCCCACCGCTGGTGTTCAAGCCCTCATAGCAGGCGATCATGGCGATGATGCCGCCGAAGACGCCGCCCTTGAACAGGCCCGTGAAGTAGTCGTGAAGCGTCAAGGCGAGCTGCGTCGAAGTCAGGTAGCCGGCGACGGTCAGGTTCAGCGTGGTCACGGAAACCAGTAGCCCGCCGATGATGCCCATGACGTCGGCCAGCACGGTAAGTCCGAGCATCATGACTGCCGTCGCCACGATGCGCGGAATGACCAGAAACCGGATCGGGTCGAGCGCATGGGCGCGCAGGGCCTTAATCTCCTCGCCCTCCACCATGGCTCCGAGCTCGGCGGCGATAGATGCGCCGGCGAAACCGCTCAGCAGAACCGCGGTGATGAGCGGCCCCAGTTCGCGGAAAATGGCGATCGCGATGATGTCGGCTGTACGCTGGATTTGGCCGTATGCCTGTAACGTTGGCGCCATGTTCAGCGCCAGGATGATGCCGATGAAGATTTGCACCAGGATGGTCAGCGGAATGGCGCGGACGCCGACGCGCACCATTTGGGCTGTCAGCGAGCTGGCGTGGATTCGTGTGCCACGGCCGCGCACGGCGTACCAGGTTCGCTGAATAACCGTTCCGAGCAGGCGGGTGATGCCGCCGACGTACACGAATCCGCGCCCCACGCGATCCAGCGCGGCGCGCAGGCCGGCGCCGACGGCCGCGGGGCCGCGAAACCAGAATGCGCTACCGGCGCTTTCGGGGCTGTCGCTCACAAGTGCGTAGCGTCGTTGATATCCTTGGCAATGTCAAAGAAGCGGTCGAGCTGGGTAACCTCGAAAACGCTGCGAACGCGCGGCTGGAGACCCGCCAGCACGAGGCGGCCGCCGCCCCGTTCGACCAGGCGCTTGATTTCGACCATCGTGCCCACGCCGGAGGAGTCCATATAGCTGACATCCGAGAGGTCTACGATCAGCCGCTTGGGATTTTTGTGGGCCACTCGTAGAAGGACTTCGCGCATTTGGGGGCTGGTGCGCAAATCCACCTCGCCCGAAACGCGCACGACGGGTCCGCTCTCACGCACCGCGCTATTGATTCGCAGACCTTTTGCGGGGTTCTGCATTTTTCGCCACCTCGGGCTTGGCCGCCTTTGAAGCTCTGAATTTTCGCATTATCAGCAGGGTACCGCCGCCGGGCGCGGGCGCGTATTCTACGAAATCCATCATCGCGCGGATGATATGCACGCCCAAGCCGCCTGGCCGGATATCTTCGAGCGCCCGACCCTGAATTTGCTCGGGGTTGCAAAACTGACCGAAGTCCCGCAGCCGGATTTCGACTCCCTCGCTCGGTTTTCGAATGGCCCGGACGGTCAGAAGAATGCGATTGTTGGGGTCGCATTTGTAGGCGTGGCGGATAATGTTGGTGATCGCTTCATCCACGGCCAGCGCGATCTTGGCTGCCTGTTGGGCGGTCCAGCGGTGCTGCAACGACCAGTCGCGGAGCGTTCTGCGAACCTCTGCGAGGAACCGCGGATCGCTCGGCAGTTCCAGCTCCAGCAGGTCTTTCTGCTGAGATAGGGCACTCATGATATAGAGAATCGGTTACGGTCGCGTTGGGATTACGGCCCCAATGCCGCGCATCAACCGAGGACGGTCGTTGGGAGCGCTTCTAAACGCCCTCTTGTCTGACGACGGCGGGAATTTCACCCGCCCGCAGGGCCTCTCGCCAGCGCTGAACCGCTGCCGCGCGCTCCTGCTCCGAGGCGTAGAATTTGTACCCGTAAGTCTGGCCGGTCAGGTCCTGTAATGCCATTATGGCGTACATTCGCACGGCCGGGTCTTGGTCGTCAAGCAACCTGATCAGATCCGGTACGGATTCCACGTCTTGACGACCCGCCAGCCGCACGGCCGCCCGGGCCTGCTGCGTCGGCGTTCCGGAAACGAGCTCCGCCCGGACCTCGGAAGTGGGCTTACGGCAGGATAGGGCGCCGCCGAGCAGCGCAAACGTGGCTAGCAGCAGCAGGAAAGAGCGCCGCGCCATGCTGAAATTATAGGTTGTCAGCGCGCGCGGGTCGGAAATAGCAGACAATTAAGCGCACGGCCTGCGCCTCGCCGACGGACCGCCCCTCAATCGTCCCCGCGCAGAAATCCGGGGCGACACGGTTCGGCTCCGCTCTTAGAATGACGCCTTTGAGCCGGTTATCGTTGCGGCGACAGCCTGGGGCCGCCGAAAAGGAGGTTTTGGCATGTACCGTTTGGTTTCGATGTTCCTCGTCGCGTTCTGTGCGCTGCAAACGGCCGAGGCGCAGCAGACTATCCAGTGGCGCACGGATGTCCCCGCCGCCGTCGCTACGGCCAAGAACAAGTCGTTGCCGCTCATGTTCTACGTTTTGGGGAAGAATGAGGATCGGGACAACAACCTCGACAATGCCCAGAAGAAAGCTTTCACCGACCCCAAGGTGCTGCAGCTTTCGCGGCGCTTTGTTACGGTTCGCCTCTCCCGCAGCGCCCACCGCGACGTGCTCCAGGAACTGCGGTTGCCTGCCACCATGACGCAGGAAATCGCATTCGCCACGCCCGAC
>Ga0116188_1002602_pt1 | contig 14005 bp, 10 predicted proteins | sample AD_JPNTR2_MetaG_FD_89807 | JGI IMG/M metagenome (GOLD analysis project Ga0116188, IMG submission 89807) | Active sludge microbial communities of municipal wastewater-treating anaerobic digesters from Japan - AD_JPNTR2_MetaG | ecosystem: Engineered > Bioreactor > Anaerobic > Digestate | place...
AAATTTAAGTGTTATAAGTGTTTACGGACAAATTTTATGCCATCTTATAACAATTATAATTTTTTAGCTTTTTCAAATGCTTCCTCGATAGTGCCAACATACATAAACGCTTGTTCGGGGAGGTGATCACAATCTCCGTTAATAATAGCCTGGAAGCCTTTAATTGTATCCTCAATTTTAACATATTTGCCTTTAAAACCTGTAAACTGTTCAGCAACATGGAAAGGCTGGCTTAAAAATCTTTGAATTCTTCTTGCACGGCGAACAACAATTTTATCTTCTTCTGAAAGTTCTTCCATACCAAGGATGTTGATAATATCTTGCAAATCTTTGTATTGTTGTAAAATTTCTTTAACCTTTTTAGCTGTTTCGTAATGCTCCTTACCAACAATAGAAGGTTCAAGGATTCTGGAAGTAGAATCAAGCGGATCCACAGCAGGATAAATACCAAGCTCAGCAATTTGACGGCTCAAAACAGTAGTAGCATCAAGGTGCGAAAATGCAGTAGCAGGAGCTGGATCTGTTAAGTCATCCGCTGGCACATAAATTGCCTGCACGGATGTAATAGAACCTTTATCTGTGGATGTAATTCTTTCCTGCAATTCGCCCATTTCAGTAGCAAGGTTAGGCTGATACCCAACAGCAGATGGCATACGACCAAGCAAAGCTGATACTTCGGAACCTGCTTGAGTGAAACGGAAAATATTATCTATAAATAAAAGAACATCTCTACCTTCTACATCACGGAAATATTCGGCTATAGTAAGACCTGTAAGCCCTACTCTTAATCTTGCTCCAGGTGGCTCATTCATCTGACCAAATACAAGGCAAGTTTTATCAATAACGCCGGATTCATTCATTTCTAACCACAAGTCATTACCTTCTCTTGTTCTTTCACCAACGCCAGCAAAAACAGAGTAACCACCGTGTTGTTGAGCAATATTGTGAATAAGCTCCTGTATGATAACAGTTTTACCTACACCAGCACCACCAAAAAGACCAGTTTTACCACCTTTTGAATATGGCTCAAGTAAGTCGATAACTTTAATTCCTGTTTCAAACATTTCTTGTTTAGTTGAAAGATTTGTAAACTTAGGCGGATGCTTGTGAATAGGAGATTTTTCGCTACCTGTTATTTCACCTTTTCCATCGATTGGTTCACCAATTACATTTATCATTCTTCCAAGCATATGTGGACCAACAGGAATGGCAATAGGCATACCAGTATCAAATGCACTCATACCCCTAACTAAACCGTCTGTTGAATCCATCGCAACAGCTCTTACTCTATTTTCACCTAAATGTTGCTGTACTTCAACAACAAGGTCTTTTTGTTCACCATCAACTGTTGTTCTTGGTATTCTAATAGAATTGTAAATTTTTGGTAAATGTCCATCTGGGAAATCGATATCTACAACAGGACCAATTACCTGGACTATTTTGCCTTCTACTTCAGCCATATTTCACCGTAATATTTGTTTAATATTTTTATTATTTTTAATATATTGAAAATTCAATTTACAAAATTTTTTGTAAAAAAGTCAAATTTTTTTTATGAACAAAATTAAATTTTATTATGAAAAAAACAAACGCTATTCGCCTACTCGAAAAAGCTAAAATACCATTCGAAATTTCGGAATATGAAGTTGACGAAAACAATCTGGATGCTATTACTGTTGCTAATAAAATCAACGCTCCTATTGATATTGTTTACAAAACTCTTGTTACTGTAAATGAGAAAAATCAGCACTTTGTTTTTGTAATACCAGGTGATAAAGATTTAAACTTAAAGTTAGCCGCAAAAGTAACTTATTCGAAATCCATCGATTTAATAAAGCAAAAAGATTTACTTCCTTTAACAGGATATATTCGCGGCGGGACATCGCCTATTGGAATGAAAAAACCTTTCCCTACTTTTATCGACGCATCTGCACAAGAACTTGATTATTTTTTTGTTAGTGCTGGTCAAAGAGGTATGCAAATTAAAATTAATCCCAAAAAACTTGCGGAGTTTATCGGTGCAACATTTGAAAAAGTTATTTAAATATATCCTGTTACTTTTACTTTTCAATTTTCAGTTATCATATCCGCAAACTTTTAACATTAATAAAAACAGCACTATTAAAGTTCAGATTATACAATCTGCTACCAGAATAAAATTTAAGCCATTAAAAACATTTTTTCTTTCTACAGATGCAAATCAATGCTACCAGCTGAATACAGTGGATTATCTCCTTACTCTTAAAGATAATACTTTTATCCTTACAAATGGCAATGATACAATAAAAACATCAAATTATTTTAATATTGAAAGTAACGATGAAAGCTCTAACTTGCTAATTTATGATGTTCCATACGGCGTAGGTTGGTGGTGGGAAGGTAAACAAAATAGAACATACAACGGTATAATATCCTTTTTTATCAATAATAAAAAGATACAGGTAATAAACGAGTTAAATATTGAATATTATCTATGCGGCGTGGTGCCCTCCGAAATAGGCAAGGATACTCCTTTGGAAGCATTAAAAGCACAAGCAGTTGCAGCAAGAAGTGAAACTTTCTATGCCTTATACAAAGGATTATATAAAGGCAATAATTATGATATTTGTGCCGATGTAGAGTGCCAGGTTTTTGCCGGAACCACAAACAGAACCCCTTTAAGCGATACAGCTGTTTTTACAACCGCAGGTATAGCTTTATTCGACCACAATAATTTACCAATAAGCGGTTTTTTTGCATCCAATTGTGGCGGTTTTTCGGAAGATATAGAAAATGTTTGGAGCAGAAGACCTAATCCAGATAAAATTTTTTCCAGCCATTTTGATAATGATACAAGTTACAATATAGATTTAACCAATGAGCAAAATTTAATAAATTTTATAGATAACCCACCTATTACTTATTGCAATCCAGCTTATCATAATTTGCCAACGTGGAGTAATAATAATTTCCGCTGGCAAAGAATATTTACAAAAGATACTATAAGCTATTGGTTAAATAAGAAAAAAAATATCGGCAAACTGGATACAATAAAAGTATTGAAAAGAGGTAAATCCGGCCGAATTATAGACGCATATTTTATTGGAACTAAAGATAGTTTATATGTAAAAAGTGAGCTGGAGTTTAGACAAGTATTTAATCCCCCACTGAGAAGCTCTTGCTGCTATATAAAATATACTGGGGATACTATTATTGTAAAAGGTGCAGGCTGGGGGCACGGCGTCGGGATGTGTCAATCCGGTGCAATTGGTAGAGCTAAAGCAGGACAAAATTTTATGCAAATTCTTAAGCATTATTTCCAGAACGCAGCAATAAGAAAAGTTTACTAATTATTTGTCTTTGTACTTTTACTAATTTCCGTTCTCACGCATCTTATTGATATATAATATTTTACATAAGAAGCTACTTTATAACCCCAACTTATTTCATTCTCACATAACTTATTGTTATTCTTAATGTTATATGAGAACGATTATCATTCAATACTTTTCATATAGCCTTGTTATCACGTTCTCACATATCTAATTTTATCGCAATAAGTTGTATAAGAACAATTACATTATCAATTTTCCCTTTGTGCTCTCCGTGTGCTTGTAAGTTTAAATTTGTAAATCTAAAATTGTAATGATAATTTAGAAAAAAATATAAGAATATTTAGAAAAATTTAATAAAATTTTAGTAAAATTGTATATAAACATGCTCTGTGTCTTGTAAGTGATATACAAATATTAAAGAGAGATATGCTTTTACTGCTTATGCATCAGATATAATACAAATATGATATTTTTCCCTTCCGTTTAGTGTTATTCTCAAGGATAGTAAGAGAGAAAATTTTTTAATAAGCCAGAAAAAAAGAAAATTTTTAGACCCAAGTGAATATTCGTGTAACTGTTATAAAAAATTGTTATCAAACCGAATTTACTTTATTATATTTTACAAAATTTTTTTATATTTGAAAATTAAATTGGCAATTTTTTTAAATTTTAATAGTGAGGGGTTTAAATGGCAAGAAAAAAAATTACATTAGACGGTAATGAAGCCGCCGCTTATGTGGCCTACCGTGTAAGTGAAGTTATCTCCATCTATCCAATTACGCCATCATCTCCAATGGGTGAATTTAGCGATGATTGGTCTGCAAAAAACATAAAAAATATTTGGGGTACTGTTCCAACTGTAACAGAAATGCAAAGCGAAGGTGGTGCTGCTGGTGCAGTTCACGGTGCATTACAAGCTGGTTCACTTTCAACAACTTTCACTGCATCCCAAGGTTTACTTTTAATGATCCCAAATATGTATAAAATTGCAGGTGAGTTAACTCCTACAGTTTTCCATGTTACCGCAAGAGCTTTAGCAGCCGCTGCTTTATCAATTTTCGGTGACCATAGTGATGTTATGAGTGTAAGACAAACAGGCTTTGCAATGTTAGCTTCTACATCTGTACAGGAAGTAATGGATATGGCAATGATTGCCCACTCTGCAACATTAAAAGCTAGAGTTCCTTTCTTGCACTTCTTTGATGGTTTTAGAACTTCTCACGAAGTTTCTAAAATCGAAGCTTTAAGCGAAGAAGATATCAAAGCAATGATTGATAATGAATTAGTATATGAACACAAAAAAAGAGCTTTGAATCCTGAAAATCCTTTTATTCGTGGTACTGCTCAAAATCCAGATGTTTATTTCCAGGGAAGAGAAACTGTAAACAAATATTATCTTGCTACACCTGCAATTGTTCAAGAAACAATGGATAAATTTGCTTCATTAGTTGGTAGACAATACCATTTATTCGATTATTATGGTAGCCCAAATGCAGAAAGAGTTATTGTAATAATGGGCTCTGGTGCTCAAACAGTTCAAGCTACTATTAAAGTTTTAAATGAAAAATATGGTTATAATGTTGGTGTTCTTGTTGTAAGACTTTTCAGACCTTTCTCTGTTGAACATTTTCTCAAAGCACTTCCTCAAACAGTAAAAAGTATTGCTGTATTAGATAGAACAAAAGAACCAGGTAGCTTAGGCGAACCTCTTTATCTTGATGTTACTACAGCCATTGCCGAAGGTATAAATAATGGAACATTAAAATTTGATAAAATGCCAAAAATAATTGGCGGTAGATACGGTCTCGGTTCTAAAGAATTTACTCCTGGTATGGTAAAAGCTATCTATGATGAATTAGCAAAAGACGCACCTAAAAACCATTTCACTATTGGTATTGATGATGATGTTACAAATACAAGTATTGAATACGATGAAAACTTTAAATTAGGGCTTAAATTATTCAATGCTATGTTCTATGGCTTAGGAGCAGATGGTACAGTAGGTGCAAACAAAAATACAATTAAAATCATTGGCGAAGAAACAGATTATTATGTACAGGGTTACTTCGTTTACGATTCCAAAAAATCCGGTTCCATGACAATTTCTCACTTAAGATTTGGGGATGAACCAATTCAAGCTGAATATTTAATATCCAGTGCAGAATTTGTTGCGTGCCATCAATTCCAATTTGTTGAACGCATTAATGTTGTTGAACATTTACAAGAAGACGGTGTTTTCTTATTAAATACTCCATATAGCAAAGAAGAAACCTGGAACAGATTACCAAGAACTATTCAAGAAGAAATTATCAAGAAAAAAGCAAAATTCTATGTTATTGATGCTTATGAAGTAGCAAAAAATACTGGTATGGGTACCAGAATTAATACTATAATGCAAACATGCTTCTTTGCTATTTCTGGTGTTTTACCAAAAGAACAAGCAATCGAAAAAATTAAAAATGCAATTAAAAAGACCTATAGTTCTAAAGGCGAAGAAGTTGTTAAGAAAAACTTTGCCGCAGTTGACCATACATTAGAACATCTCTATGAATTAAATTATGAAGGTTTACCACTTTCTAACTTCGATTTAAAACCACCTGTTCCAAAACAAGCTCCAGAATATGTTAAAGAAACACTTGGTAAAATTATTGCTGGTTACGGCGATAAAGTTAAAGTTAGCGAAATGCCAGTAGATGGAACTTTCCCATCCGGTACAACTAAATGGGAAAAGAGAAACATAGCACTTGAAGTGCCAATTTGGGAAAGCGATATATGCATTCAATGCGGTAAATGTGCTTTTGTATGTCCTCACGCTGCAATTAGAACTAAAGCTTACGATAGATCTGTGTTAGAAACTGCACCTGATAGTTTTAAAGCAGTTGCTTATAAAGGAAAAGAGTTCCCAGAAGGTACATTTTATACTGTTCAGGTTGCTCCAGAAGATTGTACTGGTTGCGGTTTATGTGTTGAAGTTTGTCCTGCTAAAGATAAATCTGATGTAAGCCGTAAAGCTATCAATATGCAATCTGTTCTTGATATCAAAGAAAGAGAAATTAAAAATTACGATTTCTTCTTAAATATTCCAGAAGTTGATAGAAGCAAGATAAAAGTAGAAACAATTAAAGGTTCACAATTATTAGAACCATTATTTGAATACTCAGGTGCTTGTGCAGGTTGCGGCGAAACTCCATATGTTAAATTAGTATCACAATTATTCGGTGATAGATTAGTTGTTGCTAATGCTACAGGATGTTCATCTATTTATGGTGGTAATTTACCAACAACACCATGGAGTGTCAATAAAGATGGTAGAGGTCCAGCATGGTCCAACTCTTTATTTGAAGATAATGCAGAGTTTGGCTTAGGAATGAGATTAGCTATTGACAAAAATGCACAATTTGCAGCTGAAATTATACATCATCATAGAAACACAATTGGTAACGATTTAGTTGATGCTATTCTTAACGCTGATCAAAAAACAGAAGAACAAATTCAGGCTCAAAGAGAAAGAGTTGCCAAATTAAAAGAAATTATTAAAAATGTAGATGAACAATGGGCAAAAGATTTAATGCCAATAGCTGACTATCTTGTTAAAAAATCTGTTTGGATTATCGGTGGCGATGGTTGGGCTTACGACATTGGTTACGGTGGATTAGATCATGTTCTTGCATCTGGTAAAAATGTAAATATTTTAGTTCTTGATACAGAAGTTTATTCAAATACTGGTGGTCAGGCTTCAAAATCTACTCCAATTGGTGCTATTGCTAAATTTGCTGCTTCCGGAAAACCAAGTATGAAAAAAGATCTTGCTATGATGGCTATGACTTATCAAAATGTTTATGTAGCTAGAGTAGCTATGGGAGCTAATGACTTACACACATTAAAAGTTTTCCTTGAAGCTGAAGCATATGATGGACCATCTATCATTATAGCTTATTCACATTGTATCGCTCACGGTATTGATATGGCTAAAGGAATGGAACAACAAAAATTAGCAGTTGATTCTGGTCACTGGCCTCTAATGAGATTTAATCCCGATTTATTAAAAGAAGGAAAGAATCCATTCATACTCGATACTAAACAAGTTAAAGTGCCATTAGACCAATACATCTACCGTGAAACTCGTTACAAAATGTTAACAAAATCTGATCCTGAACATGCAAAAGAACTTCTTGATTATGCTCAGGAAAGTGTTAACTTGAAAAACAAAGTATATCAAAACTTTGCTAAATTATACGAAAATAACTAATATCAAAGGCGGGCTTAATCGCCCGCTTTTTTATCACTAAATCATATCATCTTCTGGTTTATACTTCATCGGGTTAAGTATAATTATGAAAATATCTTACTTTTTACATAATTGTAAATTAAACTCTAATAAATCAAAACACATTATATTGAAATCATTTTAACAGAGTAAAAAATCGGCATTATAGTTATTATCGTTTTAATAATTATTCTAATAGCGATTATTGGTGCTGTTGCTGAAAAATTTTAACATTGTTAAAATTCCTTATTTACATTGCGGGGATAATACTTTTTATTATAACATTTCCATGGTCTTTAATTCTTCTTGTTGTTAATTTCATTTTTAAAGAGTCAAAAAAAACAAAAGAATTAGGCTTTATCTTAATATTATTAGATTTAACACCTTCACTAATACAACTATGTTTTTGTAATATTAAAAAAGATAGAATTAAACATCTTTACCCGAATATATTCTCCCCACCTACTTACAATTATTTAATTGCTATCAGTACCTCAAATAACTTTTCTCATAATAAAAATAATTTAATTGTAAATACTACTATAAATTTGTATATTTTATTTAAGAAATAAATTTTCATTAATAAGAAAAATATATGTTGGAGTGTGATTTATGGATGACATAAGAAAAAAAATTGAAGAATTAAGGAGAGCAGCAAATCAGGTTTATGTTGATAAAACTAATGAAATTCTACGAGAACAAAAAATGCAGCTTATTCAGCAAAGAATGCAAGAAGAACGTGCAAGAAAAGATCCACGTGATATAATTTTTGAAAAAATTAATCAATTAGCAAAAAAAGGCGAATGGGAAGAAATATTACAAATTTATCAACAGGAAAAACCCGGTTTTATCAAAGAACACGCACTCAAATCAATTTCAACGACCGCAAATAATATTTTGGAACAACTTAAGAACAATTTACAACTAGATAAACTCGTTAGAATTGAAATATCCCAATTTATTAATGAAGAAGTTAAAAAAAATTGTATTAATATTATAAACCAAATTTACGATAAATCCTTAAATAATTATAAAAACTCAAAAAAAACTGAGCAAATTGAAGAAGTATTAAAAACTAATATCAAAGAAGTTAAAAATTTAGCTGGCAAATATCTAATAGAAATATATACATCAGACCCCAAATTTTATGTTGATTTATTAAAATTAGCCAATAATTCAAGAATTTATGGAGAAATAAGCTTCAACGCGGGCAAAAAACTTTTAGAAATAATTTACAAAAATAAAGAAACTTTAGACCCTGATTTTATTGTTAGATTTAAGAAGGATTTCAATCACTCTCAATTTTTAACATTTTTTTATCATCTAATTGACGATGAAACTAAATCATTAATTGATAAACACAAATCAACTTTATAGGAGAATTAATATGGACCTTTCAACAAACTACCTTGGATTAAACTTAAAAAATCCCATTGTTCCGAGCTCATCTCCACTAAGTGGTGATATATCATCAATAAAAGCAATGGAAGATGCAGGAGCAAGTGCAATTGTTTTATATTCATTATTTGAAGAACAAATTTTAAGAGAAGAAACAGCTCTGGATCATTATTTAAATTATGGTGGAGAATCTTTCTATGAAGCTATTTCTTATTTCCCTACAAACCTTGAATATAATCATGGCCCAGTTGAATATTTAGAACATATAAAAAAAGCAAAAGCTGCAGTTGATATTCCTATCATTGCAAGTTTGAATGGTTTTACAACTGGCGGTTGGTTAAAATATTCAAAACTTATAGAAGAAGCCGGCGCAGATGCACTAGAACTCAATTTATACAATTTACCAATGGATATTAATAAAACATCACTTGATATAGAAAATGAATATATAGATATTATTAAAACAGTATCTTTAAATATCAAAATACCTCTAGCAATAAAATTATCTCCTTTCTTTACTTCTTTACCAAATTTCGCTAAAAAAGCTGTCGATGCTGGTGCAAAAGGCATTGTATTGTTTAATAGATTTTATCAACCGGATATAGATCTTGAAAATCTAGAAGCAAAGCCTAATTTAGTATTAAGCACTAATTGGGAAATGAGATTACCTTTGAGATGGACTGCTATTTTATACGGAAAAATAAATGCTTCATTAGCTATTACATCAGGAATTCATACTTACGAAGATGTTATTAAATCTATGATGGTTGGCGCTAATGTAGCTATGATGTGTAGTGAACTTCTAAAAAATGGCACTGGACGAATTGCCGAAATACTAAAAGATATTGAAAATTGGATGGTAGAAAAAGAATACGAGTCCATAAAACAAATGCAAGGGTCTATGAGCCAAAAATCTTTAAAAGATCCAATAGCTTATAACCGTGCAAATTACATGAAAATGTTATATAGTTATCACTTAGATTGATTTTACAATATTAATTTTTTCATTTTTATTTGTTTATAAATAATATTTTTATTATTTTTGCATTGATGATTTAACCAAAATTAGGAGATTTTCAAATGGCAATTAAAGTAGGTATCAATGGTTTCGGCCGTATCGGTAGATTAGTTTTCAATGCTCTAGCAAACAAAGGTTTATTAGGCAAAGAAATTGATGTTGTTGCAGTTGTTGATGTTAGCACAGATGCTAAATATTTTGCATATCAATTAAAATATGATTCTGTTCAAGGTAAATTCAATGGCACCATTTCAACAGAAAAAAGTAACCCAGAATTAGCTGAAGATGATATTTTAGTTGTTAACGGTCATAAAATTAAATGCGTTGCTGCTACAAAAACACCTGACTTATTACCATGGAAAGAATTAGGTGTTGAATACGTTATCGAATCAACTGGTCTTTTCACAGATTCTGAAAAAGCTAAAGGTCACTTAACAGCTGGTGCTAAAAAAGTTATTATTTCTGCTCCTGCTAAAGGTGATGTTAAAACAATTGTTATGGGTGTAAACGATAACGAATACGATCCAGCTAAACACGATATTATATCTAATGCTTCTTGTACAACAAACTGTTTAGCTCCTCTCGTTTATGTATTATTAAAAGAAGGTATCGGAATTGAAACTGGTTTGATGACAACAATTCACTCATACACAGCTACACAAAAAACTGTAGATGGTCCATCTAAAAAAGATTGGAGAGGCGGTAGAGCAGCTGCTATAAATATTATCCCTTCTACAACAGGTGCTGCTAAAGCTGTTGGTGAAGTATTACCACAAGTTAAAGGTAAATTAACTGGTATGTCTTTCAGAGTTCCAACTCCTACAGTTTCAGTTGTTGACTTAGTATTCAGAACAGAAAAAGAAACATCCATCGAAGAAATTGACGCTTTAATGAAAAAAGCTTCTGAAACATACTTAAAAGGTATCTTAGGATATACAAATGAAGAATTAGTATCTACAGATTTCATACACGACGAAAGATCTTCAATCTATGACTCCTTAGCAACATTACAAAATAACCTCAAAGGAGAAAAGAGATTCTTCAAAGTTGTATCATGGTATGATAACGAATGGGGTTATTCAAACAGAGTTGTTGATTTATTAATGAAAATTGCTAAATAATTTTAGTTAATTCCATAAATAAAAAGCAAGTTGATTTTTTCAACTTGCTTTTTTTATTAATGTTAAATAATAAACAACTTAACTAACTCTAACCTTACTATTTCTTTATTCAATTTTTTTACTTATTTATATTTTATACGAATCAACTAAATGTTGCAATTGAGTTGCAAGTTTGGAAATATCTTCTGTACCAGTTGCAACATAGTTTATAGCTTGTAATGTTTCTTTTAAATTTACATCCATAACACCTATTCTTTCAGATATTTCCATTGTTGCAGATTTATGATCGCTTATATACTTATCAATTTTCTTTATATTAACTCCTATCTCCAATACATTTTCTTTTATCTCATTGAGACTCTGTGTAAAATATATTACTAATTGTATAATTTTCATTAGCCTGATTTACACTTTCTTTCATCTCGTCTACAGTTTTAAATGTATTGTTTTGTATATTTTTAACCATAACAGCTATCTCTTTTGTAGCTTTTCCTGTTCTTTCGGCTAATTTTCTTACTTCATCGGCAACAACTGCAAAACCTCGTCCTTGTTCTCCAGCACGAGCTGCCTCGATTGCTGCATTTAATGCAAGCAAGTTTGTTTGATCTGCTATTTCATCTATTGTATTGGTTATTGTGGATATCAATTCTGCTTCCTTTGATAAATCATTTAATGTACTTGAAATATTATTTGTCGAATCTACATGTTTACTTAAATATTTCAAGTTCTCGTTCATCATCTCAGTACTTTTTACTATATATTCTTCGATTCCCGCTGTTTTATTTGAGGTTACTTTAGTATTATCTGCAATAACATTCATATCATTCGATATGTTCTGAGTTGAACTTGATATTTCATCAATTTCTTTAGTTATTTCACTTACACCTGTTAACATTTCCTCAACTGTAGCTGTAAATTCATTTGCAGCTGCTGAAAGTGTAATAATAGCACTTTTTATCTCTTCAAATGGTGCTATCAGTATTTGCATCAATTTATTTATATTTTCTGCTAATATTTTAAAATCACCTTTATATTTAGTACTATCTATTCTGTTTGTTAAATCATGATCAAGTGCTTTTTCAGCAATTATATTGAGTTCTAATATCAAATCATGTAAAGTATTAACTAACAGATTAAAAGTATTAGTAATAATAATTTGTTTTCCAGGAAATTCTTTTATGTTTGTATTCAATTTTCCATTTGTAATCTCTTCTAATATTGAAAGTATTGTCTTTACATTATCAACATGTAAGCGTGATATATCATTAATTCTTTTCACTAAATTTCTATATTCGTTACTGTATTTACTCTCAGATATTTCATAATCCCAATCGCCTTCCTTTTGTATTTTCTCATATATTGCTATATCATTTAACACATTTGCTAGTGTATCTTTTACTACAATAAAACTCTTTTCTAGATCTCCAACTTCATCTTCTCTATTAGATTTATAATCTGTAAATATTCCTTTTGCAATATTATGTGATAATTCCTGCAGCTTTCTTAATGGTTTTGTAACAGTACGATTTACCACATAATAAACACCAAAACTCATTGAAATTATAATTATTATCGATATAATAACTAATAAATTTCTCACTTTATAAACCGGTTCATATACTTTTGCCTTAGGTACTACTACATAAAAATTCCACTCCTCATTTCCAGTTATGGTAAATGGATATTTATTAATTACATATTCATCATTATCCAATGTGCTTAAATATGTGTCGATATTTATTAGGTTATTTTTATCTTCGTAATGGCCTATTATATTACCTTGTTGTGTTGTTACAAATACAAAACCTTCTTCGTATGGTCTAACATTTGAAAGTGTATTTTTTATATAATCTAAGGTTAAATCTATTCCAACTACACCTTGAAATGTATTTTGTACAAAGATAGGTGATACTACAGAAGTCATCAGTAATGAATCTATATCATTATAAGAGTCTTTATATGGCTCTAATAATGTATTCTTTCTTGTTGATTTTGGTATTAAATAAAAATCACAGGTTACACATTCTTCTTCAGGTGTAAAATTATATTTTTTTTCATTAGTATTAGCATTCTCTCTATAATAAAATGGAGTAAAACGTCCTTTATCATTGCCACCATATTTTTCAATAAATTAATTATCATTATTTTGAGGCTCTGCAACAATCCAAACAGCATTATAATTTTTATTTTCATCAAATATTTTTTCAATAATTTTTATAATACCAGTTCTGCTTTGCTGCTGATTTAAATCATATAAAGAAATAATATTTGACAAGCTATTAGTAATATTTAAAGCTTTATTTAACTCATTTGTTATTGCTTTACTATAATCTTTTGAAAGCAAAAGAAAATTTTCATTAGCAAGCTTCAGTATATTATCTTCATAATTTTTATAAATAACAATTGCACCAATAAAATAAATAAGTATAAATGATACTATAACACCAATAATTATTTTTTTCGATATTTTTAACTTATTAAACATATTTCTCTCACTACAAATAATATATTTAATTTATTTAACAACAAAAATAATACCAATGATTATTTTTTGCGAGAATTTAACTTATTGAATATATATACCTCAATACGGTTTATTATAATAAATAAATTTATAAACAAATATACTAATATTATTAAACAAATATTTCTCATATAAAATAAAAAAGGCTAGTATTTAAACTAGCCTTTGAATTTTATTTTTTTTAATTTATATTTTACAACGGTTTGCGGCTTGGCGTAGTGGCGGATTTAGAAGCACCGAACTGTCAACCAAGCACAAATGTTGATTTGAAAAACTACTGTTCAATTTACCACGTCCCCCGCCATTACGCCAAACTGCTGTTGGCTGCTGGTGTTCTGTCTTTCGTGTCTGCAAACCGCTGTC
>Ga0116188_1002604_pt1 | contig 14002 bp, 9 predicted proteins | sample AD_JPNTR2_MetaG_FD_89807 | JGI IMG/M metagenome (GOLD analysis project Ga0116188, IMG submission 89807) | Active sludge microbial communities of municipal wastewater-treating anaerobic digesters from Japan - AD_JPNTR2_MetaG | ecosystem: Engineered > Bioreactor > Anaerobic > Digestate | place...
CCCACATTTTGCATTTAGTCAATAACATTATATAAACGCTCGGTAAATCCAGCGTTAAATCAATCTAAAATTGTTATTATCCAGATAAATTCAAGCTATTTTATATCCATCACCTCCCATCTTAACCATCAAAATACACCTAATTTACCCAAATGCATTGCAGTTGCCTAAAATTAGGTTTAACCCCTGTATTTTCTGCATCAAATAACATATTTTCCCTCGTAATCTTTTGTCAATTACACCAAGTCTTAATATCTCTATACCGCTGGCTTTAACGTATATCGCAGGGATCGCAAAAATTTTTAGCCGAAGCGTCTTTAACCTATGCATCACATCCCCTTTTTTGCTAATTACTTTTCGGTTTAAAAAGTGTATCAGATTGTAAAATACCATCCCGATAAGTATCATCGCTGCTTCTGTCCCCCAAAAACTCTTTACATTAAACGCATCCCATCCATAGCCTTCTTTGAGTTCCTTTATGTAGTTCTCCTCTAATGAACGACCACGATATATCCCCCATAGTTCCTCCGGTCTGTGTTTGTCGTCGTTTGTTACAAGCACTGAATAACGATATTCTTTTGTATCTTCTTCGTCCTTAAATAATCTAAGTTGTTTGCCACTACTTTTAGGACGAATAGATACGCGTTGTCGAACTATTATTATCCTGCGTTTACTTTCCCACCCATCCAACTCTATCATTCCTTCTGAAATATCTATCCCATAGCCAATACTACGCCATTGTGTCGTTGACCATACCTTCTGTTGTACCCACTTGGTCAGCCTTAATGCCATTATGTAGTTATCACCCCTTGCTTCCAAATGCTTTAAAAACTTATTATCCGAAAAACCACTGTCGGCTAATACCCAACTTATCTGCAGATTAACAGGCAATCCACGACGCGTCTGTTCATAAAACTCAATACTTTGATGCGCAGTATGGGTGTCCCCAGGCCGATTCCATATATTCACATTATATCCAGTGCCTATTGACGCTATTATAGGATTTTGACTGGCTCTACCATGCTTCTTGGGGTTATATCCCCTGCGCGCCCCCTCCTGTTTACCATACCGACTAAATACAGAACTATCAAATATCAATACATCTATTTTTATCTCTTCATCCTTAATAAACCTATTAGCTAACTTTGCGCAATTGGTTCGCAATATCTCGTTTTCCTTCTGTTTGAATTTACCTATAAACCTTGTCAGAACACTTGAATGTCTTGGCAACCAATCAATACCAAAACAACTCTTTATCGCCTGTTCACCATATTTCCAATAAGGTAGATGACTAAACCGATTCCCACCTGTCAACACTGTCAAAAAAAGGGCTATTACCTTTTCTGCAACCCCTTTTGCATTCGGAGATTTTTCAACAATAGGAATACTTTCCTGTATCCATTTTTTGAACAACATCACTTCAAAACACTTCCCAATAACGGCGCATAAACCACCCCATGAGGTAAGTTCTTTTTTAGTGAATGTAATCTTTGTATTATCGACTTTTAGAACTGATTTTTCTTTCATATTCATAGTTCATTTTTTAGTATTTTTTGTTAAATTAATAACTTCCTTTAAATGAACCACTTATATATTATTATTCAATCCAAATGCAAAATTTGGGATAAAAATAATCCACGGCAAGATGTATAATTGAAATAACGGTGATTTTAAATCGCCTAAGATATATTAAACGATTTTTTTAGAGTTTTAATACTTTTAGGCAGCGCGGTGTCGGGGTTTTCTTTTCCTTCAAATTCAATGGATACAAAACCTGTATAATTAGCTTTAGCAAGGATATTGGCTATCCGTTTGTAATCAAGGTCAAGTGTGTACCATTCGCCGCCGCCGTAGTAAGTCTTCGCCTGAACAAAAACGGTTTTCGGCGCAATAGTTTCCAATTTATCGTAAGGGTCTTCAAGAAAGTTTCCTGTATCCATTAATATGCCAAGCCATTGAGAATTGATTGCGCCAAGGATTTTTAATAAGCCTTCGGGTGAGCGTGTCAATCCCCAGTGATTTTCAAGGGCAAGAACAACTCCTTGACGTTCTGCGTCGGGAAGGCATTTTTCAATGGAATCAATACACCATTTAAAACCATCTTCTTCGGTATAACCCGGTAAAACAGGTTCAATGCCGCGCGCCTTCATTAGTTCGTCAAAATCGGCAATTGTGTTCCAGCGGCCGGAGTTCAACCGTATACAGGGGATTCCGAGTTCGCTTGCAATCTGAATACATTTTTTAGTGTGTTCAATCTGCTGGTTTCTAATGTTGATATCCGGAGAAACAAAATTTTGATGGATTGAAAGGCAAACGAAAGAGACGCCATTTAAAAGGGCGCACCGTTTTAATTGTTTTAAATAGGCAATATGCTCGGGTTTCAGTGGCTCCTTTTCAGGAATGTCCATTTGCCGATGTAATATATCAACACCGGGAACACCCAATTCTGAAACCTTTTCAACAACAGTCTGGATTGAAACTTTTGGCGAACGGAAATGCCAGTAAGAATAAGTGGAGATAGCAAGCGCGATATGAGTTTTGCGGTTAGGTTCAGCAGAGTTTAAATTGTCAAATGCCGTTGCTGTCGATAAAGCGGCAACAGATTTAAAGAACGTTCGTCTTGTGGTTTTCATATTTGAGAATTAAAACAGACCAAATGCTATTTTACAATCAAACAAATATGGGTTTAGAATTTTCCTCTTAACTTTTTAATCGTTTCAGAAATTACCGGCGAGACTGGGAAATTGCTGGCATCGGATTGAACAATATCCTTAATGGTTTTCCAACTGCTTGTTCCCTGAGCTTGAATTGGCGTGGAATCTGTAATCCTGCCTTCATTTAGCCATTCAATAATTTTTGTCCCCGGCACAGGACCGTAAATGCGGTTATCACTGCCTATTATCTTGTATAGTTGTTCTTTTACGATGTTTTTCGTAAAGTCCGCAACTGTTTTTTTAATTAGCTCCGATGGTGTAGTTGCTTCAGGATGTTCTTGAATTATTTCTTTTGCTTTTGAAGCAAGTTCGCCAATTTTTTCAATTGTTTGGCCAATTTTTGTTTCTGCGACTGTTGTCGTTCCAACTTGATAATCTTGTATCATACCCACAGTTGCCTCAACCTTTGTAGCAGCAGATTCAAGCGTTGTTGAAAATTGCGAAGATTGTGTCCCGATAGTTTCATATCCATTTACAATCCACTCAATCCTGCCGGTATTTGTATCAAGCAAAAGCCCATGAACCGGAATTTTCGGACTTATTAGGGCGCTTTGTCTTATGAATTGCGTGGCTTTAATTACGTTTTGTCGCTCGCTTGCAAAGAGTCCAAAGAACTCAACAAGGTTGTCCGGCAATTTAACACGGTCTATACCTAAATTTTTAAATTGTTCGGTAATAGATAGAACCGTTGATTTTCCAATAAGACAATCAGTATGTCCGATAACAGCAATTTCTTTTCCCTGTTTAACAGCGCAAGCAAGGGCAAGCGAACGTGTGGTGCTACTGAATGGTCCGGTAATGATGTTTCCAGCATTCCGCAGCCAGATAAATTCTTCTTCGGAAACGCCGAGGACATTCGGAAAAAGTTTATTCAGTCTCGGGTCTATGCAGGTCAAGATAACAATAGGGAGCGAGTCCTTAAATTGTGTAGTATCAAAATCTACAGAGCTAATCGGATTTGATGATTCTTTATTTGCTTTAACTATTGCCTCAAAAAGTCTCATCTTGTTTATTTTTCATTAGCTTTGGATTCGGGTTTGACGCCTTCCTGAGGAGGTTGATTCTGCGATTCAATCGCCTTCTTAATTGCCGGTACCTGTTTTATTAATTGTTCCAACTTAACTCCTGTAAGGCTTTCCACTACTGGTGGGACTTGCGCTAATATCTGAGTTATATCGCCTGTAAGTTTACTGACGCCGCCACCGGTTGAATTGCCTGAATTAATAATAACAATCTTCTCGGTTTTAGAAAGAGGTTCAGCAACATTTTCTGCCATTTCAGGCAAGACCCTTGTAATCATATCCACAACGGCTGCTTCGTTATATTCTTTAAATGATTCTGCTTTGGCGCGCATCGCTTCTGCTGTGGCTCGTCCTTGCGCTTCAATTACTGATGCCTCAGCAAGACCGCGCGCTTTAAGCGATTCAGCCTCCGCATAGCCGACTGCCTTTGTAACATCTGCGTTTGCTAACCCTTGAGCCTTTGCGACATCTGCGCTGGCAAAACCAGTTGCCTTTGTGGCGTTTGCGGCGCCGTTTGCCTCTGTCTCTAATTGATATTTCTTTGCGTTTGCAAGCGTCTCTACTTTGTATCGTTCCGCATCGGCAGGTTTTTGAACATTCGCCTGGAGTTCCTTTTCTTTTCTACTAATCTCCTGTTCCTGTAGTTCAATCTGCTTCTGTTTTTCAATGATGTTGACCTGCACCTCTTCGGCTTTAACTAATTGTCCTGTCTTAAATTTTTGCAAGTCGTAAGCAAGGTCTGCTTCGGCTTTTTTCTGGTTCACCGCAGCTTGATATGCGGCGACATTGATTTGATAATCGCGCTGGGCTTGGGCAATTTTAGAATCAGCGGCATATTTTGCCTCCTGTCCAGCCTGTTGTGCCTGAGCGCTTTTGATTATTGCGTCTCTATCTGCCTCTGCCTGAGCAATCTGGGCATCGCGTTTTACCTGCGCAATCCTCGGTTTACCTAACGCATCAAGGTAGCCCTGGTTGTCGCGAATATCGCGAATCGTAAAGCTAACAATAGCAAGCCCCATATTTGCCATATCGCCTGCTGCCACTTCTTGAACCTTTGCGGCAAATGCGTCGCGATTTTGATATATTTCTTCAACGCTCAATGTTCCAAGAATTGCCCTTAAATGTCCTTCAAGGGTTTGAGTTGCGATATTTTTAATTTCGTCCCGTCCTTTGCTCAAAAATTGTTCAGCGGCGGTTGCAATTGAAATATCATCGCCTTTAACTTTTATCTGTGCAACACCGTCAACCTTAACTGGTACACCTTTGCTTGTATAAACTTCTGGTGTTTGCACATCTATTGTTATTAGTTCAAGTGAAAGGATATCTACTTTTTCTACTATTGGATAAACGAATGTGCCACCACCTTTGACTATTCTAAAGCCCCTTACCCGTTCCACACCGTCGGGGTCTATATGTCTATGCTTGCGTCCTGATACAACAAGGACTTCATTTGGTCCTACCTTTGTATAGCGACTCAAAACAATTGCAATGCCCATTATTACGACAATAACAATTATTATCGCTGCAATTATGGCTAACCCTGACCCCGGATTTCCAAGTAACGCAATTATTGTGTTCATAGTATTATTTTTGAGTTTTTACGTAAAATTGAGCCCCTACAATTTTTGTTATCTTTACTAAACTTCCATTTGGCACAGCGGTGCCACTCTCTTCTCGAGCAGGCGCGCTATAACGTGAACCGCCGTGAATATAAGTAATTTCCCCTACCCCGTTTTCCGGTATTGGAGTGATAACTGTTGCCTCTTTCCCAATAAGGTCTGCGACCTTTGATTCGCTGGAACTCTGTGTTTCTATAAATATTCTTCTTAAAATTTCCAGAGTGATGCCTGCAACAACAAGTGCGCAAACAATTGCAAGTGGGGCGCTGACGTATGGTTTTTTTGCCCATTCAAATTGCTGGAAAATAATCCCAAAACCTCCAAATGCCGTTATAAATGATGCAATCACTGTTGGGCTAAAAATTGACATTCCGGGTCCATTGCTTGAATCGACGCCTGCCTCTGCATGCCCGCCGCTTCCAATATCAGCAGAATCATGACCGCCAATAATGTGTCCAAACAGGATACAGGCAAGCATAAATACAAAACCCGTAAACAAAAAGGTCAGATAAATAAATGTCGTCATTAAATTCGGACTTTAATTTCAACCAGACTACCAATTGTATTACAACGAGCAAGATTAAAATTGAATTATTTTATGGTGTTAATTCAGTATTTGAAAATCACAATTAAAATCACACAACAACATATCTACATATCAAGATAACTTGATTTTTAACCAAATTTATTGCAACTTAATCATAATTGAATGACTGATAATTATAAAATTGCATCTGCCAACGACAGATTAAAAGAAATCCTCTCGCGCAGGATTATGATACTCGATGGCGCAATGGGGACGATGATTCACGCTCTGGGTTTGAATGAAGGCGATTATCGGGGCGAACAGTTCAAAGATTGGAAACGCGATTTGAAAGGCAACAATGATTTGCTGAACATTACAAAACCCGACGCAATCCGAAAAATTCATCTGGAATATCTTGAAGCAGGCGCCGATATCATCGAGACAAATACATTTAATTCTAATCCAATTTCTCTTGCAGATTATGGAATGGAAGACCTTGCTTATGATTTAAGCAAAGCGGGGGCAAAAATAGCAAAAGCCGCTGTGCGGGAATTTATGTTGCAAAATCCCGGACAGATTCGTTTTGTTGCTGGTTCAATAGGTCCGACAAACAAGACCGCTTCAATATCGCCTGATGTTCATAATCCCGCATATCGGGCAGTTAATTTTGATAATCTTGTGGACGCTTACTATAAACAGGTTTGCGGATTAGTAGAAGGCGGCGCCGATATTCTGCTTATAGAAACGGTGTTTGACACCTTAAACGCAAAGGCTGCCCTGTATGCGATTGAAAAATATGGCGAGGCTACCGGTTCAAGACCGCCAATAATGGTTTCTTTTACAATAAGCGACAAAAGCGGACGCGTCCTCTCCGGACAAACCGTTGAAGCATTCTGGAACTCCGTATCCCACGTTGAACTTTTGTCAATCGGGCTAAATTGCGGGCTTGGTCCGAGCCAGATGAGGCAATATATCGAGGAACTTTCTGAGATTGTGCCAATCTATGTAAGTTGTTATCCAAATGCTGGTTTGCCGAACGCCTTCGGCGCATTTGACGAAACGCCCGAACAGATGTCGGATGAACTTGAAGAGTTAGCAAAGTCTGGATGGGTCAACATTGTTGGCGGTTGTTGTGGAACAACGCCGCTGCACATAAGCGCCATCGCCAGCAAGGTTAAAAAATATCCGCCTCGTGTTCCGTCAAAGATTGAACCTTGTTTGCGGCTTAGTGGTCTTGAGGCTCTTAATATCAGAAAGGGAATGAATTTTGTAAATATCGGTGAGCGGACTAATGTTGCTGGTTCGCCTAAATTTGCAAAACATATCCTCGCGGGAGAATACGAAACGGCAGTCACAATAGCGCGACAGCAGGTTGAAAACGGCGCACAAATCATTGATGTGAATATGGACGACGCTATGCTTGATGGCGTCAAGGCGATGACTAATTTTTTAAACCTAATTGCATCAGAACCCGATATTGCTAAAGTGCCCGTGATGATTGATTCTTCCCGCTGGGAGGTGATTGAAGCGGGGCTAAAATGCCTGCAGGGAAAAGGGATTGTTAATTCAATTTCATTAAAAGAAGGCGAAGAGAAGTTCATTGAACAGGCGAAAAAAATCCGCAAACTCGGCGCCGCAATAGTCGTTATGGCTTTTGATGAAGAAGGACAGGCAACCACCTTTGAACGCAAGATTCAGGTGTGCAAACGGGCTTATGATATTTTAGTAAACAAGGCTGAAATTCCGCCCTGGGAAATTATCTTTGACCCGAATGTTTTAACAATTGCGACTGGCTTTGAAGAACATAACAATTATGCCGTTGATTTCATAAAGGCAACAAAATGGATAAAAGAAAATCTGCCTTATGCTTATGTAAGCGCGGGCGTTAGCAATATCTCGTTTAGTTTCAGGGGCAACAATGCTGTGCGAGAGGCAATGCATAGCGTATTTTTATATTATGCGATAAAAGCAGGACTGGATATGGGAATTGTAAATGCCGGTATGCTCGCCGTGTATGAAGAAATCCCTGCTGAATTGCGCGAACTTGTTGAAGATGTTATTCTGAATAGAAGACCCGATGCCACCGAACGGCTTTTGAAATACGCAGAAAATATCAAACAAAAAAAATCGGAAGAAACCGTTGATGATGAATGGCGAAAATTGTCTGTTGAACAACGGCTTGAGCATAGTCTCGTAAAAGGGATTGCGGATTACATAGAGCAGGACGTACTTGAAGCGTTAGAAAAATATAAAAAGCCGATTGATGTTATTGAAGGTCCGTTGATGGCAGGGATGCGGATTGTCGGTGATTTATTCGGGGAAGGAAAGATGTTTCTGCCCCAGGTCGTTAAAACCGCCCGCGTAATGAAAAAAGCGGTAGCCTGCCTTACTCCATATCTCGAAGCGGAAAAAAAGAAAGGTAATCGGACGCGCGGCAAAATCCTTTTAGCCACTGTAAAAGGAGATGTTCACGACATTGGCAAAAATATCGTAGGTTCGGTGCTGGCTTGTAATAATTATGAAGTATCTGACTTAGGCGTAATGGTGCCGTGTGATAAAATTCTTGATGCGGCAAATGAACAAATGGCGGATGTAATCGGTTTGAGCGGTCTTATTACGCCATCGCTTGATGAAATGGCGCACGTTGCTAAGGAGATGGAGCGACGCGGTTTAAAAATTCCTTTGCTGATTGGCGGAGCAACTACAAGTAAAGTGCACACAGCCGTAAAGATTTCGCCATTTTATAGCAGCCCTGTCGTTTACGTCCCGGATGCGTCTCGCGCTGCGCCTGTGTTGAGCAAATTGCTAAACCCGCAGACAAAAGAAAAATATGTTGCTCAAATCAAATCTGACTATGAGAAACTCAGAGAGCAATACCAAAAGCCAACTATCAACTTGTTAAAAATCGAAGAGGCGCGTCGTCGCAAACCCGCGTTTGATTACTCGGATATTCCAGAGCCAGAATTTATTGGCGTTAGAAGCCTTTCTACCGATTCAAACGATGCAGATAAAGGCGCGATTATTTTTTCGCTCAAAGAACTTGTCCCATTTATAGATTGGTCGCCGTTTTTCCATACGTGGGAACTTCGCGGCAGGTATCCATCAATTTTCAACAATGAAAAATATGGCGAACAGGCAAAAAAACTTTTCGAAGACGCAAAGATATATCTTGAAAAAATAGTTAATGAAAATCTGTTTATTGCAAAAGGGGTCTATGGATTTTTTCCGGCTAATTCAGTCGGCGATGATGTTGAAGTATACTCGGATAAATCTCGCTCCAATATAATCTGCAAATTCCATTTTTTGCGGCAACAAACTCAAAAACCGGAAGGACAATATAATTACTGTCTGGCGGATTTTATTGCGCCGAAGGAAAGTGGAAAAGTTGATTATATTGGCGCATTTGCAGTTACAACCGGACATAAGGTCAAAGAACTTGTCGAATCATTAAAGAAAAATCACGAAGATTACCTCGTCGTGATGACGGAAGCCCTTGCTGACAGACTTGCGGAGGCGTTTGCGGAATTTTTGCATAAACGGGTTCGCGTTGAGTGGGGATATGGCAAAAATGAAAATCTTACGAATGACCAATTGATTGCGGAAGAATATCGCGGAATTCGCCCAGCCGCCGGCTATCCCGCCTGCCCCGACCATTCAGAAAAAATTACGCTCTGGGCTTTGCTTGATGTTGAGAAAAACGCGGGGATTCGGCTTACCTCTTCCTGCGCAATGATTCCAGCAAGCAGCGTTAGCGGACTTTATTTTGCCCACCCGCAATCAAAATATTTCGCAGTAGGAAAAATTGGCAGAGACCAACTGCTTGATTATCAAAAAAGGAAACAACTTCCGCTTGCTGAAATTGAAAGATGGATTTCTATTGCGATGGCGCAAGAATAATAGACTGTTCTACCGTCTGAGTTCCTGCGATTATTTGCGATAAAATAATTTATAGGCTATCGGTAATATTGCCTGCTGTGTTGCAATGTGCTGAAACCTGGTAGTATATTTTACCTATTCGCGGATGATTTGCTTCATAAACTTAAGGCTTGCCGCTGTGTTTTCATCTGAGCCATAACATTCAACAGATACAGAACCATCCCAGTTGGTTTCATAAAGATATTGAATGCAACGTTTAATGTTTTCAGCATTGACCCCGCCTCCGACAGGAACAACGGAAGTCCCGATTCCAGTTTCGTGCCCGCGAACAGCGGCGGCAAGTTCAGCGCTGACATCTTTAATATGACAATGCGTCAAATATGGACGCAATGATTTAACATAATCAAGCGGGTCATGCCCGGCAATAAAGGTGTTTCCAGTGTCAAAATTTAACCGTAAATATTCGGAATCAAAATGTTTAAAAAGACGGCTCATAAAATCAATGTTGTTCGTGTATGGTCCGTGTGGTTCAACATTTATAATAACGCCATAATCTTCCGCCCACGAAATACATTGGCGATAGTTGTAGCAGGTTACCTTAAAGACCTCTTCAACAGTCATACCCGGTGTTTCAAATGCGCCATCAACAGTATCAACCATCGGGCATCCAAGTTCGGCGGCAAAGCGGATTGATTGCTGCAAATATTGAATGCCATAAGCAGAACCATTCGGTCCCATCATCGGGTATGAACCATCAATTTGAGAAACAGAAAGCCCTTTCTTCTCTAATTGCTTTCTGATAGCGCGCGGATTTGATTGCAGTGAAATGCAAGGGTCATATCCGAGCGCCTGAATATAATTTTGACCGTTAATGACCGAAATTTCGAGATGCTTTACTCCAAAATAGGCGATTTTTTCAACCGCATATTCAAAACTACAGCCAAGCGGACGCCAATTGTCTGTGTGTAAACCGATGTGAATCATATAACGATGTTTAAAAGAATTGTTCCATAAGTCAAGTTTTAATGAAGATTTATCTGGTTTTATCCGTCAAAAAAATTTTGAATTAATGCATTTACGGTTGTTTTTTATTATTTAATAATGTAGTTGATAAATAGATTTTATAAGATAGGTTTATTAAAAATGGAGTCGCAAACAGTAGCAAAATATCGTATTATAAGGGCAGTAGTAACAGTCCTGATAATGCCAGTAACAATTATGGCTGGCTATGCATTGGGCTATTTAGGTTGTTTAGCGATTGGATTTACGTTTTTAGACAGCTATGATAAACTCCTGATTTGGAATAAAGACGGTGGTTTAGCAAGCATCATCGGTATGGTGCTTTGTTTCGGCGGTGGAATAATCGGCGCTATTGCCCCTTGGGTAATTTTTTATTTCTTCAATCCCGATTCAAGAAAACATCGGCGCGGACATAGAGACAACACACCCACAATTATTCAGGTTTAATTTATGAAATTCACACAATGGTTGGTTGTTATATTTTTTTCTTTATCGGCTTATTTATACGGTCAGGAGAGCGGCAACCTGTTATCCAATGGCGGTTTTGAACAAGGAACCGATAGCTGGTCGGATTTGTGGACGCGAGATAAAGGTGCTGGCAAACTTGAACTGGAAAAATCAGAGGCGCATTCAGGCAATTCTTGTATAAAAATAATCCATACTGGCAACCGAGATTGGTCGTTGAGTAGCGAAAAAAGATTGCCTGTTAAATTTGGTGAAATATATGAATACGAAGGCTGGTTCAAAGTGGAAGGCGATGGAGAGGCCATTTTGTGCGTCACCGCTTATGGAAGCGATGGCAAAGTAATTGATTGGGAGTATGGCTCAAAAAGAACATCGCAAACCACAGGCTGGGTAAATTTAAAAAGTAAGTTCCTTATTTCTAAGGATATATCATCCATTGTTCCGCGAATAATTGGCGGCAGAAAGGCGACTATCTACGTTGATGATTTGATATTAAGACGGTCTGGCGAATTAAAACCGCAAAAGAAATTGCCAGATGTCTTAACATTGGAGAACAAATTCATCCGTCTTGACGTACAAACCGCAGATGGCGCTTTTCAAGTTCTCGATAAGAGGCTTAATCAGACCTGGAAACAAAAGGCAAATAACAAATCTGTAATCGTTCTTGACGCAAACAAGAAATCTCAAGCAATTGAACTTTCAATGTATTATGCCCCTGCAATGATGGAACTTAAGGCTAACATTGCAATTGAAAATGACGCCCCTGAATTTCTTGTAGAATTACTGGCTGATGGGAAAATGGATAGTCTTATATATTATCCTTGTCCATTCGCGACTGAAAAAGGGACATATCTTGTTGTCCCAATGAACGAAGGGATTTCTTATCCCGTTGACGACACATCAATTGAACCAATGCGTCTTGTGAGCTATGGTGGGCACGGAATTTGTATGGGATTCTGGGGGGTTACAGATGGCGATAAAGCGCAGATGGCAATCCTCGAGACGGCAGATGATTCATCAATTCAAATTGCCCGCGTTGATGATTTATTATCTATCAGTCCAGTCTGGGAATCACAAAAAGGATTGTTCGGGTATCCACGCCGTCTCAGATATTCCTTTTTTGACAACGGCGGTTATGTCGCAATCTGCAAAAGATATCGCGAGTATTCAAAAAAGATTGGCTTATTCAAAACCCTCAAGGAAAAGCAAAAAGAAAATCCAAATGTAGATTTGTTAATCGGGGCAGTGAATATCTGGTGCTTTGACAAAAATGCGCTGCCGTATGTTAGCGAACTCAAAGAGGCAGGCATTGAAAAGATTTTATGGAGCAACGCGCAGAACCCGGAAAATTTAAAAAAGTTAAATGAAATGGGCGTCTTAACAAGCCGGTACGACGTTTATCAAGACGTGATGAACCCCGATAATTTTAAGTATCTACGCAGCATTCATTCCGATTGGACCACAGAAGCCTGGACCAACGATATTATCATTGACGCCAAAGGAAATTGGATTCACGGCTGGGCAGTTAAAGGAACAAATGACCAGTGGTATCCTTGCGGTGTGCTATGCGATAAACGGGCGGTTGATTACGCTAAAAAAAGAATCCCACAAGAATTAAAAACCTATCCTTATCGGTGCAGATTCATAGATACAACAACGGCATCGCCCTGGCGCGAATGTTATAGCCCCAATCACCCTATGACCAGAACAGAAAGCAAGATATGGAAGATGAAATTGCTTCAATATGTGTCCGAAGATATGAAACTTGTTACCGGTTCAGAAACAGGACACGAGGCTGCTGTCCCTTATGTCCATTATTTTGAAGGGATGTTAAGTCTTGGACCGTATCGTGTGCCTGATTCTGGAAGGGATATACAAAAAATCTGGAACGACCCGCCTGAACGGGTAGTGAAATTTCAGCTCGGTCATCGCTACCGTCTGCCACTATGGGAACTTGTATATCACGACTGCGTAGTGGCTCAATGGTACTGGGGCGACTACAACAACAAATTGCCTTCGCTATGGGATAAGCGAGACCTATTCAACGCGCTTTACGGAACACCGCCAATGTTTATGTTTAACCGTCAGATATGGGAACAAAATAAAGACAGGTTTGCAAAAAGTTACAAAACAATTTGCCCGCTGGTTCAAAAGATTGGCTATTCAGAAATGATTAACCACAAGTTTCTAACACCGGATAGAGATGTTCAACAGACAGAGTTTGCAAACAAAGTTAAAGTTACGGTTAATTTTGGCGAAAAAGATTATAAACTCCCCAACGGCAAAATAATTAAACCAATGGATTTATTGGTCGAAGGAGTATAACAATTTTTATCTTTTTTATTTTGATGTTTTTTCTATAATTCTTTTTATGAAAACAAGAATTTCTCTAACTGGATTGACGACCTGCATAATTTTAGTCTTCTTTTCTCAATTAGTAATAGGCGAGGTAAGGTTTAATCAGGAACGGTTAAATCAAATTCCGTCGGCAATGCAAAAATTCGTCGATGACAATGTCATCTCGGGGGCAGTGGTTCTGGTTGCGGATAAAGATAAGGTTCGGTTTTGTGAATCTGTTGGTTATTCAGATTTGAAAACCAAAAGAAAGATGAGCAAAGACAATATTTTCTGGATTGCTTCAATGACAAAGCCTATCACAGCGGTTGCGCTTATGATTCTTGTGGACGAAGGCAAGGTATCAGTCGATGACCCTGTTGAAAAATATCTACCCGAATTTAAAAACCAGTGGATGATTGAAGA
>Ga0116188_1002605_pt1 | contig 14001 bp, 12 predicted proteins | sample AD_JPNTR2_MetaG_FD_89807 | JGI IMG/M metagenome (GOLD analysis project Ga0116188, IMG submission 89807) | Active sludge microbial communities of municipal wastewater-treating anaerobic digesters from Japan - AD_JPNTR2_MetaG | ecosystem: Engineered > Bioreactor > Anaerobic > Digestate | place...
ACGATCACCGGCCTGATGGTGGTCAGAGAGCAGGACGATTGTTGCTATATGAACGATTTAAGGCCCGCCTGAAGGCGGTACTACAAACCCGGGCGCCCGCCGTTGAACGAGGCCCTAATGCCTGGCCAGCGTCCCCATTTCGACCATTTCGACTTTTCTCTACTGACTGCAGGTCCGTTAGGACCGACACTTTATAGAATCAGGTGAAAGCTTTCAGCCAGGTCCGTCAGGACCGACACGTGACTGGCAGCTGAGCCCAAGCGGCAAAAGTGGCCTTTTTGTCGGCAGACACTGACTGGTGAGGAGGCGATGCAGGAGTTCACGTGTCGGTCCTACGGACCTGGGTCTTTTTGGCCTTCGGTGGTTTCTACAAACGTGTCGGTCCTGACGGACCTCTAATACGACCAGCACCGGCCGGTGGTCAGGGAGCAGAACGATTGTTGCAATATGAACGATTTAAGGCTCGCCTGAAGGAGGCTATGCAGGAGTTCACGTGCCGGTCCTACGGACCTGGGTCTTTTAGCCTTGGTCGTTTCTACAAACGTGTCGGTCCTGACGGACCTCTGATGCGAACGATCACCGGCCTGATGGTGGTCAGAGAGCAGGACGATTGTTGCTATATGAACGATTTAAGGCCCGCCAGGCGGTACTACAAACCCGGGCCCCCGCCGGTTGAACGATGGGTCTTTTTTGCGGCCGGACTCTCCAGATCCAGAGTCCGGCGTGGGAGTAGGAGAATGCTGGCACCATTGATCTCGCATCGTCCGGGCCGCGAGCGCAGCAGCAAATCCGATTGAAGGCCTCTCAGAGCCATCTAGTGTAAAATCCGGAAGATCCTATGCCCAAATCCGGTCAACTGATTCGCTTTGGCGTTTCGATGGAGAAAGACTTATTGGATGAATTCGATTCCTTGTCTCGTTCCAAGGGCTATGAAAACCGCTCGGAAGCCATCCGGGACATGGTTCGAAACCTCCTCATCGAAAACCAATTGAAGGAGGAAAACACCGAGGGAGTCGGCACGCTCACGATAGTCTACGACCATCATCAGCGGGAATTGGAGGAAAAGCTGACGGAATACCAGCACCATCACATGGACGCAATCATCTCTACTCTCCATGTCCACCTGACGCCGCATCTTTGCCTCGAAGTGCTTCTCTTGAGAGGAAAGGCAAAGGAAATCAAAAAAGTGGCTGACGGACTGATTGCGACCAAGGGCGTGCAACATGGAAGATTGGTCATGACTGCCGTCGGTCGAGAAGGTCACTAGCCGATGGCTAAGCCCTGCAACCCCCCCCTAACCAGCAGGAACATGACTGCTGACGTGAACGGGCTGAGATAACCGTCCGATATATGCATTCCGGTGGTAATAAGCCAGATGGTTAGAAGGCCGAAGTATCCCGCCGGAAATCGGGGAGTGTCGCAAGTCATACGCTTGCCAAACGGCACAATGCCTCCCTGGGCAAGTGCATCAATGCGGCTTGGACATTCCCGCGCAGTCGGCGAATTCCCGAGCAGTCTCATACCTGCCGGCAAGCTGTCCGCACATCGATTGGAAAAACCCCAGACTCTCCGGAGAGAGGGCCTCGGTGATGCGCCGGTCCTGGGAATACCGCACCAGAAAGGTGATATGCCGGATGCCGTGTGCCAGCACATCCTGTTGCCGTATGACAGCTGGGCGAGGTTTTGTGGGATCGGTTGATTGCGGGGGAAGCAACTCGCTCCAAGCCAGCCGGTAGGGTTCGGAGCTCTTGCAGTTGGAAGCTTCGGAGAACGCGAGATAAGTGAGGATGAGAGTTCCATCCTTCTCCCAGCGCCAGCTGGTCGAATGAAGAATAGCCAGACTGCAATCGCCCGGCACGAGGCCGCGAGCGACTGTGTCGGGATCGGAGCTGTCCCGCGAGAGGTCGGCGGTCTTGATTCCGTAGGCGATCGTCCGGTCAAGTGACGGACTGACCAGGAACAGCTCGAGAACGACTTTGGGTTGCTGTCTGCCGCAGCCGGCAAGAGCCAGGACCAGCGGCAGGCAAATGGCCGGAATCAATAGACGTTTCATCTGAATCTGAGGTCCAGGCCGCTCATTAGGTTGAACCCGGGATCGCGAAACTGCCAGGGCATCAGATAGCGGCGATTGGTTACGTTGTTCAAGTCGGCAAACAAGATGACCGAGTGAGTGTCCGTGCGATACAGAGTCTTTTCGACCTTCATATTCACAATCTGATAAGGACCGAATCCCGAGCGTCCGCTCCTGGAGGTGCTATCGCGGTAGGTGCCGACGGCACGCAGGTAGGGCGAGACCCTGAACGCTGCAGGCAGGTCCAGCTCGAATCCGGCATTTACAACATAGTCCGGGACGAACGAAAGATCCGATCCTTCCTGGTCCGGGTCAAACGGATTGCTGATACGCGAATCGTTATACGTGAAATTCGTGAAGAGGCGAGTCCTGTCGTTGACGTAATGATCATAGACCAATTCAAAGCCGGCCGACCGGGCGTTGCCGGCGTTCACGGACCTTGTCTGGGAAGGCGTGCTGCTGACCACGTTATCGACAATAGCATCCGTGAGGCGGTTGTAGAACCCTCGAATGCCGATCATGGCTCGCTCGGTTACTGCAATGTCGAGACCGAAGTCAGAGCCGATTCCACTTTCCGGCTTGAGATCCGGATTCGGCAGCTGCCCGTTTCGCCCGATGACTCCCAAATCGCTGGCGTTCAAAGTCCCGCCGACAGCCTTCGCGGCCGGGGAAATGAAGCTGGAGCCCACGTTCGAGTATGCGGCGAGTCGTTTCGTGAAGTTGTAGCGGGCGCCGGCGCTCCAGAGGAACCGGGACCACGACTTGTCCTGCAATCCCGGCGTTGAGCCGCTGATCAGGTCATAATGGTCGGACGTGTGGTTCAGTCGTCCTCCGATGCGAAGCACCCAGTTTCCGGTGACGAACTTTTCCTGAAGGTAGAGGCCCACGCTCATCGATGTTACGTCATTGCCGGTTACCGCGGGAGCGTTCGCTTCGGTGTATGTTCGATAAGTTGCATACTGCGAATCAGTGCCGACCGTCAATGTGCTTTGATCTCGATGCCTCCAGTTGAAGGTCAGATCTGCCGGTACAATCTTCTGCCGAACTCCGGAATGGCCGACGAGGGCGAAGCCGGCGGGATAGTCATCGTCTCCCCATCGCCGGTCATAGTTGCGGAACCCGACCTTCGCCTGGATGTTGAGATTCGCGTTGACCTGGTTTGAATAAGCGCCGTTCACGGTGTCGTAGTTGTGGTCATAGTCGCGGTTAGGGCGTCCCGTGAATCCGTTATGCATTGTGTGTTGGGCAAAGACGGAGAATTTCTGGTGGCTGCCTGCGAAATACGTGGTCTTCCCATACACCTTCATCTTCTTGTACGAGGGATCGTCAATTATCCCCAGCCAGGAGTTGGGCGCGCCGTAGTCGGTATAGTCTGACTGCTCGTAGGTTGTGCCAAAGAAATAGTGCAGGTTGCCCTGGTGATCCTGGTGATAAAAGCGCCCCCCAAGCGTATTCCAGGATCCGCCGCCGAGAAGAATTCTGGTCTCGGGTTTGTCTATCCGTTCTTTTAGCACAAGGTTCGAAATGCCCGCCAGAGGAGCCTGAGTGCCGGCAAAATCGGCGCTGAGGTAATTGGAGTACATGACCGAGGCCGGTCCCTGGTGGGTTTCAATCCTGGCAAATGCCCACGGATCCAGACTCATTGTATCCACGAAGGAATCGATCGGGAGACCGTCGAGCAGGTAGCTGTTGTACTTTGGACCAAGGCCGCCATATGATCCCCAGTTGGCGTCGTTGCGCGAGAGCACGGTCACGGCAATTCCCGGCTGATACTGCAGCAGCTCTGAGATGTTGCGGTTGCTCACTGCCTGTGTGGCGATACGCTCGTCAAAGATAACATTGACCTTCTGGGTGATGATCTCCTGGGGTTCGTCGGTCTTGGTGCCCGTAACCGTGACAACGGTGTTGATTCCTGGGATCTCCTTTTCTTTCTGGTCCGCGGCTTCTTGCTCCGAGGCATCTTGTGCGAGTGCGGAAGAAACAAGGACCAAAACGGCAACGAAGAGAATACGCGACGATTTCGGCATTTCAAGCCCTCCACGGCAGAATAAATACGCGGAATAGGGTAGCACGATAACCAAAAACGTGCTACTCCTGACTTGATCCCCCCTTGGTTTCATCCCGAAGGCTGATGCTTTGGCCCAGAACCTTCCAAAAGAGGGGTGAAGGACTTGCCATCCTGATGGAGTGACCTGGCGCACCGTCCCTCCCATCCAAATCTGCTACATTTTTCGTCGCATTTCGATTTCGTTCGAGACTAAAGCGAGGAGCTCAGATGGGGCCTAACGTACTGGTTCTATTACACTAATGGAGGCCAACATGAAGCGTATCGTTTTTCTCGCAGTCATTCTGCTCGCGGTCGGATACGGATTTTCAGCAGCGTCGCAGGTTGAATTTGTCGCCAGGGTCACGGCTATCGAACCTGAGAGCGAAGAGGTGGCCAACCTTACGATGCAACTCACGTCCACGTTTGGCATGAATGTTCGAGTGACCGAGATGACCGAGATCCGGGGAGACGGTGACGCGGAATTGAGTGTCGCTGACCTCGAGGTCGGGATGCACCTGAAGATCGAAGGGATTTTCACTGACGCAACCATCCTTGCGAAGGAGATCCAGGTTTTCGAGGGCGTTTCCTCGTTCGAGATAAAAGGCCCGATCGAGGCAATCGATACCACAGCTCAGACGATCACGGTTCTGGGTCTGGTTGTCGCCTATACCGATGAGACGAGCCTGAAAGGTGCAGAGTCCTTTGACGAGCTCGAGGCAGGTGACATCGTCAAGGTCGAGGGAGAGATGACCGAAGATGCCCTGATCGCCACGGACGTCATTGTTTCGGAAAACCAGATATTCAAAGCACCCAGGATAAGTTTTGAGGGGATCGTGACCTCGGTGACGGATACCGGTCTTTTGGTTCTGGTCGAAGGCGTCACTGAAGTTCTCGTGCGAGTCAGCGAAGAAACCGACATCCACGGAGATGTGGCAGTTGGAGTGGGTGTCAGGATCATCGGCACCATCGGCGAGGACCTCATAGTGGACGCCGCCAAGGTCATTGTTCAGAAGCTGCTCCAGGTAGCTCCGGCAAAGTTAAAACTGAAAATTGACCAGACACGCCAGGTGGTGGTCATTCTGCACACCTTTTTCGAGGAAGATGTGGAGGTCGCCCTGGTGTCCGCTAACCCGGAGATCGCGGAGCTTGCAGCTGACACGGTCGTGATCCCGGCGGGAAAACTCACCGGAATGTTCGACGTTAAAGGTATAGCGGAAGGCGAGACGGTGATTGAGGTTTCGCTGCCTGAGTCAATGGGAGGCACCAAATCTCAAGTCCAGGTCATCGTGGAAGACAAGGGAAATGGCGGCGGCAAAGGTCCTCAGAAACCGGCAGTTGCCTGGAAGCCCGCCAAACTGTCTCTCAAACCCGGACAAACACGCCAGGCCGGAGTTCAGCTGGAGGCTAAGGCGGAGACTGCCCTGTCAGTGGCGCTGTCCCTCAAAACCGGAGACGCTGAGGTCGTTCAGTTTCCGGCGACAGTTGAAATCGCAGCGGGAGCCAAACACGCCTTTGTCACCTTCACCGGTCAAAAAGTTGGGAAGGTGACGGTTCTGGCAAAACTCCCGGATTCCGTCGGAGGCGGTGAGTCGGAGCTGGCGATTGAAGTAAAGGCGAAGGGGAACTAGTGTAAAGCGTTGCATCGAAACCCCGTGCTATCATGACCGCGGTCGAGGAGGAGGCGAAGGCGGCCCGAGCGGTTAAGTCGTGGCGCGGGTTTCGATACAACGTGCCCATAAGGCGGGACGCGTCACTCACCCACCAGGGTTTCGATACAACGCGCCCACAAGGCGGGCGCGTCACTCAACCACCGGGTTTCGATACAACTCGCCACAGAACGGCGAGTCACTCAACCGCCGCGCCCCGCCTCAACCTGTCGCCCGCAAGCTCGACCGTGCTCGCCGGCGATCTTACCCGATTCGACCCGATTATTCCGCGCGGGCGGGTGTATGTGTGCGCACGGCCTGGACAAAAGGCCGAACGATCGCCTTTGCCTGAGCGCTCACCTGACCGCTTGGTTCTCCCTTCAGAAGTTCTGTTCCGGTGATCCCCTTACCGTAAATTTTCTCATTGGCGCTGTCGTCGATCGTTATGACCGCTCCTTCCAACGAAACGCCCGCAAAAACGCCCTTGGTTCGGGAATAGGAGTAGATCGGACCGGAAAGCTTCGTATCGGTCCCAATTTCAGCCCGCCGGCCCAAAGGACCTGCAGCAACGGCAACATCGCCTCCCAGCTCAAGCTTCCCATCCAGCATAGCCTCTACAGCATCTTCGCTGGTGAATACCAGAACCAGGTCCGTCGCTTGAACCCCGGCCTGAAAGCCATAGCTGGCGCCGCCCACTTGAATGAACGAAGGAGTGGTGCTCCAGCTTCCGTCAGTGTTGCGGTCCAGCATGAGCCCCTTGCCCCAGCGACCACCAACGAGAAACGCGCCCTTTACGACATTCGGGATAACCGCAATTCCCTTCGCTTCTTCCAGCAGTTCGACCGGAATGTCCTTGTCGGGGGCCTCCATGATCTCTGCTAAGACCTCTGCCGCATCATCGACCAACTCTCTTTGGTCCTCGTCGTCACCCTTGGTGCCGGACTGTGGGCTGACAAGCGGCGCACACATCAGGAAAGCGACAAGATAAATCAAATGTAATCCTTGCCTGCGTTTAAACATACACACTTCTCCTTTCGGTTCCTGGGCTCTTCTCTTACGAGGCAAACAAAGACAGAAGGATGGCTAGCTGATCACCTGAGCGAATGTTTCTTTCATTTTATCGTGAGCGCTCCTCACTCACAACAGGGCGCGCATACTATCCGCGCAATCCGTGGTATCCGTCCTATCCGCGGGAATGGATGCCCGCGGATAACGCGGATAATAGGCCCGCGGCTGCCAGGAGCAGACGTCGGGCTTGACAACCAATCACTTGCTGGTTATCTCTGGACCAATGCGTTTCCTTACAGGCATCCTCATAGCATCGATCCTGGGCCTGGCGCCTGCTACTGCGGGAAGCGCACCGCAACCAGCCCAGGAGGCGGAAAACGAGCCGGTTCGGAGCTTTTGGCTGGATGTGCCTTTCTTTCCCCAAAAGGCCAACGGCTGCGGCGCCTCTGCTCTCGCTATGGTGATGCGGTATTGGAAGGACCTCCCTAGCGGCGATCCGGAAGTGATTTACAGACTTCTTTATTCGGAAGAGCATAAGGGCATCCCCGCATCCCGCCTCGAAGAGTACCTCAATCAAAACGGCTTTAGATCTTTTGCCTTCAGAGGAGATCCTCTGGAAATTAAGCGTCACCTCCTCAAGGGCCGCCCCCTGATCGTGGCGCTCAAGGAGAGAACTCTCCACTATGTCGTAGTAGTCGGCCTCGACGAGCCTGAAAAGATCGTTCTCCTGAACGACCCGGCCCGAAAGAAACTCGTCAAAATGGACGAGCGAGAATTCCTGGAGGCATGGAAATCGACCAACTACTGGACACTCCTGGCCGTTCCCGATGGCACGCTCTAACCGCTGCCACGTTGGTCCCGCCATTGTCAGCATCCTGATTTTCTGTCTTGGTGTGGTCTCGCTAGCGGCTCAGGAAAACGTGCGCGCGACACCAAGTCTCGAGCAGCTTGATCGCCTCCGGGATGAAGAGCATTGGGAGCGACTGATCGAAGTTTCAAGACTCATTCCCAACCCAGGCCCCGATGTGAGGCTCCTACGAGGCCTGGCTCTTGCCCGAACCGGCCGCCTCACAGAAGCGGAGACCGAGCTGAAGATGGCCCTGCGAGAAGAGGGCGCCGACAGGTCGAAAATCCTCATCGAGTTGGCCGGTGTTTACTTCAAACAGAAGCGATACAAAGAATCAAGACGATTTTTACACCGGGCAATGTCCGCCACCCCGGCCGACCGATACCTTCTGGATTTTCTCGGTTCGGTTTACTACCTGGAGGGCAACCTGGAAGCCGCTCTTAAATACTGGAACCAGATCGACAAACCTTACCTTGTCGATGTGAACTTCAATCCGGACGATTGCCTGAAGCCCGTGCTACTGAACCGGGCACTGGCCGTCTCTCCCGCTTCTGAACTCAGTCTTCAGGCTCTTCGTCTGACCGACCGTCAACTGGATCTCCTGGGAGTCTTCTCCCGTCACCGTTACAACCTCGCGGCCCGTCCCGATGGCCGCTTCGATCTCGTGATCCATGCGGTACCAAAAACCGGGATCCTGTCAGGCTCCACGATCAGTTCGATTCTTTCCGCCGCTCGGGAACTCCCCTTTCAGACGTTGAACGTCGATCTTCGTAACCTTCGACGGTCGGCCCTCAACTGGTCCTCATCGCTGCGATGGAAACAAGGAAACCACCGCCTGACCTCGTTTCTCACCAGTCCCGTCGGAGGTAATCCAAAGCTGGTCTACGAATTGGGCTTCTCTGCCAGGGACGAAGAGTGGAATTTGGGTTCATGGAGGGAGCCCACGCCGCTCCGAATGCGGCTCCTCGAGGCCGAGGCCGGCATCACTTCCATACTTACCGATCGCTGGGTCTGGTCGACCGGCGTTCATGTCTCACACCGTCGTTTGTCAGATTTTGTGGCCACTTTCCCCCAGGCCGACGACGATTTCGCTTCAGGTTCGGTGCTCGCCTCACGCTGGCGGACGCACTTCGAGCTGTTACGCTTCCCGGAAAGACGGCTGGAATTAACGGCCGACGGGCGGTGGGAACTCGGTCGATTCTGGCATGATCAGGCCACGCTCTTCACGATTGGCCAGGCAGGCATCAGGGCAGAATGGGAAGCCCAGGAAAACGACGAACTGATCGTCAGTATCCAAGCACGGGGCGGCAAGTCAGCCGGGCAACTTCCGTTTGACCGGTTGTTTCGCCTGGGAGTAGACCTCGACAACGACCTGCTCTTGCGCGCCCACGCCGGGACCCACAATGGGCTGAAAGGCAACAGTCCCATGGGAAGCGGATACCTGCTCGCCAATCTTGACCTTCAGAAACGCATTTACAGCAATGCCTTACTGACGGTGTCGGCGGGACCGTTTCTGGATACCGGGAAAATCCTGCAGCCTCGATCAGCGTCCGTGAGGCCGTGGATGTGGGATGCCGGGATCGAGGGCCGGCTCGCCGTCCTCGGTATCTTTCAAGTCGGCGTTTCTTACGGAATCGACCTCGAGTCCGGTAATGGGGTCATTTACTGCCGCGTAACTCGGAAACCTTGAGAAGTTGTGAAAAAAGCGGCGTATTTATCCGCGTAATCCGCGTTATCCGTTCTATCCGCGGCAGGCCACCCACGGATAGAACGGATAACACGGATTACACGGATGAGTACGCCGATTTTTCCGTCGGAGACCAGGGATTTCTTCCCTGCCCTGGCTCACGCATACGGCAATGAGATCTACCCATCCGTTTGAAAATCAACTAATTGTCGCGTTCTGTCCGACTGGTATCTGACTTGCTGCAAATCTGGAAGAAAGACTTACAGGAGGAAATCACTGATGCGACGATCGCGACGAGGTTCAATTGCCTCCGCATTGCTGATACTGCTCGCCTTGGTGCTCGTGGTCGGCCTGGTATTCTATCTCTTCTACTATCGAACCGGCGAGATGGCCCGTATAGAGAGCACTCAGGCCAGAGAGGCGTGGGATACGGTCAAGGACGCATCCCGGAACGCAGTGACCACCTCGAAGGTCAAAACCGCGCTCGCCCTGTCCAAGAATCTGTCAGCCTCTGACATAAACGTCGATAGCCGTGATGGAGTCGTGACTTTGCGAGGCCAAGTGCCCTCGCAGGAGGCTCGACGACTCGCTGAGCAAATCGCACGCGATACCGAAGGAGTCACAAATGTGAACAACCAGCTTTCGGTCGTTGACTCCGAGCAGGCAACGGTGCAACGCGGCAGCGGCGATTATGAACGCCAGCCTGCGGTCAGGAGAGAGGCGCAGCAGGGCGACCAGACCGCCGACGATCTGGCCAAACGAGTGGAATTTGAGCTTTATTCCTCAGGCGCGTTTGACCTCGACCCGATCAACGTGAGATCAAGCGATCGGATCGTCATCCTGGAGGGGCAGGTTCGATCCAATGCGGAAAAAATCCTGGCGGAGAAATTGGCCAAAGAGGTCGAAGGCGTTGAGACGGTCCGAAACAACCTTCGAGTAGCGCCCGGAATCCCGTCTCCAACAATGGAACCCCAACCCACGGAATAAGACCCTGAAGGTGGGACTACGAACCGAAACGCTCACTTCTTGTTCTTAAGCCGGCGTTTCATATCCTCCGTAATGGACTGGCGAGTCTTCTCGAAGTCCTTCCAGGGATCTTCCCGGAGATTTTGGAGCCGCTCGATTACGTTTTTCAGATTGAAAGCATCCGACCGAACTCCCGACGACACCTCATCCCAGGATATAGGGACGGAAACAGGCGCGCCTGACTTGGCGCGAGTCGAGTACGCGGCAACCGCGTGGGAACCTTTGTTGTTACGAAGATAATCGAGGTAGATCTTGCCCTCACGCCCTGCTTTCGCAACCTTGGCGGTGTAGATTTTCGGCTGAAGTCCCACCAGGTGGTCGACAACCGCTTTTGAGAACTGCTTCACCTCGTCCCAACTATGCCGTCTCTCGAGCGGCACAACCACGTGCAAACCCTTCCCACCGGTGGTCTTGGCAAAAGATCGGAGTCCCAGCATGTTCAACAGTTCGCGAACCAGGTGCGCCAACTCGGTTGTCTTCTCCCAGGAAAGCGACGGATCAGGATCGAGGTCGAATATCATTCGGTCAGGCCGATCCAGGTTATCGATCCTGGCACCCCAGGGATGAAACTCGAGAACCCCCATCTGGACGAAATGCATCAACCCGCGCAAGGAATTAATGGCCATGTAGTGTTTCTCTTCGCCATCTTCGACAATCGGAACAGGAATAACCGGTGCTCGAGACTTCTTGTCCAGATGTTTCTGGTAGAAGCAATCATCGGCCCAGGTGTCCGGACAGCGAATCAGGGTGAGGGGGCGATCCTTAAGATGGGGAAGAATGCGGTCGGAGACGGCCTCGTAATACTCGGCCACGTCCCTTTTCTTTATCCCCGACTCGGGATACAGGAGGCGGTCCGGGTGAGTCAGCGTCACGCCGGCGAACTTGGTCTTCTTGGCGGGTTTGTCCTTCGACTCCGTGGGATGCTTTTCCCCGGCGGATTTGGCACCAATTGACGAGCTGTCCGTGTTTTCAACGGCTTTCCCGGCTTGTTCCCGGCGGACTTCACTGGGATCCTTGTCCTCTCGAAGTCCCTGAAACGAGGGATGGCGCAGTTGTCCGTCCTCTGTCCACTCTGAAAACGCTACCTCGGCGACCAGTTTCGGTTGGACCCAGTGAACACCTTTCAGGGCTGCTCCCTTGGGCGGATTCGAAACGGCCGGTTTATCGACTTCCAGGGAGTCGAGTCGCTTTCGAAGGTCTCGCAAAGAACGCTCTGTGAAACCTGTGCCTACCTTACCGGCGAACACGAGCCCTTGGTCTTCGTCATTTACTGCAAGCAGCAAAGCACCAAGACCTTTCCGGCCGCCTGCGGGATCGGTGAAGCCGACAACCACAAATTCCTGCTTCTTCAGGCACTTGACCTTGAGCCAGTCACGGCCTCGCCCCGAGAGGTACGGCCGGTCCGCGCGCTTGCAAACGATTCCTTCAAGCGCGTGCCGGCACGCCTCGCGGAAGAAAACATCCCCGGACCCTTCAAAGTGGTCCAATATGCGTACCGCGCTACCCGGAGGCAGATGCTCCAGTAGACGCTCCAAAACCATTTTCCGATCAGCCAGGGGCACGTTCCTGAGATCGAATCCGTCCAGGTAGAGCACATCGAATACATAGTATGTGAGCCTGGCCTGGTGATCCCCGGAGAGCGCGTTCTGAAGCGCCTGAAAACTGGTGGTCCCGTCCGGCTTCAAAACGACGACTTCCCCGTCAAGCAGCGCCGTCTCGACCGGCAGTTGCCTCACTTGACCTATCAGCGAGGCGAACTTATCTGTCCAGTTTTTGCCGGTTCGGCTAATGAATCGCACTTCTCGGTTGTCGATTCGACAAAGTTCCCGGTATCCGTCAAGTTTGATTTCAAAAAACCACTTGCCGCTCTTTGGGACCTGTTCCACAAGGGTCGCCAACTGTGGTTGGATAAAATCAGGAAGATCCGTTTGGCGGGCACCCGATAATTTCTTCAACTCTTCGCTCAAGTCTGTCAGTTCGGAGTGCCAGACATCGTCCTGAGCTTTCGCTATCTCTTCCATGCTTCTGCCGCTGACGACGCTGTTCGGAAACTCCTTCTCGACATCGAACTCGGACAGCGGGCGAGTGAATTCGTCCCGCTCCTTGATGAGAAGCCAGTTCTCCTTTTTGTCTTCCTCGCCGGGTCGAGGTTTCATCCGAACCAGGGTCCAGGCGCCACGGAGTTTCTGGCCTTCGAGGCGGAACTTCATAACCCCCTTGCGGTAGCTCTCCACGGGATCCTTGTCGAGCGGAATCCAGTTGCCGCGGTCCCAGATCATTACGGTACCGCCGCCGTATTCACCCTCCGGGATGATACCTTCGAAGGAACCGTAGTCGACCGGGTGATCTTCGACATGAACCGCCAGCCGCTTTTCGCGCGTATCGTAGCTGGGTCCTTTAGGTACGGCCCAGCTCTTCAGAACCCCGTCCAGCTCCAGCCGAAAATCGTAATGCAGCCGAGTGGCAGCGTGTTTCTGAACGACAAAGGAGTAGCCGGCTTTTTTTCGCTCTGTACCTTTCGGTTCGGGAGTGCGCTCGAAATTTCGTTTTTCATGGTAAGTCTTCAGTGCCATGGTTTTGGGCTCTAAAGTTCTTTTCTCATCACCAGCGCATCCTCAACGGGCCGACGGTAGTAGCGAGGGCGCCTGCCGGCCAGCGTAAACCCCAGACCGAGGTAAAGATTGATGGCGGAGTAGTTGGATTCGCGGACATCGAGTACCGCACGAGTACAGCCCAAGTTGCTGTTATGAAGGGCATCCCCGAGGAGTTTCTTGGCCACGCCCTGGCGTCGGAAGGCTGGACTAACGGCAATATTGGCGATGTGAAGTTCAGGGCCATTCAAGTAAGCAATCAAATATCCGCTTATATGCCCATCTGTTCGGGAGACACGGGAATAGCAGGTAGTACAGGACAACCCCTGCATAAAAGCCGATTCTGGCCAGGGATCCGAGAAACTGGCGCGCTCGATGGCCAGCACTTCGGGCAGATCGGCGAACGTCATCTCGTCAAGCACGTGCCCCGTGGGCTCGTTCTGTCCCTTTTCGGGAGTGAAACGTTCTGTAGCGCTCATAAAAAGAAATGCAATAGAGCCCATTCTAGCCCGGTACGGCAGAGCAGGAGAAGCGGAGGGCCGGCTTACTTTATTGTCAGCATCCGATCAAGCGCTACGCGGGTCCAGTGGGCGGTTTCCGCAGGGACAGATATCTGGTTCACGACGCGGCCTTCCACCAGATTTTCCAAAGAAGCGAGCAGGTGCGCAGGTGAGATCCTGAACATCGTGCTGCAGAGGCATCCGTGCTCCTCGAGCGAGATGACAAACTTCCCGGCTTTTGCCGATTCTTCTGCGAGGCGGCCGACCAGGTGAAGTTCGGTTCCCACGGCCCAGGAGGTTCCGGTCGGAGCTTCACGAACTACTTTAAGAATCTTTTCGGTTGAGCCCGTTGCGTCTGCCTTTTGTACGACCTCAAAAGTGCACTCCGGATGAACGATTACCTGAATACCGGGGTATCTACTGCGCACTGTGTCCACCATTTCCGGGGTAAACCTCTGGTGGACGCTGCAATGCCCCTTCCACAAAAAGACTTTGGCGGACTGAATCGCCGACAGGCTGTTTCCTCCCATGGGGCGATAGGGGTCCCAGACGGGCATTGACTCAAGAGGGATGCCCAT
>Ga0116188_1002607_pt1 | contig 13999 bp, 19 predicted proteins | sample AD_JPNTR2_MetaG_FD_89807 | JGI IMG/M metagenome (GOLD analysis project Ga0116188, IMG submission 89807) | Active sludge microbial communities of municipal wastewater-treating anaerobic digesters from Japan - AD_JPNTR2_MetaG | ecosystem: Engineered > Bioreactor > Anaerobic > Digestate | place...
AATCACGCCGTTTTCGTCCCACTTGTCGCCGATGTTGCCGTAAATGTAGATTTCAGCGGATCGCGCCGCGGCGTCAGGCGCGGGGGCCAGCGCCTTGATGTCATACCATTTGAAAGCCTGGGGCATGGGAATCCTTCGTGAAGTTCGCCTAGAATGCTTTTTTAGGTGTCTCATTTCTCAACAGAATGAGACTTTCTAAACCGGCCGGCCTAAAGCTATCATGCCATCATCAGAATTTCGAGCAGTACGTCGTTGACGTCGGCGGTTGATTCAATCGCGGCGTGCTGCGCAACGTCGGCGGCAACCGCGATTTGCAGGCCGGCGACTGATTCAATGGCGGAATGCGCGTCAACTGCTGCGTCGGCATGGATCGACAGGCCGGCACTGGTGGAGACAGTGCAGCGCAATTCGAGCCAGGTATCGGCGCGTGACGGGGTACGACGCGGAAGTTTGCGCCGCGCTCCGAGGCGGCCTCCGCCTGTAGTAGCTGCCGGCGGCTCCGGCAACGCGCGCAGGCCGATGCGCGATAACAACGCAGGGGGGAATCCGACACCTAGCGCGGCAACCGCGCGCGGGATCAATCTCCCCATAGCCGTTGCACTGTCACCGTATCCGTGCCGGATACGTCCATCTGGATTCCGGCAACCTCGATGCGCGCGTCTCCGGTAGTCATCGCGTTGTCCGGATCGAGGCCGAGGCGCTGCCAGATTTCCAGAATCATCGTTGCCGGATCGATCGGATCCGGGTGCGTGGCGTCGGTGCGCTGGCAGATCACATCAGACCCCGCCACGGTGAACGCCAGTGCCATGCCTCCGGCCGTCATCGCCGCGTCGCTATTGACCGTCGGCGCGGCAGCGTTGAGGCCGAGGCGTGTCCAGATTTCCGCCAGGCGCAGGATATCATCCGTCGTCAGGCTGGCGGCGGCTTCGATGTACGCCGATACGCCAGCCGAAACGGACGCTGCGGCCTGAATCGCCGAATCTATGCTCGACGTGGCGGCCAGCGCCTGCGAAACGACGGCAGACAGGCTGCTTGAACAGTCGCGCGGCGTGCTGATCGCGGCGCCGACGCTTGCGGATTGCGTGGCGCTGATTTGAACTGCCGAGGAAATCTCTGACGTTGTGGCGCGATCGGCGCGAATTGCAGCGGAGATGCCTGCCGATACCGTGTAGCCTTCGGCGGCAACAATCAGCGCGTCGACTGCAGCGCTGGCCGTCGATGCCTGCCTGATCGCCCCGGAAATACTTGCGGAAACGGCAAACGCCTGGCGGACGGCCGCCGATAGCGACGCGCTGGCACTGGCCTGCACAGCAATGACGGAATCGAGCGATGATTCTGCGGACGCGGCACGCCTGATTGCCGCGTCGATACTGGAAACAGCTTCGGCCGCTGCGAGAACGGCCGCGGTAAGCGAGGCTGTTGCGACAGACGCGCCAGGAACGACGATATACGCGCCGATGCTTGACGATGCCGTCAAATCGGTACGGACGGCGGCTGTGATTCCGGCGCTGGCGCTTGTCTGTGCTGCGATTGCCGCGGAAATATCGGCAGTTGCCGACCGCGCGAGACTTACGGAAGCGGACAGGCTGGCGCTGGCAGTGTTTGCCTGACGGATCGCCGCGGTGACACTTGCCGAATGAGTGAGCGATGAAAGCACGGACGCCGAAAGGCTGGCGCTGCTGGTCTGCGCGACACTCACAGCGGCGGCGAGTGATGCGCTGCTGGTATTGCCTGCGCGGATCGCCGCGCTTGCCGTTGCGGTAGCTGTACGCGCTGCGGAAATTGCCGCACTGGCGCCTACAGTCGCCGCGTAGCTCACGGCGACCGCAGCGCTTGCTCCGGCGGTGACGTTTCGCGCAAGCTGGACGGCAGCGGCAAGCGACGCGCTCGCCGTTCTGGAAGTCTGGACGGCGGCGCCCAGTGATGCAGATGCGGAAATATCCGACCTGACGGCTGCTGTCAGGCCGGTTGTTAGCGCGGTCTGCGCTGCGATTGCCGCGGCAAGCGATGATGTCGCAGTGTTTGCCACACGAACCGCAGCCGAAGCGCTTGCTGTTGCGGTTCGATCCGTCTGAATTGCCGCCGTCGCCGATGCCGCAGCGGTTACGGACGCGCGGATTGCCGTTGAAACGCTGGCTGTTGCCGTGTTTCTGGCGGCGATCGCTGCGGCAAGCGACGCGGTAGATGTGTTCGACGTGCGGATTGCCGCCGATACGCTCGCATTCGCCGAACGCGGCTCCTGAATTGCTGCTCCGACGCTTGCGGATGCTGTCTTTGCGACGGCACCACCAGACGCAGGAATCTCGAACTGGACCCACGAGACCTTTGCATCGACCGTCGGCGCTTCTCCGAGCGCCGCTGCGCCCGGCAGAAGGGGCTGGAAAGCCCACGTCATGTCAGGCTACCTTGCGGATGCTCCACGGAAACGCGCGCCCCGTGCCAGCCGTCTGCTTGATGGTCATATCCCACCCGTTGAGCAGGACGAAAGACGGCGACGCCCAGAGTGGGTCGGACTGCGCGCCGGCCAGCGTCGCCAGCAGGAGCTGCCGGATCGTATCGCCGGTGCGGCACTTTTCCTTGATCCTGATCTCCAGCACGTCTCCGGCCACCATGTTGGCGAGGTCAATGAAAAGCTGATACACCCCGTCGGTTGTCTCCGGCGAGGTCGAGTTGAGCGTGTGCTCGGTGCTGATCGTCGCCGTCTGCGATCCAGTTGCATGTTCGGAAATTGCCATGTCAGCCTCCTATGCCGATTGCGGTGACGTTGTAGCCGGAAGCCGGCGCGGTCGAGCAGCGGGCGCGGACGTAGATCGTGCTGCCAGCGGGGACGTAGCGGATGTGGTTACCGGATGCGATATTCCGGCCACGCAGAACCGACGACTTGATTTCCGCCGGGCCGTAGAAGAATATCGGCACATCCTCGAGGATGATCTCCTTGTTGCTGGCATCGCCATAGGCGAGATCGACCGACGTGTATTGCACCGTGATCGCGGCGTTGTCGACCTGCACCCCGATCTGCCACGACCAGAGGTCTTTGGCTGTCGTTCCGAGCGAGGTCCACGAGCCTTCCGCTGCATTGCCGGGCGTGATGCTGGTGCCGTTGCTGTTGGTAATCGTGCCGATGGTCTCGGAGTAGCTGCCACACGGGACCATCTCCGGGTTGGTTGGTCGCCCGAAGAAGTCGGCAACGACGCGAACCGTGCCGGCCGTGGAGTGGCTGCCCTGCACACGGACGGCGACGGAGGAGCCTGCATTGATGAAGATCGGGAATACGAACTCATCCCAGCCGGTCGTCACCGCCTGTGTCTGCCCGCAAACGATGTTGCTGATGATGGCCGTGTAGCTGGTGCCGCCCGCAGGGTCAACGCCGATGTCGAGAAGGTGGTTCTTTGCCTGGCCCGTGCTGTTGCCACCGCCGATGGCGATGTACATCAGTTGGGAGTCGTAGGCCATGTTGGCCGACGAGGCAACCTGCGTCCATGAGCCTTCGGCGTTGCTGGCCCCCGGTGTTACCGACGTGCCCGGCGTGCTGCTCGGCGTGGTGTAGTTGGAGAAATGCCAGAGGAAGGAGTTGATCTTTTTCGGGAGCATGTCAGGTCAGGGCGGAAGTGAACTCGACGCGCAGCGCCGAGTAGTCTGTGATCGAATCGGCCTGCCCGCCGGTGAGCGTCTGCGCGAAATCCTGTGCCGATCCTGTCAGCGAGTGCGGCCCCCATGAGGCAATCGTCGTGCTGCCCTGCTTGAGCGCGACGGCGATGGTTCCCGAGCCGGCGAGCAGGCGGTAACGCAGGATGTGGCCGCTACTGCTGGACGGGTCGCTGCCGGAGGTAAGCGCCAGCGTGCAGGTGGTGGCACTGGTCGCATAGATGTAATCCGTGTCGCTATACGCCGTCTCATCGACCATCGCGTAGAGGTCGCTGCCGGACGAAGGAAGCCAGCTTCCGGCGGCCACGTCGGATACCGGCGCGAGCTTCTGCGTCATGGATTCATGTCCTGCCTTGTCAAGATGATTTGATTCCCGTTCTGGTAAAGCCGCACGCCATCGATCTCGGCGACAAGCCAGCAAACCTCTTGCGCATTTTCGCTGCCGGCGCCCTTGACGGCGCGGCGCTTGAACATGCGCCCTTCGCCGATCAGCGAGACGGTGATGTTTCCATCCGTGCCGATCTGGTTCCCAAGATCGTCGCGGGTGATCTCATGCACCACCGGCATCAGATTTCATCCCAGGCGAGCGTCAACGTCTCGCTCGGGGTGATTCCGCCGGATGCGCTGGTGCCAACGGTAAGCATCATGACCAGATGATCGGCCTTTTCGCCGGTGCTGGTGTAGGGGCCAGCGCCGAGCGTAAGCGGCGAACCGCTGGTATATGTGAACGCATCGGTGTATCCAGCGGTGCCCGTGGCTTCGGCCGGCGTCGTGTAGCTTGCGACCGCCTTGGCATACAGCGCGACCCCTGTGCCGAGGCCGTTTGACCCGTCCATGTAGGCCTTGACGTTGGTAATCTCGGTGTAGGTCCCGCCGCTCACATTCATGCGCAGCCACTTCTCGAAAGAGTAGTCGGTGCCAGCGCCCGGCTTAACCATCGGGTTGCTGGTGTCGACAGTGCTGTTGTCGGCATTCTTGAAGCGGATTGTCCCGCTCGTCTTGTCGGTCTGGGTGCCGCCGGCACCGTTTTTCTCGACGATCTGTACAGTTGCGGCCATTGCTTATCCTTTCAATTTCACGTTAAAACAGAATCAACTTTTTGGCTGCGACCCATCCGGCCGCAAGCGCGCTCGCGAGGCTGATAAACCACATGATGACTTTTCCCATGATGCGTGAACCGCGCCAGATCACTACCATGTATCGCTGTCGATGGTGAAGATGGCGCCCGAGTTGATGGTAAACGCCTCGCCCGCCGTCCGTGCGGCGCTGTCGAAAGTCTGCGAGGTGGTTATCGTTGCCACGGAAAGCGGATCTTTTTACGGGTCATTTGATGTGGTCCTTTGCCCAAACAAAAATCCCGGTAACGGCCGCAATCGCAGCCGACAGGCCGACCACGATACGCCCCATCAGCTTCGACCCGCGCCACAGTGTGACAAGTTCCTTGATTGCCGGATTCATTTCCGCGTCGAGGGCAATGTGCTGCGTCAGCATCTCGCGGATTTCGATCAACATTTCCCGCGTATCGCCGAGCATCTCCCGGTTTGAGTCAAGGCGCCTGTGCAGATGCGCGACGGCCTCGCCGTCAAGGGATCTCCGGTGGACGTGCTGAATATCGCCGTCGCAGTCATCAGGGTCGAATTCGCGCACCATCAGCGGCGCTCCGCCAGCATGGCGGTTTTCTGCTGGCTACCGTAACTGGTACCGAGGAAAAAGCCGGTGACTGACCCAAGGACAAGGCTGATAATTGACGATACGACCATGGCCTTGATTTCCGTTGTCCAGTCTGCGCCGAACAGAACGGCCGCGACGGTCATATAGACAAGCGGCAGAATTGCGAAGGCTACCCACAAGGCAGGCGATAGCCAGGGTTTTCCATGCGGCGTTGCGGCCTGATCAGCCTGCCTGGCGCCTGCAATGCCGCCCCCGCCTGCATCTCCCGCAAGCTCGTACCAATGAGCTGAAACGGCCTTGGCGTAAGTCGACGCCAGTTCCGGGTCGGCCTGCATGGCAGTGACGGCGCCCTCGGCGGTCGGCTGTTCCGTGACCGCCTTGGCAATCTCGACCGCGACTTCGGCAGCCTTGGCGTTTTTCTCGGTCTGCTCCCCGCTGCCAAAAATCCGAATGAGCGCGGGAGCAGCCTTGATCAGCGGCGGAAGAGCAGCAGCAACGAATGGAACCACGTCTTTTTCTCCTTCGGTTTTTGGAAAGGGTCGGGCACGACGGCAACCTCCCCTAAAACTTGTTTCGCTCGCTCGTAATGCGCTATGCGTTCGGCCTGGCCATTCAGCCCGCCGTTTATCTTCCTAGTGATCGTCTCGAACTGCCCGGCGTCGGCGTAGTCATTGAGCCGGCGGCTGTCCCAATACCAGCCGGCCGATCGGCATGCGAGGTCGGCGCGCTCCAGCATGGCCGGGTTTTTCGTCAGTGAATCGTCGCGCAGCAGCGCGCGCGAGCAGGCCAGGTAATTGGCGTATCCGGTGATCTGGATCAGCCCGCGGCCCTTGTAGTAGCGTCCCGGCGTCGTGCCGGCGAGTTCCGACAGCGCGATCGCATCAGGCCGCGTGTTGCCGAGGTCGGCGCGGTTGTCATAGGCGGCGCCGCTGGCGATTTCCTGGACGTAGCGCAGACTGCCGGACTCGTGCGCCAGTTGCGCCAGGAATGCCGCCTGCCGTTTTGGCGTCGAGATTCCGAATTCGTCCATCGTCGCATTCAGCGGCCCGATGAAATTGGCGATGCGCGCCGGCGTCGCCGACGGCATGATTTTCTGGAGTTGCTGCGCGGAAATCATTCAGGCGCCCCTTCCTGAATCACTGCGAAGACGAAAGATTCGACCAGAACGTCAGCATCCTTGACAATAACGCGCGTCCTGAATTGCATCTCAGGCGCGGGTTCTTCGTCGCGGTATCCTGCACTCCCGGAAAGCACGGCCAGCCCTTCCGAGTCATAAGCAACGAATGACGCCGGGACGCCATCGGCATCGGCGCGCGCGGGCGGAAACGGATTGGCTCTGACAGCGCCGCCGGCTGCTGCCGAAAAAGGCGGCTCGGCAAAAGCGCAGGAAGCAAGGCGCACGCCGTCCTCGTCGAGTACGTCAACGCGTCCGCCCGACATGAGGTCGGCTGCAACGTCGGCCAGGTTGTTGGCGGCCCAGGTCTCAATTCTCATCGTCTGGCTCCTCAATCTCGACTTCGCGGATTTCGACAGACCCATCGGCCAGGCGGCGCCCGACCTTCATGGTCGGCTTGCCAGGGCCGGGCATATGCACGGTGAGTTGCGGCGCGGGCTGTTCGCGCGACGCCAGGCTGGCCAGTGCGCTGCCGATACTGCGCTGGCCTTCAAGAAGCGCAGTTGCCATCAAGTCATCGCCTTCCGGCTCCGGTTCCGGCACAGGGTCCGGCTGCGGATCGGCGGCATTGACCGGAATGCCGCGGGCTTCCTTTTCGCGCAGCCAGCGGGCCTGCTGGTCGAGTACGTCAATCGGGTTCCCTCCCCGCTTGCGGATGATCTCCGGCCCCGAAACATAGGCGCGGTCTTCGAGCGCGGCCCAGGCATCGGCTTCCTTCTTCGGGTCGATCCACGGCATCTGCGGGGTGATGTAGATCGCGTCGCTGAGGCTGATGGCGATGACATCGGCTGGCACGCGGATAGCGCCGGACAGGACGGCCAGGGCAACGAACTTTTCCCAGACCGGGCGAACGATGCGTGAAGAGAATTCGTTGGACAGGGTGGCGTATGCGACGAAGCCCTCGACCAGTTCCTGACGCTGCGCGCTGTAGGTTCCGTCGTAGGTCTTGGCGATGCTGGAATAGGTCGGCCCGGTGCCACAGGCGATGGCCTTTATCTGCCCGCTGCGATAGGTTTCAAGATTCGGATTCGGCCGGTTGGTGTCGATCATGCCGATCTCTTCGCCAGGGCGGAGATCGTCAAAGATCATGCCAGGGCGCATTTTGAGTTGACGCTGCTCGGTATCTTCCGGCGCGTCGTATGCGTCCGGCGTACCCTTCTTGATAAAGGCTGCCATCGATGCGGCGACCTTCGCAGCGATGCGCTCGGACTCTTCGTAATCTTTCAGGTCGTCGAAGCGGTTGAGGACCGAGGCGAAAACGGACACGCCGCGCAACTGGCGGATGCGATGACGGGTAGCGAGGTGCAGCATACGGCCAGCGTCGATGCGCTTGGTCTGCCCGCCCCCTGAAGTCATGCCGAATCCGGTTTCGCCTGGCGCAACTTTGAGGACATGGAAGGCAACCGGGCGGCCCCAGGCGTTGATTTCAATCCCCTGCTCGATACGCGCGTTGCCGGTAGCGGCCGCAGAGAATTCCATCGGTACGTAATCCGGTTCCATCAATTCCAGACTTAGCGGTACGCGGGTGCCGTGGTCAAGCCACGGGCCGTTTCCTTCGACCGACTGCGCGAACACTTCGCCGTCACGAAACCATGTGCGCGCCAGCAGGCGCTGCGCGGCCGGCCAGTCGTGGCACCAAGTCACTTCCGGCTTGCGGCCCCAGTCTTTCCAAAGGTCAAGTAGCTGGCGCGCGAATTCGTCATGAATGCTGCCATCGGCACGGCGCGGTTGCGGCTCGACGCCGATACCGTTGGCGCCAACGACGTTCGCTACCAGAGTATTCAGGACGCCAAGGGCGATGTCGTAATTCTGCTCCATGTGCCTGGCTTGCTGGCGCAACGTGCTGCCGGCACGCGACACGGCGGCATTGCCGCTGCCAGTCTCGCGGCGGTTCTTGCGCAGGCGGTCGGAGCGCCCTGCTTCGTAGTAGGCCAGGATGCGCCGCGCGTGTTCGCGCTTGAGCGCTGCTGACGGCGAGACATACTGGACAATGCGGTCGATCAGGTTTGCCATGTTCAATCGTCCGAAAAGTCGGCAAGCTGATAACGCGGATAGACGGCTGTGCTGGCGCTCGCGGCTGCCAGTGCGCCACTGATTGCGGCACGCGCGGCGGTCAATTCATCCATACTGCGGTATGTCACCATGCGGTCATTACTGCGCACCGTCAACTCGCCGGAGGCGATGGCACGGTCGACGGCGTCAAGGTCGGAGGAAGTAAAGGCCATGCGGACTCCTTTTCGGAGGATTCAGGGTAATTCGTGGGCCGTCTCATTTCTTGTAAAAGTGAGACATTGACTTAATCTTGTTTTCTTGATCCAGTTATCCGGTACAGCGTCGCCCTGCTGATTTCATGCTTGCGGCACACGTCGCGGTGATTGCGGCCAGTGAAGTCGCGCCGCACGGCTTCGTCACGTGATCCGCGGATTTCGCGCTTGGTGATGTACAGCCCCCCGAGTTCGCTACACATCCCCTTGGCCAGCGCATCCGCCATCGGCAGCGCGACGGTTTCCGGCAGGCCAAGCGATGAGCGGATGATGCGTATCAGGGTGTTTCGGAAATTCACGGCAGCGTCCTGGTCGATGGTGTCGGCGTGATTCATAGCGCCCATTCTTCGCTCCCGAAATGATGCGACGGCGCCCTGCTGATTGCCGGCATGTGCGGCAATGGCGGCACGTCTGATTTCCTGGCATTGCCAGCAGCGCGAGCGGCCAGGTCGATACCTGACAGGCGCAGCGCGGCCAGCGCATAGACGGCACAGTCCAGTGCCTCATTTCGCGGCCGGGTCTGAACCCACTCCGCATAGGGGCGGGTGCCGCGCATCTTTGTGACAAGTTTTTCAGCAGTCAATTGAGCAAAATACTCATCATCGAATGCCGGCGAATTCGGAAAATGAATGTAGCCATGGCCTGGCTTGATGATCTTCAGGCGGGAAAACAGCAACGCCTTGGCCTGATCGACGCCGATCAGATGCACGGCAATTCCTTTTTTGCGTTGCAGGCGCAGACGCTGGCGCCGGGCTTTTTCGTCTTCGACAATTGGAACGCCACGTCCCGGCCGACCCTTGACGGCCATTGCCCAACGGCGCTTTTCGACAAACGAATAAACCATGCTGGTATTGTAGCCGGAGTCAATGGCTACGGCTTCCGGCGCCCATTCTTCAATCTCGGCAGCGAACCGGCGCCAGGTATCCGGGTGGGCAGTGTCGCCTGGCACGATGATATGGTCCATCGCCCACCCTTCTTCGCCTGCGTCCCAGTCAAAGATCGTGCATTCGATACGGTCTTTCTGCACGTCAGCCCCTGCCGTCCGCGCTAGGCTATCATGCTTCTCTTCGTACTCTTCCAGCCGGGAAAGCAAGCCGACCGGCTCGATATGGTCGCCCTGCTCCTCCCAACATTCGCCCAGGTGGGTATTGATGAAGGTGCGCAGTGTGCCCGGAGATTTGACGGCGTGCTGCCATTCTTCGGCCAGCGCCTTCCAGGACGGGCCAAGACCAATGGGTGCCAGCAGGGCGGTCAGGTGATAGCCGCGTATCGGGCGCTCGGGGTGGGTGGCGATCCAGCGGCCGGCGGCTAGCATCGCCGGCTTGTGGTGTTCGTGGATCTCACCTGAGCAATGCGCGCAGACATACCATGCCGCGGTGACGGCGCCATCGGCGGCCGTCCATTTGACACCATGCTTCGCTTCCGGCCCGCCCCATTCGAGCGGCTGGTATTCTCCGCAGTGCGGGCACGGCACATGGTAGCGGCGCTGGTCTGATTTCAGCCACTCGCGCTCAATAAGACTTTCGTGCCGTACCGTGGGCGTCGAGATGAACATCCGCCGGGCGCGGGCGAATGCCTTGGTCCGGCCCTTGGCCAGCGTTACCACGTCGCCTTCCTCGCCGACTTCGGGCGGGAAGCGGTCGAGGTCGTCCATGATGAGGTAACGCACAGAGCGTTGCGCGTAGGAGTTCGGCGAGTTGCCGCCGGCCAAAAACAACACGCCACCAGGGAAGTCGATCATGTCCTGGCGGTTGGCCGCGTCGCGCGAGCGCTGGCCGCCGAGCAACGCGCGAATTGACGGCGTTTCCGTAAGCAGCGGGTTCAGCTTCTGCGCCTTCCATGCGTCGCGGCTTTCCAGCGTCGGCATGAGCACCATTACCGGCGCGGGGGCATGGTCGATGACGTAGCCGAGAAAATTTACCGTTGCCTCAGTGACGCCGACCTGTGACGACTTCATAACTACGATGTCCTGCACCCGCGAATTCGCGGACAGGCAATCCATGATTTCGCGCAGAATCGGGTTGCGGGAAGTGCGCCAGCGGCCACGTTCTCCGGCCTGCTTGCCTGACAGAACGCGGTGATCGTCTGCCCACTGGCTGACAGTTAAGGCGCGGCGCGGGCGGGCGGCGCTCCAGAAGGTGTCAAGACAGTGGGCGAGTTTTGCGGTCATTCTTCGGTGTTGACCGCAGCAGCGTAATGGTGCCCGCGTTCAGCCGCGATTACGTCTTGCAGCGTGTCGTCGTAGTGGCCCGCCCATAGATCGCCCCACGTCGGCGCCGGCGCCAGGCAGCGCGCCTTCGGCCCATCAATCATCAGCAGGTCGGGCCGGAAGGCGGGCGGGCGGTCGATGGACGGCTCCCAGGTGGCAAGGGTTTCGTCTTGCTCGGTGCCGTTGATAAAGCCGGCGGCGGCGAAGCGGGCCACGGCGGCGGTCAGCATGGCAACACCCAGCGGCGCGAGTTCGCGGCGCCATAGCTCGCGGGCGTCGTCGTCCGGCCTGATAAATACGTGGCGCTGGTCGATGATGTTGCCGCCGTCCATGCGGTTTGATAGCCGATAAACCGTGCCGCCGGTGACGCGCTCGTTCATGCGGATGGCCCAGCGGATGGCGTCGCGCCCACGGTGCACGGGGAGCAGCGACGGGTGGTATCCGATACCGCCGAAGCGGGCGCGAAGCCGGGTGCGCTCGCCAATGAAGTCGTGCGAGTGGGCGGCGACGATCAGGTCGATACCATCCGGCATATTGTCGGCGTTGAGCGTGCCGGACTTGATGACCTTGACGCCGTATAACTCGGCCTGCCCGGTCAGGCGGTCGCCAGGCGGAGAGCAGACGGCGCCGATTTGGACTTCTGGGAGGCTCCGGGCGGCGCGGAACACCTCGGCGCCAAACCATTTTTGCCCGGCAATGAGGATATTCATACCGCGAGCGCCCTTTGCATTTTGAAGCCCTGCACCGCGCGGTGGTGGCCGCCGTAGCCGATAGCAATTTTGCACCCTGATTTCGCCGTCGACGCCGCGCTCTTGCCCTTATGGCCCCCGCCCATCATTTGCGAAACCTGCACCCACCGCTTATCCCTGCGCAGCGCGGCGCACAGGCCGGGGTGCGAGGTATGAAAATAGACGGCCTTGGTGCGGTCGGCGAACTTGTTGGCGTCGGTGAATTGCAGGCGGCAGACTTCATTCAAAAACCGCATGCCGACCCCGGCGCCCTGCCATTCTGGCATGACCACCATACGGCAGGCGCGCATGCCGCCAATCTCAAGCCGGGGAGACGCGGCCATATGGCACACGGCTTCGCCATCGACAAACCCGACGTAATACTTGGCGGCGACCATGCGCGGCAGCTTCAGATAGTGATGCGGTTCAAACATTGGCCAGTACGAGCCGTCTGTCTGGAAAACTTCAAGTTCAAACTTTGGCCGTCGCCAAAGTGACCCCCGTTGTAATTCGCCGGTGCGGGTATCAAAGACCCAATCCGGCTCGATCCAGTCCAGCACGTCGTAATGGCAGGACAACAAAATCGCCTGGCCACCGCCGCGCTTCCATGACTTGCTGAACGCACCGGCGCCGACTTTGGCAATTTGCCGGTCAACGACTGACGTAAATTCGTCGATGATGACTTTATCGCGCCCTTCGGCAATGACGCGGGCTAGCCCGGCGCGGAATTTCTCGCCGTTTGATAACGCACTATACGGGCGCAGCCAGGCCGGCACGCTGCCGAGGCCGACCGCCGACAAAGCGCCGGTCACGTCGTCAAAGCTTCCCGCTGGCGCAATGGATTCGACAATGGGTTTGTCTGCCGGCCAGCCGTGGTCGCCGTCATAAATGCCGACGTCAGGCCAGATGGTGCGCCCGATACTGGTTTTTCCAGACCCGGACGGCCCGACCACGACGCCGATTTTCCAGCCGGTATCCTCGAGCGGCAGGTCGGCGTCAAGCGAAAAGTCGGCGCCGCTGTCGCAGTTGAATAGCGATTTGACGCGGGCGGCGCGGTATGTATTGAAGTCTGAGCATTTGTTGCGGACTTGAATTTTCATTTTTTACCCCTTTAATTGACCAATACGCGGCAGGCGTAGCCGGCGGCGACGAGCGCGTCGTATTTTTTGCGCTGGTCATCCTCGCCAGAGCAATCGACCAGGATGCAGAATTTTTCTTGGTAGTTGATTCCGGATTCGCTGGCGCTTTCGCCGGGGCCGGGCGCTTCGCCGTCGATTAACAGAAGGCCGTCCAGCTCTTTTCCGGAGAAGCCGGTTAGATCAAGGTCGAAGTCCATGCCTTGCAGGTCTTGAAGTTCAAGCGCCAGCATTTTTTCGTCCCAGCCGGCGTTGAGCGCCAGCTTGTTGTCGGCGATGACGTAGGCGCGCTTCTGCGCTTCGCTCAGGTGCGCCAGGCGGATGCACGGCACGTCGGCCAGGCCAAGCTTGCGCGCGGCCATGACGCGACCGTGGCCGGCGATGATGCCGCCATCGGCGTCGATCAGCACCGGGTTGGTAAAACCAAACTCCCGAATTGATCCAGCGATCTGCGCCGTCTGTTCGTCGGAATGGGTGCGAGCATTTCGCGCGTAAGGAATGAGCGCGTCGAGCGCCAGGTGTTCGATCTGCATCAAGCGGGTTCCTTGGAAATTTCTGATTGTTGCCTGGCGATAGTGGCGTTAACGTTCTGCAATGTGTTGCGGCACGCTTCAGCCAGCACCTCGTGAATCTCTGCCATGTCAGTGATAGGCGCTACCAGCGGTGCGGTCTGGTCTGGCAGAACGTCAAGAGCGGACCTCACTGCGGCGCCTATGAACCGCATGGCGGCATCGACATCTTCGCGCGGGACAAGGGCGCCCATCTTGGTTTCGTAATCAATCTTGGCGGTGAGGGCTGCATACTTTTCCTTGATGGCACGGCTTGCGGCAATGCTGTTGCCGATCTGCTCGCCGGAAAACGCGGGGGCTTCCCGTTGCTGAATCTCGGTTGCATTCCTGGCCTTGGCATTGGAGCGCCCGGCTGCATGGCGGCTGGAAACGTCCGGCCGATCTCCGCCAGTGTTCTCGACCATCTGGTCGGTTTCCTTGACCAGCACCTTGCCGTTGGCGTCAAGCACCAGCCGGCCATGCTTACCGAGATATGTGATATAGCTCGGCGAGCAGCCGCGATGCTCGGCGTACTGCTTTCTGGAAAGTGATGCGGAATTTTGCAATGGCGTTTCACAATGTGAAATGGTCAAAACCTAGCGGAGGAACGCGCCGTTTCGTACC
>Ga0116188_1002609_pt1 | contig 13997 bp, 13 predicted proteins | sample AD_JPNTR2_MetaG_FD_89807 | JGI IMG/M metagenome (GOLD analysis project Ga0116188, IMG submission 89807) | Active sludge microbial communities of municipal wastewater-treating anaerobic digesters from Japan - AD_JPNTR2_MetaG | ecosystem: Engineered > Bioreactor > Anaerobic > Digestate | place...
CTTTTTCTACATAATGGCACTAGTTCTGAATATGATACCTTGCAATTTATATCAAGTTATCCCCTTTGGGATGAACAAGACTCTGTTGCATGGGACGCCTTACGCATTCATTTGATGCAGTTAGGTCGTGCGTTAAATATCCAAGATATGGGGGTTTTTTTAGTGGAATCCCCAATTGACCTTGATACTGGGGAAGATCTACCAGAACAGGACACCACTTGGTTCGCTGATTTTTTGGAGGCGCTAGGTGATAACCCACTTTCTTCAGAACATAGTCTGTCTGACTCCTCGCTTGGGGCTTCAACACCCGAAGGCATAAACTCCTTGATCTAGTGCTGACCTAATGAATAGCTAACAAAATTTACCTATTGTATAATCAACTTAATGATTAAACTGCCTTTTTTAAAGAAATCCCAGAGACCTAATATCCGACAGAACCAGGATTTCCTTGGCATAGTGCTTGACCCTTACAAAGTAAGCGTTGTTTATTTTCAGATTCCTGCGGGCAGTTTGGGGGAAACGCCTGCTAATTTTTCTTCGGAATTATCTCCAATTTTTTCCAGTTCGCCTCCAGAAAATACCAAAATTAAAATAATAGCTGCCAGATCAAAGTACTTGTCTTTGGATAATGTTTTTGACCCTATAGAATCTCTCCTAGACCAAACTGCGCAAACCCTAGATATTTTACTAACCGAAATGGAAACCGAGTTCCCTCAACTTCCGGATAGGGCTTTGTTTGGTCTCTCCCCAAGAAACTGCATTGATTTAATGTCTTTAGTGCGTTATTCCAATGTGGAAGTGTCCAAAATTACACAAGAACAAACTCAGGAGCTTTACGAACAGGCAGAGAAAAACGCTACATTTAGGGCGCAGGATATATTGATTAGTCAAAAAGGAAACATGGATGAGGATTTGATTCCTATAACCTCTTCGGAGATATTATTGAAACTTGATGACTTGGTGGTGCAGGATCCCGTTGGTTTGGATGGAAAGGAATTGGAGCTCTCATGGTTTGGTTCTTTTGCTGAATCTTCCTATTTGGATTTTATTCAAAAAGTTGCCAAGAAAGTGAATATCCAAGTAATTGGTGTTGCTTCATTAGGGTATTCTTTTTACGATAGCATTAACTCCCTGCCCGATAATAAGAATTGTGTAATCTTAGATTTTGATTTTTCCAAGACCACTGTATATGTAGCTTTTGGGGGAAGCCTTGTTGGATGCTATTATATAGATTTGGGTTTATCTGGATTCTACGCGGAGATTTGTAGGAAATTATCTGTGCATTTGGATGAGGCTATTGCAATAGTAGGAAAATATCAAACAGGAAGTTTAAGCGAGGCATTATCAATTGAGGTTTCAAAGGTTTTAGAAAAGTTTTCTATTGTATGGTTGGAGGGTTTGGAAACTGTTTTTTTGGGATTTTCTGGTGTGAAAACTTTTCCCTCAAAAGTTTATTTAACAGGGAGCGGTTTTGACATTTCTGATTTTGTTGATTTGGTAAGAACGGAGGTTTGGTATAAGTCTGTGCCATTCAAGGCGCCTCCAGAATTTATAAAGGCATCCCTATCCGAAGAGATTCTGGACATCTGTGGAGTTTCCTCCCTATTGGAGTGGATTCTGCCCCTGTCTTTGGGAAACATCTATTTTAAAATGATCTGATGGAATATATTGTAGAAGAAAGAAAAGATGTATATACGATTTTGAATGATCTTGCCGTTTTAGCGTATTTTGATTTTGAGGTTTTTATTCCGTCTGGATCTCTTATATTAGAAAATAGACTAAATTTGGAATTTCTAAAGAAAAACTTGGAGAAGTTGGGAAAGTCTGTAACCTTTTCCACCGATTCTAAAAATGGTCAAGAAATTATTTCGCAACTCGCCAATGGGGAATCCACTGAATTTGACTCTTTGTTGGCTGAGAACTCCTTGATTGGCGCTACGGAAGTTCCTTCCGCGGGAGTTTTTGGAAAAATAACTAATTTCTTTGCTTTTTTTAAATTCCCAAAAATATCTTTCCCAAGATTTCATCCTAAAATGGGTGTTATTCCTCTTATTATTATATTTCTGTTTTTGGGAGGCGGTGCTTTTGCTTTCACAAGAGTACTAAATATGCATAAGGCCTATGTAAAGCTTGTTATTAAGTCAGACCCGTTGGCAAGGAGTTTCTCTGTTGTGGTGGACGCTAACTTGACAAAAGATATAGATCCTGAAAAGAAAGCGATTAAAGGAAGGCAGGTTTCTAAAACATTTGATGTAGAAATAACTAAGGATGCCACAGGTGAAAAATTGGAAGGAGAGAAGGCTTCGGGAGAGGTGTTAATTTATAATCGTACTGAATCTGAAATAACATTAAGTAAAGGGACGAAGTTAGAATTTGATGACTTAGTTTATGCTTTGACCTCGGATGTTACGGTTCCTTCTGTCTCCTATGAAGACCCAGAGGATCCTGCAAGTGTAATGGTTCCTGGCGAAAAGAGCGCTGATGTAACTGCTTTGGAGATTGGTTCCAAATACAATATAAAAAAAGGCGAGACAATGGAGTTTAGCAATTATAAGAAAACTGAACTAGTGGCAAAAAGTTCTGTTGATTTTACGGGTGGTTCTAGCCAAACAATAAAAGTTGTTTCTGAAGATGATATTAACTCTGCCCTAACCGAAGCTAGGCGAGAATTAGTTGAGAAATCCTCGCAAAGTCTTGCAAATTCCGTTGAAGGAGACCATAAGTACATAGACGGATCTTCTAGTGTTTCGTATGGGGAGCCTGAAGTAAGTGCAAAGGTTGGTGATGAAGTATCCTCATTTAGTGTAAAACAATCCGCTACAGCCACAGGTCTTTCCTATTCTGAAAGGTTGTTAGAAAAATTGGTTTTGCAATTAATCTCCACTCTTGTTCCCGAATCTTTTGAACCTTCTGGGGAAAAAATAGACATACGGGCTACTTCTTTAGGTAATAGTGATAGCACTGCTGTTACAAGTACAAGTGCAGACATACAAGTTACTGCAAAAACTACAGTTAGACCCATAATCAACCTTGAGAAACTAAAAGAGGATCTTTCTGGTAAAAGTCTTCCCGATGCAACCAGAATTTTGGGACAGCTCCCTTCGGTTGAGACTTATGAACTAAATTTAGTACCTAATTTACCTTTTCTTCAGAAAGTGCCCCAGAATTTTGACAATATAATTATAGAGTTGGTGGATCGTAATTAGTATGCCCGCAGATTCCATAGTTCATTCCAAAAGAGCTTGTCCTATTGTTCCCTCTAGTGAGGACATTGGTGTCTTGGGAATTGATTACGGGTCTTCAAAGATAGGTTTAGCCTTTGGTAGAGCAGGCGTTGTTTCGCCCATTCGCGTGATTTCTGCAAGGAACTTTGGTACAGCAATATCCGAGATTGCAAGGGTGATAAAAGAGTACGCTGTATCCAAGATTGTTGTGGGTTTGCCGCTTACTGTGGATAATAAGGAGACTCCTAAATCAATAGAGGTTAGAAAGTTTGTAAAGCTACTCAAATCTAGGGTTAAAATTCCAGTTGAGTTTATAAATGAATTTTATACCACCAAAGAGGCTTCTGTAGTGATGCTTAATGTAGGAGTGTCACAAGAGGGAAGGCGCGTTGATGACCATTATTCCGCAAGTCTGATTTTAAAAAGATATTTTGCAGAATCCGAAACTGCGCAGGGATAAAGGATAAATGATACTCCATGAGTTCCTTATTCAAATATTGGGTAGTTGCCCGATGTAGTCTAGTTAGAAAATGTCCCTATAACTCGCCTGTTTCCGCATCTCATACACTCAAAATTGTCTCCAGGGTAGAAGCATTGTGGGCAGACGAAAACACCGTCTTTGTATAGAATTTCATTGGATTCACAATTGTTACAAATAAAAAGTACTTCATCTCTAGGTATTTCACCACATTCGGGGCAAAAAAATTTAGCAGTAGTGGTTTCCTCAAATTCTTCGTCCAAATCGTCCTCTGTATCTAGAGCATCCAAATCTAAGTCGGCTAGACTATTAATAGCATCTTTATTTTTGGCGTTTTTGTCTTGGGCAGTATCTTTCATATCATTACAATAACTAAAAATTTTGACTAGTTCAACTGCCTTTGTTAATCTTAGGGCATGCAACTCTTCCTTTATATGTATATGCTTTTTGGTTTGATTTATGGAGTTTATGTCACGGGGTGGGGTGGGGGAAAGTGGTATTTATTTCCCATAAATGTTTTGGGGGGTCCTATTGTCTTTTTCGTAGTTGTTTTTAGGGTTCTAGCAGGTAAAAGGATTTATTACTAGTGTTTAAAGAATATTTTAAAGATAAAAAGGCTGTTCTAATGGATTTGGATGGCACTATAATTAACTCTCATATTTTGTGGAATGAGGCCTGTTCTGAAGTTGCCTCTAATCTGGGCTTTACTTGGAAGGGTTATTATTTTTTTAAGGAACCTTCTTTGGAAGAAACTTGGTCTTCTTATTTAGATTTTACTGGTGAAAATTATGGTGTCCCACTTCAAACTTTGATCACCCAAACTAAGGATAAATTTATAAGTCAGGTTTTATCTCGCTCCCCGGATGATATTTTGAAGGCGGGTTTTTGGGAATTTATTGGAGAGATAAAGCATGAAAGAGGGTTTAAGGTTGGTTTGGTGACTAATTCCGATAGGGAAGTAGCCGAAAAGGTTTTGAGTCATCTGGGTATTGGAAATGTTTTTGCTATCAAGGTTTTTGGTGACGATGTAAAAAGGAAAAAGCCGGATCCGGAGATATACGAAAAAGCCCTGAAGGAGATTGGGTTTAAATCTAAAGAGGTGTTGGTTTTTGAAGATGCCCCTTTGGGAATTAAGGCCGCGAAAAAAGCAGGTCTTACAGTTATCGCTTTTATGAATAGGCTTTACCCAGAGGAAGATTATTCCCCTAAGGATATTGTAGTTGACGATTTTACCGCCTTTCTTGGAAATTTGGATAAGAATGAAAAAGAATTTATGGAAGAGAAGTTTGCCTACTCCAAGAATAGTTCTGCTAACTCGGATATGGCATAGTTCCTTTGGTATAATGCCCCTGTGAAAACATATTCTCCAAAAACATATTATATTGATACCTATGGGTGTCAGGCTAATGAATCTGACTCAGAAAAGTTAAGTAATATTTTGGACTCTCTTGGGCTTGAGTCTTGCAGTTCGGTTGAATTGGCAGACATTTATATAATAAATTCTTGTTCTGTCAGACAAAAAAGTGAAGATAAGGTATATGGTTTAGCCAAATCCTTAGTAAAAGGAGAAAGGAAACCCTTTATTGTTTTGGCAGGTTGCATGGTAGGCTCTGTTAAAGGCGAAAGGATAAGATATTCCTTTGAGGAGTTGCAAAAACGAACTCCTTGGGTTGATTTGTATCTTTCTCCCGATGAACTTTTGTTATTACCAAATTTCCTTATGGAAAGAGGTGTATTGGACGGTTCTTCAGGAAAAAATTTGATTGGATCTTTCTCTGAAAATATTTTCACTTCAAAAAATGGTTATGTAAACATATCCTATGGTTGTGACAACTTTTGCTCCTACTGTGTAGTTCCTTATGCTAGAGGAAAAGAGGTCTCTCGTTCAAGGGAAGAAATTTTTGCGGAGATAAGAAAGCTTTTAGCACAGAACATTACAGAAATCACTTTGTGTGGGCAAAATGTAAATTCGTGGGGACTTTTGGCAGAAGACAAGAAAAAAATCAGAATTGGAAATAATCAAAAACTTCCTTTTGCAGGTCTAATTAGGGATGTTTGCTCTTTAAAAGAAGTAAAAAAACTAACCTTTTTATCGTCAAATCCTTTTGATTTTACGCAGGATTTAATTGATGCGGTAGGAAACAGTAAGGTTGACAACTATTTACATATCGCTGTCCAGTCTGGAAATAACGACATCCTAAGTCGGATGAATCGGAAGCATACTGTTGAAGAATATCTTGATTTAATTACACGCATCAAAAAAACTAAACCAAATTTGGAGTTAGGAACAGACATAATCGTTGGTTTTCCCGGAGAGACTGAGGATCAGTTTATGGATACAGTGCGGTTATTTTTGCAGGTAAAATTTAATGTTGCCTTTATTTCAATCTATTCCCCAAGAAAAGGGACATTTGCTGAAAAAATGTACCCTGATGACATACCCTTGTATGAGAAAAAAAGAAGGCATGACTATTTATCAAAGGTATGGAAGGAAAGCCTAAAAAAATGAAAATCCCTGTAATTGTAGGGCCTACCTCCACTGGAAAAACGGGTCTTGCGCTAGAGATGTGCAAGAAACTTAATGGGCAGATTATTTCGGCTGATTCTAGACAAATTTATAGACACATGGATGTTGGTACGGGTAAAATTCCATTGGGCGAAAAAGAGATTATTAAGCACGAAGACTATTGGGAAATTGCGGGAATTAATGTTTGGGGGTATGACATAGTTAATCCAGGAGAGTACTACTCGGCGTATGATTTTGCTCTTTTTGCACTGGAAAGAGCCAAGAAACTTATTCAGGAGGAGAAAATGCCTTTTCTTGTCGGCGGTACGGGTCTATATATAGATTTTTTTACACAGAAAATTCAGGGAAATTCATTGCCTCCAGATTTTAATTACAGAAAATCCCTTGAAAAGAAGAACTTACAAGAGTTGCAGGATTTATTGACGTCGTTAAATCTAATTGCCAATACTTCGGATTTTCAAAATAAGCATAGGTTAGTTAGAATTATTGAAAGAAATCGCTCTGCTCCAAAAATTATCGCTACTCCCCTACCCTATCTTAAAAATGTCAGGTTTGTCTTTATTGGTTTAACTGCTCCTAGAGATTTTTTATATAATCGGGCGGATTTGTGGGTGGATTCAATATGGAAAAAAGATAAGATTGTGTTAGAGGTTGAAAAATTATCTTCTTTGGGGTTTATAAATTCTGTCCAATTAAATGGTTTTATTTATTCGCAAGCTATTGACTATAAAAAAGGAGTTATGGTAAGGGAAGAAGCAATTCAAAAAACAAAGTTTGCGGTTCACTCATACATAAGAAGGCAGGAAACCTATTTTAAAAAGAACTCATGTATACAATGGTTTGACATTTCTAAAGACAACTTGGAACAAACCATTTATAATTATTTTAGAAATGTTGAATATTAATAAACAGGTCGTTATTTCTACAAAGACAATTCTTATAACCTTGGGTATTCTGCTCGGGGTTTATGTTGTCTATAAGCTGAGGAGCATTTTTGGATTAATCTTTGTTTCCTTGCTTATAACAATTTCCATGGAGTCAGCTATAAAAAGCATTATGTGTTTAACTTTTATGAATAGGCCTTTGTCCCGGGGTTTAGCAGTGTTTCTAAGTTATCTAATGTTGCTTTTAGTCATCGTACTGTTTTTTTTAGTTGCAGCTCCTATGGTAATAAACGAGTCTCAAAAGCTTGTAAGTAATTTTTCGTTTTTCCTAGTTAATCTGGAATTGAACGGGGAAAGTCTTTTTGAATCATTAAGTTTTTTGGATGTTTTGGGGAATGCTTTAAAACCTGGGAATGTTGGTAGTATTTTGGCGGGGTCAATCTCTGTTTTGTCTAGGTTGGTTACACTTGTTGTTTTGGCTGTATATATGTCTTCAGATTGGCCTACAATAAAAGACAGCTTTATTGGAGTGCTGCCTAAGTCTAAGGAAAAGGATTTAAAGGAACTTTTATATTCCGTAGAGATTCATGTTGGTACTTGGGTTAAGGGACAGCTGACCATTATGTTTGCCGTGGGTTTTTTGGGATTTCTTGGGCTTTCAATTGCGGGAGTAAATTACGCTTTGGCATTGGGATTTATATCCGCAATTTTGGAGATTGTTCCCATTTTGGGACCTCTGTTTTCCACGATTATTGCCACAGGGGTTGGATTTTCTCAGTCCCCAACTAAGGGATTAATAGCTTTCCTAATATTTTTGTTTATTCAACAGGTAGAGAGTAATTTGGTAACGCCCAAAGTAATGCAGAAATTTTCAGGGTTTAGCCCTTTAATAATACTTATTGCATTAATGATTGGTCATGAGTTTTTTGGGTTACCTGGAGCTATCTTAGCAATACCAGTGACTATGATCCTTGGGATTTTTTATAGGCGATATGTACATTTTGATAAATCGTTGGATTGATATTTTTCACTTCCCCTTTTCGTTTTAATCATTTTTTTGGCAGGAAATCATAAGCCGGATTCTGTTTTTTGTGACCATCTATCTATGCTCCCTCTTTGCACCTTGCCGGGTCAGCTCAAGCGGTGCCTTCGGGGATTGCTGCAGGTGGGATTGCCCGTTTCATTTTTCTCCCATATTCAAAGAACTTAGGGAAAAACTCGTCTCTGTTGCTCTCAAAGTGTGTTAATTCACTCTCTGTTTACCTTGGATTTCTCCTAGTAACACCAGCGCTTATGTATTCGCGTCGGAGGTTGCCCCCCGTCCCTTACCCTATGCAGTCCGGACTTTCCTCTCTTCCGATACAAATATTACCAAAAGAGCGGCCACATGATTTCCTGCAATACTAATTATACCATCTCAATGTGTGTTATCATATTTTCATGTCGGAACAATTAGACCCCTCTAAGTTTCATGTATTTGATGCAAAGAAAAAAAAAGTTCTTGTTGTCTCTTTAATATTGCTTTTAATTTTGGCTATACCCCTAGCTTCTTTTTATTATAGTTTTGCAATTAATAGACCTGCGCAAAATTCAGAAAGAACTGTGATAGAAATAGAATCTGGTCAAAGTTTAGTTGAGATTTCAAAAAATCTTTACTCAAAAGATCTTATAAATTCTCAAGGTTTATTTTTATTTTATGTTGTAGTAAATAATTTGGATAAAAATATTCAAGCGGGAGTTTACTCAATTCCTTCTGGAACTTCCTTAAGAGATTTGGTTCTAATATTGCAAAAAGGAACCAAGGATGTAACAGTTACTTTTTTGGAAGGGTGGCGTGTGGAAGAGTTTGCCTTGGCAGCAAGCAAGAACCTAAAATTTGTAAACTACGATGACTTTGTTTTGCAGGCTACTCCATTGGAGGGATACTTGTTCCCAGATACTTATCATCTTCGTTATGATATCAATACAGAAGATTTAATCAAACTGCTTTCTAAGACATTTGATGATAAAACAAGGGAGTTATTTAAAGTGCGTAATGATTTAACGGCAGACCTTTCCAATGAGGAGATTGTAATCCTTGCTTCTCTGATCGAGCGTGAAATACATGTTGAAGAGGACAGACCTTTAGTCGCAGGGATACTTGTAAAAAGACTGCAACAGGGGATTCCTCTGGGTGTAGACGCTACAAGTCAATATTATATCCCCTTTTTAAGGGCAAAATGTCCAGAAAGGTCTTGGGTTAAGTGTTTTACAATGGATGAGGCTGAAAAAATCACTTGGTGGGTAAATGATATTACCCAAGAAGAGCTTGAGTATGATTCTCCATATAATACCCGAAAAAATCGAGGATTACCTCCAACGCCTATTTCGAGTTTTGGTATCTCTGCCTTAAAAGCTGCATTAGAGCCGGAACAGACCGATTATTTCTTTTATATCACTGATAGAACAGGCACAACACGATTTGCGAAGACTCTTTCGGAGCATGAGAACAATATTCTTAAGTATCTGCGCTAGTCTCGGAAAGAGGAGACTCAACAACTTCTATTAGTGACTGTTCTAAAAATTCCTTAGTAATTTTTATGCCCTGATCTCTTAAGATACTTTCGTCTATTTCCATAGGGATTTTGTACAAATTAGAGACCATAAAACCATAAAAAAAGGGAGTGTGAATTTCTCTCTTCCACCAAAGCCATCTTAGACTGAAGATAGTCTCATAATGTTTATTATGTCTAGCTAATATGATTTTGTTGGAACATATGTCCTTTAGCAGACAGGCCAAGCAGCAATCATCCCTTGTTAATCCCGCGCCTCTTTTTCTTACAAGAAAATCCACAATGTCTTGGTCTACGTTAATAGACAATAGATAACCCGTTTTTTTGCAAAAGAAGAAAGCTTTGTAAATTGTCTTATTTTTATGTGTTTCCGGAACCACAGCTAAAAAATTGATTTTAGCACACATAATAACAATTATAATTTGAGAGTATTAAAATTGTATTAAAATTATTTAATTTCTGCCTGTTTGTCTTTTATATAATTTCTCCATTCCTCTAAAAGTTCTATAAAAGAGGAAAAGGGAGTATCTACTAGTGTAGAAAAGAAAACACTTACAAAATTAAACTCTTTCCATTTGGAGGAAAGCCATGCCCCAATTTTAGCTAAGGGTATAGAGAAGAAGTCAAGAATAAACTCTAAAACGCTTCCTTTTTCTTTTACAGTAATTTCTTTGGATTTTTGACGAATTGCCATAGCCGCAAAAACTATTACGGCAACATTTGCGGTATTTATATAAAGAGAGGTTAATGGTGTCCCAGCAATCTTAAATATCCAATAAATAAAATATAAGGAACCTAGCCCCCCAGCAAGATAAATTATGGTAAAAATTAGATTCATTAATTTTTTTACCTTTTTGTTAAGTTTAATAACATAGGGAGTTCTATTTTCTTGGTAATGTGATACTTTTATGACTTCTTTTAGTAGTGCTTCCAAATTATCTTTGGCCGGTGGTTTAATAATACTTACGAGAAAAAACATCAAAGCTGTGGGAATAGCAATATCTGCCACTAGGGCTAACGGAGAAAATTTACCATAAAAAAATTTTGCAACAGGATATTCAAATATTATTAAGCTAGCAGCTCCGGCGACAAATATTGAAAGAGTAGAATATATTGCACTTCTGAATAATCTTTTTTTCAGAGTCTCTAATCGTTTTTTGTACGCCTGTTCAACACTCGCTTTAAAAGTTTCTTTGTTTTGTATTCTTTTTTCAATACCATTTTTGTCTTTTTCTAACTCCTTAAGCACATCCGCTATTATTAAATACGCAGCGTCATATTTTTCGCAAAGCTTTTGAAATTCACCTCTTTTTGGATGTTCTAGATCTATGTCACTTTGTTCCCAAATTTCTTTTATTTTTGACGCAAATTCTTTTGTGAAATCTTCGTTATTTTGGGTAAATTGAGGATATCTTTTTTTCAGCACATTGTACGTAATAATTGGGTTGTCTAGTCCATATAAAGCTCTGTGGACGGCAATATATACTTGTAAAAATTTTTCTTCCTCGTCTATTTGACCTTCTGGGATTAGCTGTAGGTTTTCATGCACACTATCCGTCATAAATTCTATTAGCAGGTTTTCTCTAAAAGAGAAGTCTAGTGTTTCGTCTATTTCACATGCGGCTATTCCCAAAAGCCAGTTATAAAATTGCACTTTTGTTTTTATTGCAAGTGCGCCTTCCTTAACATATGGGCTGTTCTTTAGTATGTATAAATACTTTGTAAGGATTTTTTCTATTTCTTCAATTTTTGCCTCTGGTATTTTTCCATTTTCAAAGTAGCCAGTCCTAATCATTTCTAGGGTCATGGGACCTGCAATTTTGGAAGGTTCTAAATCTGGTAGTATGGTAATTTCGGATATCTCAGAGATTAATCTTCGTTTTAGGATTCTCTCAATGGAAGTTCTTCTTACCAAATTCTCCTCCTTCCAGTCTATTATTCTTCTCACTCTCTCATAAATCTTTGCTATCTTTGAGGCTATTTCATCAACATATATTGGATTTATAGGTGTTGTTTCTTCTTTTGAGAGTATCTCCTTATATGCCTCTATGTATCGCTGCATGGGAGGGTTTAGTATTGGTTTAGGTTCGGCGGGAACTTGACCTAAAGGAGGGTTTGGTTCTGCTATGGGAGTTGAGTCTTTCTGGATCTTGTCCCCATCTTCAGCTTTATTTGTTGTAGTTTTGGAAGAACTGTTACTGTTGTCTAGATATATTACTCCTTGCATCAAAAAGTATTATACTACAAAATGGCTCTTTTGTACCTATAGTAATTATTAAATCTATTTTGGAAAATTTTGTTGTAATATTAACAAATGCCACATATAGTCAGAATTTTGGAAGTAAGGCAACTAACTCATGATGTGAAAAGTTTCATTACAATAAAGCCTAAGGGTTTTACTTATACTTCGGGGCAAGCAACCAGTCTTTCTATAAACAAACCAGTATTATGTGAGAAGAAACGCCCTTTCACATTTGCATCTTCCCCCAATAGTGAGAATTTGGAATTTATTATAAAGGCTTATTTTGATAGGGAGGGTTACACTCAAGAGATTCATAAGCTAAAAGTAGGGGATGAGTTGATTATTTCTGATCCGTGGGGAGCCATAAGTTATAAAGGAAAAGGCGTTTTTATTGCAGGTGGAGCCGGTATTACTCCTTTTATTTCTATTTTTAGGTTTTTGCAGGAGCAGAATCAGTTAGATGGCAATACTTTGTTTTTTTCCAACAAAACCTCTCGCGATGTGATTTTGGAAGAGGAGTTACGGGGGATGTTTAAGGAAGGTTTTTTGAATTTAATACTAACAAGAGAGAATAATCCCCAATATTTATTTGGTCACATAAGTAAGGAGTATTTAAGGGAAAGGATTCAAGATTTTTCTCAATGCTTTTATATATGTGGGCCAAAGTCTTTTGTACATGATATAACTGGTTATTTAAGGGAATTGGGAGCGAATTGGGATGAGTTGGTTTTTGAGCGGTAGCTTGGGTTTTAAGATTTGGTTGACTATAGCAAGGGCCGTTTGTAACTATTTTATCACCTGTAAGAAACTTGTTCCTGTTCCAAATTACGCTTAGACGCCTATTTCTTCCCAAACAAAATAGCTTATCCTTTTTGGCTGTTCTTCTGAATACCCTTCGGGATTGAAACTACCTTTATTAATCCTTACCGGAACTTTGTGTATTTTATATAGTGAATTTAATCCTGGGTAAGTTGTAGTCAAGCGCATTTCTTCAATAATTTCCTCTGTGCCAACTTCAAAATCACCGGATATTCCGAGTTCCTCAGCGACTCCTCTTATAGTAGCTTCTTTTGGATCCTCTCCTACTTTCATTTTCTCTGCTACAGCACCCTTAAGTTTGGGTCTTCTTTTTATGTTTCCATCAACTTTTGAAACCTGTCTATCCTCTCTTAATCTGTATAATTTTCCGGTTTCCGGATCTTGGTAGGTAATATCCCCAGCAACGACATGTAAGATACGTAATACCTCCCCAGTTTCCGAAAAAACAACTTCTGTTTCACCTTCTTCAATTTCGTGAAACAGATCTTGTACAGTTTTTGTTCCTTTTTCACCGGTTCATTGCTCGATAGGAATGTCGTGTTCTTTTAGAGTAGTTTCAAACTGTTGCAACTTTTCTTCGCTTGATAGTGCTGGTTTATAAGATTTGTCCATGTTTATAGCCTATCAAAGCTTTTTATTTCTTTCTACAGGTTAGTACCTATGAATAGGCTGAGAAACATAGGTTACACATTAGGTAAAATGCTAACCTATGAAACAAACCTATAAAAAAACTAAATATGTGCATCCCAATATCTTGGCTTTTTTCCCTTCTAAACCTGCAAAGGATATAAATATCTGGGATAACCTGCGTAAAGTAGCTAAAAGTTACCCTCTGGAAGTACAAAAAAAACTGGAATGGATGATTTTTTATGAAACCATTGCAAAAAGAAATGCTTCCTATACTTCTGAATACTTTAATATCTCCAGAAAGACTTTTCATAATTGGCATACTAAGTTTATTAAAAGTAAAAAAAGGTTAGAATCCCTTAAAAATTCCTCCAAAGCACCCATACATACCAGAAAGTGGGAAGTTACTCATACACAGGAAGACCGTATATATAACTTGCGTAAAAAATATATGAAGTACGGTAAAAAGAAACTCCAAGCACTCTATGAAAAAGAGTATGGAGAATATATCTCAACCTGGAAAATAGAACGAATTATTAGAAAACATAGATTGTATCCCGATAAAGCTAGAAATAACCGTATTACAGCTAAAAGAGCCAAAGGAAAGCAAAATCCTAAGATTAAGATCCACTCTGTAAAGGATA
>Ga0116188_1002618_pt1 | contig 13975 bp, 10 predicted proteins | sample AD_JPNTR2_MetaG_FD_89807 | JGI IMG/M metagenome (GOLD analysis project Ga0116188, IMG submission 89807) | Active sludge microbial communities of municipal wastewater-treating anaerobic digesters from Japan - AD_JPNTR2_MetaG | ecosystem: Engineered > Bioreactor > Anaerobic > Digestate | place...
GACCGCGCGTGATCGCTCCGGCTGTCAATCCCTCGAACTCGATCGGCAATACCCGGTCGTTCCAGAGCGCCACCAGCCAACGAATCGGTCGCACAAAACGGAAGCGGCTTTCCTGCCAGTACATATTCTTGGGCCACGAAATCGACGCCACGATCCCAGGAAGCGCGTCTCTGAGAATCTCCGGTGTTTCCCTGCCCGGACGCGTCTTTTTCAGGGCCAGATACTCGCCTTTTTCGGTTGAGACAACCTGGAGTTCCTCGATCGAGGCCTGCATTTTGCGGGCAAACCCGTGAGCGGCAGGGGCCGGCGCTCCATCGCGAAAAGCCACTGATACCGGCGGGCCGAGCACAACTTCCTCCCACGCGGGCTGGCTGTCGGGTAGCCCGGAAGCAAGAAAAGCCAGACGTCTGGAAGCGGCGAAAACCTGCAGGCTCTTTACCGTCAGTTGGTTCTCTTCGAAAAGCGCCTCAACCGATTTCCGGAGTTGTTCTGCCGCCGGTTCAATCATGTCGGCCGGAACCTCTTCCAAGCCGAGCTCAAAAAGAAAACTATTCTCCATGGTTATTGACATAGGCGGAGGCGACCGAAACCGCCAGATTACGGACCCGCGAAATGATGCCGACGCGCTCGGTTACGCTGATAGCGCCCCGGCTGTCGAGCAGATTAAAGGTATGCGAGCATCGTAGACAGTAATCGTAGGCCGGGAGGACACATCCAGCATCCAGGCAGCGCTGGCACTCCTTTTCATAGCGCGCGAACAAATCGAAGAGCATTTCCGTGTCCGCTACTTCAAAACTGTACTTTGAGAACTCACGCTCTTCACGCTGGCGCACTTGACCGTAACTCGCTCCGGGGCTCCAGCACAGAGCGAAAACACTGTCTTTGTCCTCGACAAACGTGGCGATCCGCTCCAGTCCGTAAGTGATTTCCGCTGAGATCGGCATGAGATCCTGCCCGCCGGCCTGCTGGAAGTAGGTGAACTGAGTGATCTCGAGCCCATCCAAAAGCACCTGCCATCCGATTCCCCACGCACCCAGTGTCGGAGACTCCCAGTTGTCCTCTTCAAAGCGCAAGTCATGATCAGCCAGTTCGATGCCCAACGCCTTGAGGCTGGCCAGGTAGACTTCCTGCACATCATCGGGCGAGGGCTTCAGGATGACCTGGAGCTGGTAGTGCTTGTAGAGCCGGTTCGGGTTTTCCCCGTAGCGGCCATCCGCGGGACGGCGGGACGGCTGTACGTAAGCCACCCGATATGGCTGTGGGCCAAGCACCCTCAAGAACGTTTCAGGGTGCATCGTGCCGGCGCCAACCTCCAGATCGTACGGCTGCTGAATCACGCACCCGTAATCCATCCAGAAGCCGAGCAACTTATGTATCAGTCCTTGAAACGTGACTGTCTCGTTCGGCATTCACTGTCTCCGAAGTAAAAAAGGTAAATCATAACAGCAGTTGGTTGAGCACTGCACGGCTTTTCAAACGCTTTTCCAGATGTCCCTCAATCAAACTCCCGGTGAGCCTCTCCAGCTGCCGCAGCTCTTCGGAAGATAGAGCCGAGGCGTCGAGCTGACGGGGGGGCAGACGCATGATATCTCGCACTTTCAAGCCGAAACCGGGCAGATTCTTTTCCAGATCAGGAAGAACGCCTTCAAGTTTCAGAATCCAGAGTTCAAAATACCGCGACAGAAACGAGACCGGAACAGCCGAACAAGCATCAAGCACCGCCAGGGCCAAACGAAAAAGCCTTTCGTTCTCTTCCTCTTCCCGGGAGAATTCGAGCAGCAACTCCGCGAAATAGTTGAAATGAAGGTTTACTTCCCAGCTCATTTCATAGGAAGGGTATGCCTTGATGATTTCCGCACTTTGGATGACCGCCAACTCCTGGTGCTCCTTCCGGTAAAACACAATTCGAGAATGGGTCAGCAGCTCGAGCGAGCTTCCGAATCGACTCTTGGGCCTTCGTGCACCGTGTGCCACTCCTCTTAGCTTCCCGAAATTCCGGGTCAGGTAAATGACGATGCGGTTGGACTCTGCGAAGGGGTACGTCTTGAGAGTCAGAGCCTCTGATTGATGGACGTTCATGAGACTGGGATGTAACGCAGTAGCAGAGTGGCCAGACCGAGGAAGGACAGGAAGCCGGTAAAATCGGTAAGAGTCGTCAGAATGATGCCGGAGGCGATTGCCGGATCGACGTTTATCTTCTTGAGGAGCAGCGGGATCAGACTGCCAGTCACCCCGGCGACAAACATGTTTATGATCATGGCGCTGCCCAAAACCAGTCCCAGGATGGAGTTAGCTTTCCAGAGGTAAGCGGCGAATCCGGCAAGCAGCCCCATCGCCAAACCATTGGCGATACCTACCATGGACTCCTTCCAGAGCGCGTCTTTACTGTTGGCCCATGATAGCTCTCCCAACGCCAGCCCTCTGATGATGACCGTTAAAGTCTGGGTCCCGGAATTCCCGCCCATTCCCGCCACGATCGGGAGGAAGACTGCCAGGAACGAAAAACGTGCGATCGTTGGCTCGTAGTAGGCGACTACAGTGGCAGTGATCAAGGCTGTCACCAGATTGATCGCCAGCCAGGGGAGACGCCTTCGCACCGAGGCTTTAACAGGAGTGTAGACGTGATCGTTCACGTCCAGGCCGGCCATGTGGAAGATGTCTTCGGTCGCTTCCTCCTTGATCACGTCGATCACGTCATCCACGGTGATGACCCCGACAAGTTTGTTCTCCTGGTCGGTAACGGGAATGGCGAGCAGGTCGTAGAGGGCGACCTGTCGCGACACTTCTTCCTGGTCGGTGTCTGTCTTCACCGAGATGACGTTGGTCGTCATGACCTTCTTGAGCGGAGTGCTGGGCGGAACCATGAGCAACTGCCGGAGTGAAACCACACCAACCAGATGACGCCTGTCGTCCACGACGTAAACATAAAAGACCATTTCCAGGTCTTCAGCCGTCTGAATGGCGTGGATGGCCTCGCTGACAGAAACGTCTTCCTGGAGGAAGAAGACGTTGGGAGTCATCATCCTGCCAGCCGTCCCTTCCGGGTACTGCAACAAGCCCTGGACGTCGGTAGAGTCCTCCACCCTCATCCGCGCCAAAACGTCCTGGGCCGTCTCCTCCGGCAGTGCTGATATGAAAACGGCAGCGTCGTCGGTCTCGAGCTCTTGTAGAACTTCGGATATCTCTTCGTTCTTCAGGGGCGCCAGCAGCTCCAATCCCCGCTCCGGCCCCAGCTCATTGAGCGTTTCCGCGGCGAGCGTTCGGTTGCGCCTCATCAGGATTGAGAAGACGGAAGCCCGCTCCCGATCGGTCAAAAAGGTGATGATGGTTGCGATATCGGGAGGACGGAATTTCGCCAGAAGGTTAGCAACGTGACCTTGTGCATTCCGGCGAAGCAGTCTTCGCAGCGACCCCGCCGCCATTTGAACTTTCTGCTGCTGCATACCGACCTAGAAAGCTGCAATTTAATCCTGACGTAAATATTACAGAAAAAACGAGATCTTGCAGACTGGCGGGGATCAAGGCAGGCGCGAGTCAGGGCTGGAAGAGACACAGATCACTTACCACTCCCGCTCGCCGGTGTCCCTTCTGGCCCGTATGTTCCTTGCGTCCCGCCTGCTACCGAGGCGCGGAAACCCGCGACGGCTCTTGTGCCCGCCGTCTCAACAGTTGGGCGCCCTTCAGCACCAGCCCGCTGCTCACATAGACGGCGGCAATCGCCATCAAGACCTGCTCAGAGAAGAAGAAGACGCCGGCCACAATGAAAGCGAGGGCTAGAATTGTCAGATGCGACTTGCCGCGACCCAGATTCAGTTGTTTCAGAGCGGGATAACGAATGGTGCTGACCATGAGCAAGGAAAGCACATAAGTCATCGCGACCAGGTAAAACTGGAACAGGGACGAGTCGATCGGATCACCGAAAAAGTGAACGGTGGCCGCCACGTAGCCTGCCCCGGCAGGGATGGGTAATCCTGCGAAAGATTTCAGGTTCTTGGTCTGAATATTGAATCGGGCCAGCCGCATCGCTCCGCATATCAAAAACAGGAATGCCGAGAAACGGGCGAAGTTCCCAAGATCTGTGAATCCCCAGGCGTAAATTAACAGGGCTGGGGAAATCCCGAAGCTGATCACGTCCGCCAGCGAGTCCAACTGAAGGCCAAAGGCGCTGGTCGCATTGGCCATTCGGGCGACTCTTCCGTCCAGCCCGTCCAGCACGACCGCGATGCCAATTGCGATGGCTGCACTCTGGTAATGGCCGTTCAAGGTCGCAACCAGCGCAAAGAAACCGGCAAACATATTCCCAACCGTAAGTAATGATGGCAGGAGATAGATGCTGCGCCTCAGTTTTCGCTGCGGGTAGAAAATCTCAGCCACTTCCTGTTCGACGGTACTCTTATCGTTCACGTGTTACCTTTCTCTCCACCGGCCAATAATACTCCTTCCGGCGTAGACGCGATCACCCTGCTTCGCAAGCAGGTCGCAGTTTGCCGGCAGTAAAATATCAACGCGACTGCCAAACCGAATCAACGCTATTCTATCACCCTTGCTCACAGCGTCTCCGGCTTTCTTCCACGGAACGATGCGCCGGGCAACAATTCCTGCAATCAGGGCGAACGAAAGCTCCCACTCCCCTCGTATCGTAATGACCAATTGCTCGTTCTCAACCGAAGCGCGATCGTCGGAAGCAATGAAGAATTTCCCCGGCCGGTACTCCTGTCGCACGATGGCGCCCTCTATCGGGGCTCGGTTGACGTGCACGTCGAAGATCGACAGGAAGATGCTCAGGAGCTTGCTCCCATCCGGTTGGTCCTTGATCCTGATCACCTTCCCGTCGGCAGGACTCACCACGGCCTGCTTGTCGGACGGGACCGTTCGTTCCGGGTCACGAAAAAAGAACGCCACAAAACCAGCGAGAAAAATCAGGATTCCAGCAGTAATCAGCCAGCCCAAATATCCGGCCGCAGCAGCTAATAGTAATAGAGGAACTATGAAATACCACGCGTCTTTGGCCATCGGCGTCTATGTTAACCCATAATAAAAAAGCCCGCTTGCCGGTCTATGCATCACCAGCTAGCGGGCTCTAAGACCGCATATTTTTAGCGCGCCTTTTAGCGCGTCGTATGTTCAGCCTGATAGCGCGAAATGATCAATTGCATCTGGTCTTTGATTGCCAATTTCTTCTTTTTTAGGGTGATTTCTTCGAACTGATCGTTCGCGTTTCTGTGAGGTTTTTGGTGGAGCTCTTGGAGCTTGCGTTCAAAATTCTTATGTTCTTCCGCTAGTCTGCGGAATTCCTGGTCATTGTGAATAAGATACTCCTTGACCTGGGATTCGTCCATCTCCAACCTCCTTGTATTGGGATAAAGTCCTGAGCATTGACAATTGACAAGAAAGCATCGATCAAGCTAACTCTAACAAAACCGATTTAACCTCGCAAGGCATTCGGCCGCCCAGCGAGACGGGCTCTCTATCCACCTGCTACCATGGGGTCAACGAGCTTTTCGCTTCACCGGCCCGCCCCGTTGTTCTACTATTTCGCTCCAATGGCGACAAGCGATAAACCCACCCGACTGACGCCTCTTCGCGAACACCTCCTTGCACTTGGAGTTTATTTGTTTCTCAGCCTGGTTATGACCTATCCCTTGGTGCTGCACCTCCGCACCGCCTTATTGGGCGACGGCGACGCCTGGCTGTTCGTCTGGAATTTCTGGTGGTGGAGCTTCGCTCTTTCGAATGGGCTCAATCCCTTCTGCACCGATTTTATCCATTACCCCACCGGCATCTGCGCCTATCTGCATACCTGGAATTTCGTAAACACCTGGGCGACCGTGCCGTTACAGTGGATCATCTCCCTCAACACTCTCTACAACCTCTGCGCTCTGGCCACCTTCGTTCTGGCTGCCTGGGGGATGTTTCGATTGGCCCGCTTCCTTGGCCTCGCAACACCGGGTGCTTTTCTCGCCGGGCTGGCGTACTCCTTTAACGCGTTTCATTACGCGGAAGCAAACGGCCACTTGAACATCATGACTTACCAGGCGGTGCCGTTCTTTCTTCAAGCCATGTTGCAAGGACTCGAAGGATGGACACGCCGCCGTATCCTGGTTGCAACCCTCTGGTTAATCGTGGTCGCACTTTCGGATTGGTACTACCTGCTGTTCTGTGTGCTCGCGACCGCTATTCTCGTGCTTGCCCGACTGACCTTAAGACGACAGGGGTTCTGGCGGATGGCCGGCGGAGTAATTCTCGTCGGCATTCTGGCGTTTCTGGTCCTGTCTCCTCTTATCATTAGCATGATCCTGCAGTCCGGGTTGGTCCCTCATCATCGGGTCGGCGCCACTTTCTCTCCCGACCTCCTATCCTTTTTTCTGCCGCCGGCCACGACCAGCTACAGCCATATGCTCGGGGGGCTTACGCAACCCTGGCTAAAGTGGGGTAGCGCGGTATCGACACCATGGAGCCTACTTTTGCTGGTTCCCTTTGGGATCCGGGCGCTGGTCGGATGGAACCGCCGATGGACCGTGATTTGGATTGGCGCTTTCTTCATACTCTCGCTGGGGCCCTTTCTGCATGTCGCGGGCCGAACCTTTGACCAGGTTCTCCTGCCCTACGGGTGGCTCGAGAAAATCCCCGGCTTTTTTCTGGCACGGACGCCAATCCGGCTGCATATCATGACTTGGGTGGGCCTTGCGATTCTTTACGGCGCCGCGGCCGCCAGGCTGACCGGCAGCCGCCGCCAGTGGTTGAAGGCTTCCCTGCTAGGCGTCCTGTTTCTCCTCGAAACCTTGTCCGTGCCGTTTGGCCTCTCCCATCCAGACATCAGCCCGTTCTACCGCCGTATCCAGGCCAGTCCGGGGCAGCTGGCGCTGATCGATCTCCACTACAACTCGCGAGCACTCTTCTACCAGACTTTGCACAAACAGAAGCTTATGGGACTGCCCGGGATCGTCAGCCGACAAACCCTACCCGCGCTGCGGTTTATGCACGAGACCCACGGTATTCGAGAATTGCTGCAGGAGAATCATCTGCTCTTCTTTACAAATGGACTTCCCTCGACCGCCATCCGGGAGGCGTCTTCCCTGCCGCCCGGCAATCGGCACCTGCTCCTGGCCGGTTACAGTGAGTTGAGCGGAGAGATCCGGGTGCGCAGTTCGCTACCGCATCGCCTTCAGGTTGAGGGTCGGTTCATAGAAGGGCACCACGAGACGGCAACCACGATTTCTAAACACGATCTTTTTGTCGTTCGAATAGACTTGACGACCGAGGATATGCGCGCGCCAGCAGTTCCTGTACGGATCTGGATCGGAGGGCAGGAAATCGCGGAGGGTTCCCCAGTGCCCGCCCGGCCGATTCTGCCCACGGTGCGCATTCCCTTTGAACGTACCGGTATCACCTGCCTGGTTTACCCGAACGTCGTTGCCGCGTCACCTGATTCGTCGGCCTTGTCGAAGATCAAGGCGGAGGGGTTCGACTGGATCATTGTTCCGTTTTACGCCAACGATCAATACATCCGTACCGTGCTCGGACTCACACCGCATTATCGCGACCGGTGGTTGTCGGCTTATGAACTGGAGGAATAGGGTCCCTGCGCGGCGTAAACAGCCAATTGCAAGAATCAGCAACGGTTTATCATCCGCGTAATCCGCGGATGATAAAGAAGTGAAAGAGAGATGGTCCCCGTTTTTCCTACGGTTTCAGGATTTTCAGCCAGCCCCAGAAACCTCTCTTTTTCTGGCCGTTTTGCTTGCCGTCCTCGCTGGTATCGGACTGGCCTCCCTGGGCACCTTCGCTCCATTCGAAGAAGTCCTCAGAATGATCGAGGTAACAAGTTCTGGTCGGTTCGGTACCGGCGATGAACTGTTCCGGTTGTGTATCGGGACAATTGAAAGAGGCCAAAAGGCCGGAAGACGGATCTATATAGCGCGTTACAATGTTGCGCGGAACGAGGAACTTCGACCCGGATAGCTTTCCCAGTTTCCGGGCGCGATCCATGAACTCCAGCCACACAGGGAGGGCGGCGTCTGCCCCAATGAGTTTCAGGTCGGAGAAATCATCATAACCGACCCAAACGACGCACAGCAGCTCCGGTGTGTAACCCACGAACCAGCTGTCATTGGATGATCCCGTTTTTCCCGCCACCGGGAGTCGAAAACCCTGGGCTCTGACCGCCGCACCCGTGCCCCAGTTCACGGCCGACTCCAGCGCGGACGTGACGAGGTAAGCAACTTCGGGGCTCAGCACTTGTCGACGGACAGCGGGAGCCTCCTGGAAAACACCGTTCTTGGAGTAACCTGTCAAAGCGCGCAATCGAACGACACGCCCTTCATTGGCGAACGCCGTATAGGCCTGTGCAAGATCCAGGACGGAGACTTCCCATGTGCCCAGAGCCAGCGACGGGTACCCCTGGAGTCGTTCGCTGAAACCGAGCTTGTGTGAGAATTGAGCTACTGCCTGGTAACCGATCTGCTCGGCAATCTTAACCGTCGGGACATTCAAGGACAGAGCCAGGGCTCTTCTCAGAGTCACGTTTCCCCGATATCCTCCGCCAAAATTGGTTGGCTCATAGTGCTCGTCGCCAAAATCCAATTCATAAGGAGCATCGAGTACGACGCTGCCGAGAGTGTACGAGCCGGATTCAAGGGCCGCGGCAAAGACGAATGGTTTAAAGGCCGACCCGGGTTGCCTCAGAGCGTGTACGGCACGATTGAACTGGGTTTGCCCGTAATTTCTGCCTCCGATCATGGCCAGAATATCGCCGTTGTTGGGATCCACGGCCACCAGTGCCACTTCCGGGCGGACCCCGTCCTTTCTTGCGCGTAGCTTCTTGTCAATCTTCGGTGTCGCCGCGCGTACCGCCTCCACGGCCGCCTGCTGAAGATCGGGATCCAGGGTACTGAACCCCTCGAAGTGCTCGGTTTTACGCCAATCAGGAACCTCGCGAGTCACGGCCTCGCCTAAATAGTCAATAAAGTAGGGTGCCTCGGTGTACAGATGACGGGTGCTTGAAACGGTCTTGATCGGCTCGCGGCTGGCCGCTTCGGCGTCCTTGGCGGAAATGAACCGCTCTTCCACCATTCGCGAAAGCACATAGTTTCTCCGGCGCAAGGCAGCGTCATGATCCGCAATCGGAGAGTAGCGGTTCGGCGCCTGAATCATACCGGCCAGAAGCGCGCATTCAGCCAGGGTTAAATCAGAAAGCCGCTTTCCGAGGTAACCGTCGGCCGCCTGGGCCAGTCCAATCATCCCGAAAGACCCCGCCTGCCCCATGTAAACCTCGTTCGCGTAGAACTCGAAAATCTGCTCCTTGGTAAACCTCGATTCCAAAAGCACTGCCAGGTAGGCTTCTTCGAGTTTTCGGCGAAGGCTCTTCTCAGGCGTCAGGAAATAGTTCTTGACGAATTGCTGGGTGATGGTACTGCCGCCTTGCCAAGAACTCCTCGGTTTCATCTTGCGGATGTTCACGAACGCCGCTCGTGCCAATGACGACAGATCCAACCCGTCGTGCTCAAAAAATCTCTCGTCCTCGGTGGCGATAACCGCTTTGATTAGAAGCTCGGGGATCTGTTCGTAACGGACGTATTTCCGTTTTTCCCGGGAATTGCCAAACAGATTCGACAGGAACCGTGGCTTGAGCGAGACGTGCTGCACCATCAGCTTCCCATTCTGAATGCTCTCGACCACTCCTTTGGCTATCCGAATCGTCACCACCTCTGGCTTTCCTTTTCGCCGGTGGTGGATCCGGACGCCATTTTCAAGAACCTCATACCAAGCTTCGCCGCCCGCCCTGTCTTCGTATCCGCTTTTCGCCAGCTCCTGCCGCAGTTCGGAAAGCTTCAGGCGATCTCCCACCCAAATCTGCATCGGGCGACTGTAAACGGCATTGGTATGGGGCTGAATCTGCAGACGGTTGTCAAGGATGGGCTTATATTTCAGATAGCCCCATAGCAAGCTGATCGAGACAAGGAAGATAAAGGCTAGGGCTATCCCAGGTAGAATAAGCCGCCACCGGTACTTCAGGCGGATCATCCCTGTAGTATAGCGCGTTGAGAGGGCCGAGATGCACTAGACCGGCCCACACAATCACTGAAGTCTCGCTTGCGTCCGTGTTTCATCGCCCCGGACTTTGTCGCTATAATACGTGCTTTTAGCCGCTCTTATGAAAGTTCAATCGATACGCGGAACTCATGACATCCTTCCGGGCTCTGTCGAACTGTGGCAGGAAATCGAGCAACAGGCGCGCGAACGCTTCCGCTTGTATGGTTACGCCGAGATTCGCACGCCCGTCCTGGAAGAAACCGAACTTTTCGCCCGCAGCGTCGGCGCCGACACCGATATTGTGCGCAAGGAGATGTATACGATCGAAGACAGCAAGGGCAAAAGCATAACGCTCCGGCCCGAGGGTACCGCCCCCGTCGTTCGTTCTTACATCGAAAATGGACTCAGCAACGAAGTCCCGGTCGCCAAGCTTTATTACATCGGCCCGATGTTCCGGCATGAACGCCCCCAAAAGGGACGCTATCGCCAGTTCCACCAGATCGGCGCCGAGGTCCTGGGATCTGACAATCCTGCTATTGAGGCGGAAGTAATCGAAATGCTTTTCGATCTACTTCAAGCACTTGGACTCCAGGACTTCAATCTGCTTATTAATTCGGTCGGTTGTCCGGTTTGCCGTCCCGCTTACATCAACCGCCTTCGCGAAGAACTGCGCCTGCACGCCGGCGAGCTTTGCGAGGAATGCCTCCGGAGAACCGAGACCAATCCCTTGCGCGTGCTCGACTGCAAGGTTCCGTCCTGCCAACCCGTCATCGAGCGGCTCCCTGTGATTCGGGACTGGCTTTGTGAAGAGTGTCGTGAACACTTCTCGCTGTTCCAGAAGTATCTGGCCAGCCGGGAAATCGCCGCGGAAGTCTGTCCGCGACTGGTGCGCGGACTGGATTATTACGTCCGGACGACGTTCGAGATCGTAAGCCGAAGTCTGGGACCCACTCAGAACGCGCTGGTGGGAGGCGGCCGATACGACGGGCTCTCTGAATTGTTAGGAGGGCCGCCAGCCAAAGGATTCGGCTTTGCGATGGGAATGGAACGCCTGGTTCTCCTTCTTTCGGGCAGATCCGAGCTGGGAGCACCCTTTAAAGTCCCGGCGCCGGAGATCTTCCTGGTACACCTCGATCAGGCTGCCTTTGAGTACGCTCTGGGCCTGGCCAGCAGACTGCGAAAAGAGGGAGTTTTCGCTTACGTTGATTTTGCGGGCAAGAGCGTCAAGAGCCAGATGCGGCAGGCCAATCGGCAGAACGCCAAGTTCACCTGCGTAATAGGTGAGTCTGAGCTGCGTAGCGGCAGCTTCACTCTGAAAAGGATGGCCGATGGGGTTCAGACCGCCGTCACAGAGAATCAAATAGCGGACTATCTTCGGAGAGAGCTGTAAGAATATGGACTCACTCGGCAATCTAACCAGAACGGTTTACTGCGGCTGCGTCGACGAACTGATGGTGGGACAGAAAATCACCGTCATGGGATGGGTGGACCGGGTCCGGGACCTCGGTAACCTGATATTCATTGACTTGCGAGATCGTGAGGGAATCGTGCAGGTGGTGGCACATCCCGAGCATGAAGCAGCCTTGAAGAAAGCTTCCCAGGCCCGACCGGAATACGTCCTGGCAGTAATCGGAGAGGTGAAGCTGCGCGCTCCAGAGACCGTCAACCCCTCGATTGCCACCGGCAGTGTAGAAGTGGAGGCCGAGGAGATCAGGATACTCAACGTCTCGGACACCCCTCCGTTTTCAATCACCGACGGAGGAACTGCGTCCGAGGAACTCCGTTTAAAGTACCGTTACCTGGACCTCCGCCGGGTCCGATATCAACGCAATTTCCGTCTCCGTCATCGGGTTTGTCTGGAAACGCGGAAGTTTCTTGATTCCCGAGGATTCCTGGAGATTGAAACGCCGTTTCTCACCAAATCGACCCCGGAAGGAGCGCGCGACTACCTGGTTCCCAGCCGAATTTATCCGGGACAATTCTACGCACTGCCGCAATCTCCACAGTTGTACAAACAGCTCCTGATGGTCGCCGGATTCGATAAGTACTTTCAGATCGTGCGCTGTTTCCGGGACGAAGATCTGCGGGCCGACCGGCAACCTGAATTCACCCAGATCGATATTGAGATGTCGTTTGCGCAGGTTGAGGCAGTGTTCGAGCTGGTCGAGTCATTGCTCCGGGTTCTGTTCGCTCTGGCAGGTGTCACCGTCCCGCGCCCCATTCCCCGGCTCACCTACCAGGAAGCCATGGCGCGCTTTGGAACTGACCGCCCCGACATGCGTTTTGGCCTGGAGCTGATCAACTTCACTGACATCTTCAAGTCGACCGCTTTCGCAGTGTTTCGCGAGATCGTCGACGGAGGCGGCCTGATCAAGGGAATTCGTGTGCCGGGCCGAGCCGACTATTCTCGCAAGGACGTGGATACTCTCGAGCAAATCGCCAAGACCTTTGGGGCTCCGGCGCTCAGTTGGATCAGGTCCACACCCGAGGGCTTGAAGAGTTCCTTGGGCAAGGTTCTGAGTGCCGACGAACTCCAGGCCATGGTTGAGCGTGCCGGTCTCCAGAATGGCGATATATTGCTGCTCGTTGCCGGCCAGCCGAAGGTCGTTCATGAATCACTGTCCGCGCTTCGCCTGCACCTCGGACAAAAGGAGAACCTGATTTCTTCAAAGGAATTCAAATTTGTCTGGGTTTACGATTTCCCCCTCTTGGAATGGGATGAGCAGGAAAAACGCTACTTCGCCTGTCACCACCCGTTTACTTCGCCGCGTGATGAAGATATTCCCCTCCTAGACTCCGACCCAGGCTCAGTCCGGGCAAAGGCCTACGACATTGTCCTGAACGGAACGGAGATCGGGGGTGGTTCAATTCGTATTCACCAGCAGCAGTTGCAGAAAAAGGTCTTCCAGGTACTGGGCATCACTCCCGAGGAAGCGGAAATGAAGTTCGCTTTCTTCCTTGAGGCGCTCCGTTATGGCGCTCCGCCGCACGGGGGTATTGCCCTCGGCCTCGATCGCCTGGTTATGATCCTGGCCAGCGAACGCTCCCTGCGGGATGTCATAGCATTCCCCAAGACTGCACGTGCCGTGGACCTGATGAGCGGCTCTCCTTCTGCCGTCAGCCCCGAGCAGCTGCGCGAGCTGCATCTGAAGTCGCGCGAATAGGGGGGGCTGCGGACGGTGCCGTGTCTTTTATTGTGGCCCGAACTGTCCAGCAGCGATTTCCCGGCCCGAATTAATTTGGGCGTTGGCGACCTGAAACAGTAAGCGACAGCTGGACGGGTGTCGCTGTTCGTAGTACCGGCTTTAGCCGCGTAGTTGCCCAGCCGTCAATTGTTGCTATCTGACCGCTTTAGGGCCCGCCTAAAGAATCTATGTATGGGCGGGGACTACAAACGTGATGCAGCCGGGATCGCAAGTTCGTAGTACCGGCTTTAGCCGGGTAGTTGCCCATCGGACAATTGTCGCTATATGAACTATTTAAGGCCCGCCTGAAGGCGGTACTACAAACGGGACCCAGGGGCGGTTGGAGTGCCCGCGTCTTTTATTGTGGCCGGACTCTCCAAGCTTCAGAGTCCGGCATGGTAGCAGAAGGCTGTTGAGCCCGTCTCCCAGCGCGCTCAGGGCCTCTTATCGGCGCTACTCTTCGAGTCCCCACACCGCTGGCGAAGCTAATTCGACGCTGTTGCCGGCTGGGTCACGGAAATAGATCGAGTGGCCCCCTCTCGGCCAGTCGATCTCCGCTTCAATATCGACGCCGCTTCCTAGCAAATGATTTCGCCAGCGTTCGAGATCGCTCTCCGGAACACGGAACGCCACATGACCCGGTCCCTTCGCGCCGTGGGGCGGAAACCCGGGCACCGATGTGGCTCGAGGATCAAAGACCAGAAAAACACCCCGGCCGCAGCGGAAGAAAACATGCCGTCCGGGTGTCTTGGAAAGCA
>Ga0116188_1002622_pt1 | contig 13955 bp, 9 predicted proteins | sample AD_JPNTR2_MetaG_FD_89807 | JGI IMG/M metagenome (GOLD analysis project Ga0116188, IMG submission 89807) | Active sludge microbial communities of municipal wastewater-treating anaerobic digesters from Japan - AD_JPNTR2_MetaG | ecosystem: Engineered > Bioreactor > Anaerobic > Digestate | place...
AATCCTTATTATAACCCTCATCAATGGCCTCTATGAGATATTTTATAACACCCATCTTTGGATGTATAACCTTTCCTGTTCTTGAACGAGTTCCCTCTATAAAAAACTCAATAGTATAACCCTCATTGACAAGAGTCTTAATATATTGCTTCAAGACAGCTGCATAGAGATTAAGCCCCTTGAAGGTTCTCCTTACAAAGAAAGCGCCAGATCTTCGGAATATTTTCCCCATAGGGAAAAAGGTTAAATTTGATCCTGCAAAAATATGAGGAGGAATCATCTTGTTAATATAAAATAAAGTGGAGATTATAATGTAATCCATGTGACTCTTGTGACTTGGAACAAGGATTAAAGGACCCTTGCTTGCAGCCTCCCTTATACGCTTAAAGTCCTCAATATCGTAAACAATCCCTTCAAAGATCTTTTTAAAAAGATAATCATTGGCAGTCTTAAAAAATCGAATATAAACTATAGAAAAATCAGCAGCAATCTCTCTAAAATACTTGTAAGCCTTTTTGCGAAGAGTCTTCTCAGTTTTCCCTTTCTCTTGCATTTCCTGTTGTATTACATCAAGGACGTTTCTATGATAGAGAACCTTCTCCATCATCTCCTGTTGAGATTTAATCTGAGGTCCAATTATTGTTCTCTTTTCATAATTATATATTTCAAGAATCTTGTTTCTTATCTGCCGTGATATATGTTTTATGTCAGTTGACTCACAACTTGCAAGCTCATCCTTCAGATTTATTGGACTTCCAACTCTTATGAATGCAGGAGTTGTGCTCTTCCATATAGTCAGCCATCCAGAGATAAGGCCTCTGTCTCCTACAGCATCTGATGCAAAAATTGAAGAGGGCTTCTCTGGATTCATATTCCAATAAATTACCTGAGGAAATATAAAGATAGGGCTATCGCTCTTTTTCTGCAATTCAAGGAGATATTCAATAGCATCAGTTTTAATCTTAACATATCGTCTTAAGAAATTCGTTCTGGAAAGCATTGCAAAGGCAATGCTGTCATTTTTAATTGTGCTTTCAATATACTCTGCATTTGTTATAAAATGATCCTCCTTCTGATTAAAAAATCTCCTGTATAGAGATTTAATCCAGCTAAAAAAGAAAAATATCTTCTGATAGCTATAAGGAACAAAGCCAAGACCAAGAGTCAGCTCTGGCAGAGATGCCCTCTTTAAAGCATTTTTTAATATAAAGAGAGAGGTATAGGTGCTTTGCATTGAAGCATAAACAACAGCTCCTTTATCCTTATATTCATTTACAATAAGCTTGCTTTCATCATCAAGGTTAACTCTGTTGAAAATGATGTTTGTAATAAATCTAAAGAATTTAAACCTTTCCGCAGTAATAATCCCTGTTTTTATATAGGATGAGTATAATTCATGATTATCGCTCATAGTTTCCTCTTCACCTTGCCTTAATTAAATTTCACTCTCATGGCTTACAATCACGAAAAGTTCATGTATGCCCACCATTTCAAAAAGTTTATAGATTTTTTTGCTTTCAAGAATAAGCACAGGGGTTATTCCCCTACTCAAAAAAAGTTCCCTAACATTTACCAATTCTCCCAAGCCAAAGCTATTTATATAGTTTATATTTCTTAAGTCAAGTGCCACCTCAACCTCATTTCCTTTAAGCAAAGCTATAATCTCGTTTACAAAGGACTCAACAGAGCCACTAATGAGACTACCATCACTTCTTATAAAGGAAATTATAAGAATATCTCCATAATAGCTATATTTATAATTCATACTATCACCTATAGCAGAATTAAAATAATATCAATAACGTGCAAGTATTTTTTTATATGAAAATAAGCACCATACTAATCTTTTGTTAAGATATGAATCAATAACCTCAACAGTGTTGATTAGAGCTATATTATGAGCCATAAAACATTACTGACATATACGCTACTTTGTTCACAAATTTTCTTTTGATAATTCATTCAATTACATCTGTCCATAAATAAAGCACAGAAATTTAAGAAAAACAAAAAAATATTAAAGTAGACAAAAAAGAGTCTAAATCAAAAAGCTGAATCAATGGAGGAATTTGTATGTTTTATAAACATAGATCAAATGATTACAAAAACAACTCCAAGCTCTCTGATAGAAAAATTTTTGGAGGAGAGCTAAAATATATTGAAGGCTACCCTGTTGTTTTTTTAAAAGGGACTTATTACACAATGGGATTGCAGTACGGACTCCTGCTGAAAAAAGAAATTAGAGAGCTCTATAAAAAAAATCAAAACAGAAAAACAGAAGTAATAAAACACCTGCCATGGTATATGAAACCTATAAGCGGATTTATAATGGCCCTTGTAGCTGGATATTCCCTTTTACGCATTCCCCCAAAATACTTAAAGGAAATTGCTGGCCTTGCCCTTGGCAGCAAGGTTCCCTTTACAGATATTCTCACAGCAGCCTTTGGTGGAGTTGTCTTTGATGCAGCCTGCACATCAATACTTGTCAAATATAAAGGCAATATACTCCATGCCCATAACCTTGATTTTGAGCCTGCATATCTTGGCTTATACCCAGCAATAGTGATCTATAATCATCCTAAAAAGTTAAAATACATGCATCTTGGAGTTGCAGGAGTCCCTGGAATGTTCCATGGAATAAATGAAAAAGGAATATCAGTTGCAGTAAACTATGGCGATGGCACATATAATAAAGAAAATAAAGGCCTTCCCATGGGATACAAGCTGAGGGAGATTCTGGAAAAAGCAACCTCCATTGATGATGTAGAGACTATCCTCAAAAAAGCTGGACCTGATGAATTGGGCTGGATAATAACAGTTGGAAGTTCCATAGAAAAAAAATGTGCAACCTTTGACATCTTTGATGGAATTATTGTCCGAAGAGATTACCCCATGGAGGGAACAGCTTACGTTCTCAATGACATATTTTCTCCAGAAAGACTTCAAGACATTTCCCTTTCAAAAAAGTATCTCCAGATAAGCAGAGGAGCAGGTCTTTATAACATAGCCAGAAGAGAAAGGCTTGATAAGTATTTAAAAAAACACAGCATCCAGTCAATTGATGACATGATAGAACTCTTGAGAGATTATGATCTGGCGAAATACAAAAAATTCACAGGATCTCTTAACTCAACAATAGTAAATGAAAGAACCCTGCACACAATAATATTTGATAATAATTCATGCAAAGTTTTTATAGCTGCTGCGGAGGGATACAGCGCTCTCTCTGACATTATTTCCTTTGATCTTTTATCTGGGGAAGGGAAGCTATACAAAGAATCTGAGAAGGAATTTAGATCTGACTCTTTAAAAAAATTCATGGAGTGGTATTCCTTATATCAGGAGATTTCACTTGTCCATACTGTAACTCAAGGCATATCAAGGCGTTTCAGCTTTGTCAAATTCAAAACTCCTGACTTCTCATCAGTGATCAATGATTCAATTGTTGCACAGTGCTCTAATCCGCGAGAACTATGGTCATTATTCAGACTGTGGAATCACGGCAAAGAGGTAAAAACAGAGGTGATAATAAATTCAAGCACAAGACTCATAGAAAAATTTAAAGAGCTTGCTGTTTTATATATCATAAAAGCAAAGGCTCTTACAAGAATAAAGCAGTACAAGGAGGCAGAGGACACCCTCCTGCAATCACTAAAATGCAAAATCATCTCCCCCTATGATAGGATTCACATTTATAATGATCTTGCGGGGATTTATCTAAAAATTAAAGAAAAAGAAAAAGCCAGAGAATATGCTCAAAAAAATATTGAAGTCATAGAAACTCTCTCCTGTAAATATTCCTGTGGAGATAAAACAGGAAAAATTTACAGTGAGATGAAAAAGCTCATAAAAAAATCAAGTCTTAAAAAACTCAAGTAAGCTTTTGAGTGTTTCTGCCTGAGCACTAATCTGCTCAGCAGAAGAAGCAATCTCCTCAGCCCCTGAGGCCTGAGCCTGAGTCTGTTCGTTTATCTGATCCATTGTTTTTGACATCTCTGTATGAGTGAGAGTCTGTTCACCTGTGGAATTGGATATGAGATCAGCCATCTCCATAACCTTCTTTGTCGCATTTGTAACATCCTCCCCAGCCTTTGACTGAACTTCTGTGGACTGAGCAATTTGCTGAACAAGCTCCTTTGTTTTATTTATGTAGTTTACAATATTCTTCAAAGCCTTTGATGTCTCGTTTACATCGATCATACCCTGCTTTGCAGAGCTAACCCCATTTGAAACAAGGGCAGTGATGCTTTTTGCAGATTCTGCAGTTTGCTCTGCGAGCTTTCCAATCTCATCAGCAACAACAGCAAAACCGCGACCATGATCCCCTGCTCGTGCTGCCTCAATTGCTGCATTGAGGGCAAGCAAATTTACCTGATCCGATATATCGCTTATTAAAGAAACCATCTCTGCGATCTTAAGAGAGTTTTCTTCTATACTATTCATACCTGCTATTGTATTTTGCATCAACTCATCACCTTTTAAGGCTTCGCGAGTTGTATCATTGGCAACATTCAAAGCTGCAATTGCATCGTTATTCACTGATTTTATAAGACCTGCAAGCTCTTCCATAAGCTTATAGGTCTCTTTTGAATGCATGGACTGAGATTTCGCACTATCTGCAATTGATTCATTTGCAGCAGAGATCTCCTCAAGGGAAGCTGTGGCCTCTTCAACTGCTGCTGCCTGAGTCTGAGCGCTATCTGCCAAAGAAGAGCTTGTTGCAGAAAGCTCCTCTGCTGATGCAGCAAGCTGATTGGATGAATTCAAGGCAGAGTCCACAATCTCCTTAATCTTGTCTTGAAAGCGCTTCATGTTTCTTATCATATCACCAAATTCATCAGGGAGATAATCACTGCTGCGAGCTGTAAGATCTCCTTCAGAAAGCCTCTTAAAAAGCTTAGTGGTATTACGTATGGGAGTGGAAAAGCTCTTACCTGTCTTGTAGAGGATAAAAATAATCACACCATACATCATAATCATTGCAAAGATTATTCTCATAATAATTGCATTCACAGGACCAAGTAAAACCTTTTCATAGCTTACAGAGGCAAGATAATGTCCTGTGGATTTTAGCTTTACCTTTCTAAGGCAAAGAGGCTTGTCATTTATTATGTAATAGTGAAAATCACTATCTGTTGATTTAACAAACTCAGTGAGATCCTTACCATTCTTATCCACCAGATCTTTACCTAAAACCTTATCAAGGAGCCTTGCCTCAGGATGGTATATGATTCTACCTTCACTGTTTAGCAAAAAATACTTTGTTTCATCAGATGTGCTGATGCTATTTATTATAGACTGCATTGCATCGCTGCTTATGGCAGCACCTATTGCCCCTTGAACCTGACCATTTACAATCTTTGGCACAAGACACACTACAATCTTATTTCCTGTATCCTTGCTTACCACCAGATCTGACCAGGAAGTGCTTTTTGTCTCCATCATTTTTTTAAAGTAATCCCTATCAAGAGCGCTAAGGACATTTCCCCTATTGGAATAAACAAGGCCATTGTTTTTTGCAAGATATAGGGTCTCTATCTCTGTGATTATTCTGGTATCAAAGAGATCTTTGGCAACTGCACTACACTTTGTAACAGGGGTTGATTCTGGATTTACGAACTGCAAATCCTTTTTAAGTTCCATTTCTATATTTCCAAAGATGCTATCAAGAGAGATAGCTGTCTTTTCTGTCTCTGCAATTACACCCCTTTTATGGAAGTCAAGAGTTCTTCCGGCATTGAGTGAATAAATTGTCATTGCAACAAAAAGCAATATTATAACAAGAAAGCTAAGTATTGGGGCAAGGAGCTTTTCAAACATAGAGAGAGATCTCAAATTTATAGAAACAATTACAGGATAAATTATGATCATGAGCCTGTAATAGTGATAAAGAGCCAGGGCACAGGCCAGGCAGATACCTACAAGTATAAAAAAGACCACCTGAGAAGGCAAAAGAATAATTCTCTGAAAATAGGCTATCATGGTAACTATAAATGAACCAAGAACTAAAGGGGAAATGAAAAGCCCTGTAGCAACAAAAGGAGATCTCCTTGCAAAGACAATGGCTTTTATATCCCTGACATTACCATCAATAAATCTTTGAGCCTTGCTTATAAGGCGATAATATATATAAGCCACAAAGGCAAGGATTGGCGCGCCAACAAAAAGCATGAGTGAAAAAATCAACTTCATGGACTTAAAATCAGTGCTCATAAATAAAAGCAAAGTCATGATCACAGGATAGGCAAAAATTAAAGTAATGAAGTTAAGCATTAGCATTTTTTTTGTAGCCTTAAGGTTTAGCTCCATAAAATCCCCCAACTTTATATATAGTAAAGCTTAAGAAAATATTCAAAAAAAGAATATTTTTTGTTTTTATATTAAAATATAAGGCCAAAGCCTTATTTTAAATTAAACACCTTTTTAAGATATTCAAGAAATTCAGGATCATCACACATGGTCTTCTCTGGATCATCACTTATTTTTGCCACAGGATAGCCATTGCATCTGCTCATCTTTATAACAATACTTAGAGGCTGAACCCATGGGAAATCATTTGTAAGATTTGTTCCAATTCCAAAGGAGACATTAATCTTGCCCTTAAATTCATTGAGAAGCATCTCTGCTCTGTTAAAATCAAGGCTGTTGCTAAATATTATTGTCTTGGTCATTGGATTTATACCAAGGCTTTTATAGTGATTGATAATTTTGTATCCAAAATCAATTGGATCTCCACTATCATGTCTCACACCATCATAAAGCTTTGCAAAATAGAGATCAAAATCACGCAAAAAGGCATCAACGCTTATAGTATCAGAAAGAGCAATGCCCAGATCTCCTCTGTATTCATCTGTCCACTTCTGGAGCATGTGCCTCTGGCTGAGGTGCAGCTTTACACCCACTGCCTGACCTGCCATAATCCACTCATGGGCCATTGTGCCAATTGGCTTTAAACCATATTTTTTTGCAAAAAAAACATTTGATGTCCCTATAAAATTGCCTGGAGTTAAATTCTCCTTTAGCCTCTGGATTACCTCATCATGCCACCTGAAGGAATGCCTTCTCCTTGTTCCAAAATCTGCAAATCTAAAATCCTCTCTGTTCTTTTTTATAATCTCTATTTTTTTATCAAGAAGAGAGCGAGCACCTTCATAATCTGGATTAGGGACCATTTTACGAAAATATATCTCATTGACAATGGCAAGCAAAGGAACCTCAAACAAAATAGTAAGTAGCCAACTGCCCCTTACTTTGATAGAAAGTGAACCATCAGGGGCAATTTCAGGAAAAACATGTTCTCTGTTGAGCTTCATAAGGCTCAAAAAATCAATAAAATCCTTCTTAAAAAATGGAATTGTCCTGAGGTAATCCAATTCATCCTTTGAAAATTTAAGGCTACAGAGACTTTCTAATTCCTTCTCAATATCTGTTAATATTCCAGAAAAATTTACGTTTGGAGTGCGGCAAAGAAAACTATATTCCACATCAACATCAGGAAATTGATGTAACACAGCCTGCATCATTGTAAACTTATAAAAATCATTATCCAGTAGGCTGATTATAATCATAGCTATAATTATTTTTCCACTTTTAAGTCATTCAAATTTTTAAGGACAACTATTCCTTCTTTTGTCATATCTGAGATTGCAGCATCTATTGTGTCAATAGAAATTCCTCTACAGGCCTCAAGATTTACTACCACATTAAAACCTGCTCTTTTAAGCTGCATGGCAGTTGTCTTTACACAGTAATCTGTCGCAAGCCCACCAACAATAACTGTATCAACTCCATTGCCATGTAAAAACTCAATTACACCAGTTGAAAGCCTACCATCAAGGTCATGAAAGCATGCACCATAGGGATGCATATCTGGCTCCATTCCCTTCCATACAAAGAAATCATAATCTGCAGGATGAGGAAGTCCATCAAGAAGCTCTGCTCCCTTTGTCCCTCCAATACAATGGCAATTCCATCTAATATCAACATTTCTTCCTTTAATTGGAGAAAACTGAGGATTTTTATCATCAGCAAGCCATAGGGCCTGTTTACAATGCCAATCCTTGGAGCCAACTCTGAACTTTGCAAAGGCAGCCTGTCTGTTAAGGGCAGAAGCAATTTTATCCCCATCAGGAACGGGCAATTCATCAGGACACAGGGGGGTAAATCCCTTTTGAGCATCAACATCAAAAGAAGCTGTTTTACTGTATTTAATAACCATAAAAGCCTCGCTAAAAGTTGTTTTTAGTTTTATATAAAAAACACATTCATTCCATGAAGTCAAGATCTAAGTTTATTTCTTTACCTTCACAGGATATTACAGAAAATAAAAAGCCTGTCAATTATCAATTCATGAAGATAAAATCCTTTCCTCAAAGATTGAAAAAAATTTCAAAAATTTAAAAAAAATTGTATCCAAAAAATACTAAGTATACTAATATTGTATACATGGTATACTAAATATGAAAGCAAAAAATAAAACACTGGAAGAAAGGGTTTATCGAACCGCCGAGGAATTCCTGACCAGATACGGCATAAAGGGCTGGAACATGAATGACCTTGCTACTGAGTCTGGGATTACAAAGAGAACACTTTATAAAATAATAGAGTCAAAGGAATCCCTCATCCGAAACATAGTTTTCAAAAATGTAATGGATATGAGGGAACAGCTGCTTTTTATTATACGCAGTGATAAAAATTTTCTGCAATCCCTTGAAGAGATTGTTTATAAAATTCCAGAGCTTCTAAAAAGCACTTTTATAAGCAAATATGGGGAGATCCTTCACGAATATCCAGATATAGAATTGGAGTTTGTCCGTGAGACAGAGATTTTTTTCAACGAACTAAGGGATTATTTCCAGAATGGAATAAATTCTGGATTCCTAAAAAAAGAACTCACACCAGACTTTATCTATCACTCCTTTCAGGCAATAGCACTTTACTTTATAAAATACAGCAAAACTCAGAAGGAGGCTGCAGACAGAATTGGGCTGGCATTGAATCTAATATTTCAAGGCAGTATCAACAGGGAAGATGAACCTGTTAAAAGAAAAAAATAAATAAGGAGCTGTTATGTATAAAAAAATTCTATCTCTTTTGCTCACTCTTTACAAAAAGCCAAAAGCAGTTGCACTGACAGGCACAATGATAACTATGATATTTGCACTGGCTATCCCCTTTATCCAATTTGATAATGACATCAAAAATTTTCTGGCACTTGATCACCCTCACAGAAAGGCTAATGAGAGGCTTGACAGTGAATTCAAGTCAAGTGAAATTATCATCATAGGGGTAGAGTCCGATGATGCCTTTTCAAAAGAAACTATTGACTACATAAAATGGCTGCAAGGAGAAATTGATAAGCTCAATTATTCTTTTCCAAAAGAAAACATCGCCCATGAACTACAAATATCGCCAGAAGAGGCAGATCTTGTAATAAATGCTATAAACCAGAATGAATTACAGGGCATTGACTCCCTGCAATCACTTCTTACAAATCCAGAGAGGATGAATAGCGAGCTATTCTGGGATATGGAATTTTCAAAAAAAATTGCAAAAAAGGTAAAAAAAAGCTCAATCTCAAAATTGCTGCAACTTTATAAGCTCCCTGTTGCAGAAATAAAATCTGTAACAAATACTGACTTCATACGAGGTGAAAAAGATAAGTTCATAGTAGAAAAGCTTATAGATCCAGAAAAGCTTGATGATAAGTCTCTTGCAGATCTTAAGGCAAAAGTCAAAAGCTGGGATCTATATGACAAACTATTATACTCAGGTGATGACAGGCTAACAGCTCTATCTGTAAGAATGAATTCCATTGATATAAACCTGAGGCAGAAGTTTAACATAGCTGTTGAAAAGATAATTACAGACAACCCCAAAGGGAACCTTAAGGTTTATATGGCTGGAGAGCCTGTTATAACAGACAGGGTAAGCTCATCCATGGGAGATGATCTCCAGAGGCTACTGCCCTTTGTTCTTATTGTAATGCTTATCATATTATTTGTGATATTCCGTCACTACGAAGGCGTGTTGTTCCCTATGATTGCCATGATATTCTCTGTAATATGGGCAGTTGGCACAATGTCTATTCTTGGAATACCAATGAGCATGGTTAGCATCTCAGTTCCTACTGTTTTAACTGCAGTGGCAAGTGCCTATGGAATTCACTTCATGACTCACTACTTTATGAGCGAAAGCTCTGATAGATATGGAGCATGTAGCAACAGTATAAAAAGCAGCGGCCTTGCTATTGTGATGGCAGCTCTTACAACTGTTGTGGGATTTGGTTCCCTTGTAACATCAGACATGACTCATATCAAAAACTATGGTATAATAACAGCAATAGGTGTCTTTTATTCTCTTGTTATAACAATAACACTCATCCCGGCATTTCTCCTTCTCAGAAAAAACACAAAGCCAGTTCTTGCTTTTGTTGAGAAAGAAAAAAGTGCAAATGATCCAAGCACAAGGTTTTTGTTTTTCATCGAAAGGCATCTGGGAAACAATCCCCTTATTGTTGTTATAATATCTCTTAGCCTTCTTGCTTTTTCTCTTTATAGTATGAGCTCAGTTAAACTCAACATGAACACAATGGACTTCTTTCAGGAGGGCTCAACAGTAAAAGTGGCAGACGAGCGCCTAAACGAAATGCTTGCAGGAACTCAACAGCTAAACATAAACATTGAAAGCCTTGATGGCAGTGAGGTAATCACTCCAGATATTCTACAAAAAGTGGAGAGCTTTCAAAGTGATATAAAAGCTGCAAATCCAAGAGTTGGGAAAACTGTTGCAGTGACAGACTTTCTTAAAAAGATGAATCAGGAGATGCACGGAGGAGACAAAAGCTATCATAAACTTCCTGAAACAACTCAGATGGCAAAGGAATATCTCCTTCTCTATTCAGGGGACCTCAGAGATGTCATTACACCAAATATGGATAAACTCAGAATTCACATAAGCATAAAAAGAGGAGACATATCTGAGCAGATAAAAATCAGAGACTTTGCCACAAAATACTTTGACAGGGATTTTCTTGAAAAAAATAAAGTTACAATTCAACCTGCTGGATTTATGGATCTGATGATCGAGGCAAATATGCTTGTCCTTAAGGGTCAGATCTCAAGCCTTGTAATGTCTCTGGTAATAGTTGCAATACTTATGTACATAATATTTAAAGATATTATGCTTACAATAATATCTTTAATTCCACTGATAATAGGTATTGCCCTAAACTTTGGATTGATGGGTTTGCTTAACATACCTCTTAATGCTGCAACAGCACTGGTTGCATCAATATCAATAGGTATGGGCATTGACTACTCAATTCACTTTATAACAAGATTTAAAGACTCTCTGGAAGAACTACACAGCATAGATAAGGCTATCAGGGAAACATACAAAAGCACAGGAAGAGCAATACTTTCCAATTCTCTCTCTGTAGGCATAGGATTCATGGTGTTGTTTTTTTCAAAGTTTCCTGTAATAGCTCAATGTGGTGGGCTCATAGCCTTTACAGTAACAGTAACTGCATTGGCAGCAATTATAACAATCCCTGCTGGATTAAAAATCCTCTATCACTCAAGAGGAGAAAACTAATAAATTTATAAGGAGAATAACATGAAAAAATTCTGTTATCTTATTTTAGCACTTCTTTTTACTGGAACACTTTATGCTCAGGATAATATGACTGGAGAAGAAATTGCTCAAAAGGCAAGGCACTCAAACAGATCGCCAAAGGGAGTTGTAGTAAAGGCAAATATTATCATGAAGAATATGATTAGCGGAAAAACAGAAACAAGAAACGCTGTTGTCATTACAGTGGACAACAATGGACTTGCAAAGGGGCTTTTCAGGTTCACAAACTCATCATACAGTGGAACAACAATGCTTACACTGGAGCGAAAAGGACAGGATAACCTCCAGTACCTCTATCTACCATCAGTAGGAAGCCCAAGACAAATAGAAGGCTCTGACAAAGAAAAAAATTTTGTTGATACAGATTTTAGCAATGAGGACCTTGGAGGCTCAAAGGTTGAAGACTACACATACAAGCGCCTGGCGGATCAAAAAATTGGCGGTAAAGATTGCTATGTCCTTGAGAGATATCCAAAGAGCAAATCATCAAAGTTCAGCAAACACGTTGTAATCCTTGAAAAGGATAGCCTTATCCCAATAAGCGTTCAATTTTATGGAAAATCCGGGCGAATAATCAAATCTATGAAATCCTCAGATATAAGAAACATTGGAAGCAACATTCATGTCCCCTTTTATGTAGAGGTTACAGACTTAGAAAATAAAAGTCAAACAGTCCTTAAAGTAAATCAGGCAGTTGAAAAGCCAGTGAATCAAGGATACTTCAACCGCAATAGAATGAATATGAAATGGGCAGAGGAGTAAACCATGAAAGAAAAACTTTATAAAGCAGCCATATCCTTAGCTGTCATTTTTATTGCAGCTACACAGTCATACGCAGAGATAAGCGTAAGTGGAAACCTTGAGACACGGAATCAATCTGGCATACACGAAGGTGATGTTTACAGAAACTATCTCAAGGCAGATATAGAGCTTGGAGAAAACATTAACAATACAGTGGTAAAGGTTCTCCTTAGAGCAGAAGATGACTCCTTGCGTCCAGAGAAAGACACAACAACAAGGAATTACTTAAGCAGCGATTACGATGGGCCACAAAGGATTTACCTAAGAGAAGGCTATTTAAGCCACGACATATATTTTGACTCAGTGATTGACAGCATAAATATAAAGATGGGTAGAATTATATACACATGGGGAAATGCCGATGAGCAAAAACCTGTGGATATACTTAACCCACAGGATTATTCAAACCTATACTTTACTCCAATTCAGGAAAGAAAAATTGGAGTATTTAGCGGATCTGCATCTATTTTCTTTACAGAAAACTTCTTTCTTGAGGGGGTAGTAATACCAGAATTCAAATCCTCAGAAATAGCATCAGAGGTATTTGTGCCAGAAGAAATTCGCCAACTTAGAACTAACGCAATATATAACCTGCAGGCTCCAGTTGAGCCAGATAAAAATAACAAGAAAAACAGCTATGGAGCAAGGCTTGGACTTACACTTTTTGATATAGACATGCACCTTAATTACTTTTATGGATATGACAGATTACCTGTTAATAAATTTCAGTTCACAACGACATCCTCTTATCCTTTCATCTCTTTGCCTTTAATTGTTACTCCAGAATATAAGCAGATTCAAATGATCGGCTTTGACTTTCAAAGAGCTCTCTTCTGGGGAATAACACTTAGAGGTGAAGGAGCCTATTACACAAAGGGGAAGTATTTCTATTATAGCGACAAATCACCTGCTGGTAATCTCCTCCTCTCACCTCTTGGACAGGACCTTGCAAAAGGAGGCACTGGTTCCATAGAAAAGGATTATGGTGAATATACAGTGGGATTTCACGATCAGGACTTTATATTTGACGATCTCTATCTAAACCTACAGTTTAACCAAAAGGTAATAGTAAAACACGAAGAAACCCTTGCTCAGGAGAAATATATAAACCATATCCTGTGGAATGTAAAATACTTTATGGTGAATAAAAAATACTGCATATCCACAAAAGGAGCATATAATATCAAAGATAAAAGCCTTTACGGCAATGGTGAATTTCTTGTTAAACCTGCAGACAACCTTGAACTTATGCTTGGACTATGGATTATGGAAGGAAAGGAAGACACAGACATAGGGCAGTTTGATCACAACGATATGGTATATATTGCAGGAAAGCTTACATTTTAAGCCCCAAGGACGTGCATTTTTATAACTTCAAAGGCTGCCAACAAGGCAGCTTTTTTTTAAAATTGCAATAAAATTCAGTAATTATTTCTAAAATATAAATTCAATGTTAATCCCCTGAACCTGTCTATAAGGGAAAAAACAGTGCAATATATCCATCAAAAGGAAGGGGATAT
>Ga0116188_1002633_pt1 | contig 13900 bp, 8 predicted proteins | sample AD_JPNTR2_MetaG_FD_89807 | JGI IMG/M metagenome (GOLD analysis project Ga0116188, IMG submission 89807) | Active sludge microbial communities of municipal wastewater-treating anaerobic digesters from Japan - AD_JPNTR2_MetaG | ecosystem: Engineered > Bioreactor > Anaerobic > Digestate | place...
AAGGCGGCCACCTGCTGCAGGTAACTCCCCCGTTCCCCCAATTCCGCCACCAAACGAGTCGCCAGCAGCTTCGGAATCACACCGTCGGTCGGCTTGCTCGGCCTCGTCCCCCGCCAATACAACGCCCCCCAATAGTAGCGCTCCGCCTCCTGCCGATCCTGCACCCCACCAAGCCACTCCTCCAGCGGCAACAACCGGTCCGCCCGGCCTCGCCGCCGACACCACGCTGAACCCCAGCGCCACTGCTCCGGCAACTGCCTCAGCCCCGCCCGTACCGGATTCAACTCCACATACAGCACCACCTCCAAGACGTTCTCACATTCGGTCAGCCCAAACCGATCCGCCCAAAACCTACCCTTCCGCCCCCACCGCCGGTTGAACCACCGCGCATAGGCCGCCTGCACGTTACGCATCAGCTCCGAAGGCGAAAACAACCGCTTATTGAACCTCTCCCAATCCGCCTCCGTCCACTGCAAGTAGGGTTGGTAGCGCACATTCGGGTAGAACAACGCCGCAATCCGCTCCAATTCCTCCCGCCCCAACCGCCGGTACGCCTCGAACCGACACACCAAGTGATAGTGATTGCCCATGATGCAGAAGGCCAACACGGAGCAAACGTACAGCGCCGTGTAGCGGCGCAGCAGCGCCAACAACTGCAGGGCGTTCTCAGCCTGCTGCAGCGGGTAGCAGCCGGCCGGACCGGCCACCTGGGCCCGGATGTGGTACCGGCCCTCCTGGTCCAAACGCAGATGACGGGCTCGTCGTGCCATGGATCCGACGCTCCTTCCGGTTCTTGAACCTCGCTTCCGAGGCACCGCCCTCCGTTTGCGTGACCTACTCAGCCTGGGGCCGGCACCCCGGTAAATTCGTCCTTCATCAACAAGGAACGTCGCGATCGGAATAGTTGCGAAGCCGGCGGCCCCAAGCCTCAACAGCTCTGAACGGGCGGCAGAGGCGACACGCCAACCAGCGGCACACGCCCGGACCGCCTGCGGACGAGTCGGTGCCCCGGTTGTCCCGCCTTTCCCAAATGGCGGGTTGTTCCCCGCCAACGAAATAGACACTGTTCCTTGCCTTGTAGCCCCCGTCGGCGGAGCAGGGTTACGAAGACAGTGTCCCTTGCAGTCTCCCTTGCAGTCGCCCGCCTTCTCGGCCTGGCATCCGGGCGAGGCCGCCTTCCAGCACCGCTTGAGCTCCCTCCCGGCGGTCTCCCTCAAGGTAGCCGAGCACGCGCCTGAGCTGTTTGGGACTGCCCAAGAACCTTATCCGAGTGTCAGAATCCTTGCCGTGGCCGATCTTGAGAGACTTCATCTACAGCACGGCCCGCTCGGCGAAATGATCGTAGATCTTCTCATGGGTAACCCAGCGAGTGGCGGTACAACAAACCTGGTCGGTGTTGAGGGTGATCCCCTGGGCCAAGGCACCCGCCGTCGCTTCCACCGGAGGTATGAAAACAGTGTCCCTTGTAGCCCCTTGTAGCCCTCCCCCTTGTAGCCCTCGCCCATTCAGCTCAAGGAGGAGTGGTCCCCGGAGCCGGACTTTGGGGTGGTCGTCACCCTGCAGTCCCGCGACCCATTGGAAGGCGATTTCTAGTCTACCGATCCAGACGAGTCATAAAGACAGTGTCCCCTGTAGCCCCCCCTGTAGCCCCCTGGGCCAAGGCACCCGCCGCCGCTTCCACCGGAGGTATAAAAACAGTGTCCCTTGTAGCGCCCCCCCGTACCACCATGCCCTGTACCACCATGCCCTGTAGCACCATGAAAACAGTGTCCCCTGTAGCGCCGCTTGTAGCGCCTACCTGGGACGGGGCGCTGATCGGCGTCCCTGGAGGCTTCGATCGATTTTCGTCGCCGGGGTGATCGATGCTCCAGGCGGCGACGATCCGGCCGTGCCGGTGGCAGCGCGACGGGTGTTGCTCGGCGTCCCCATCAGCACCGTCGCGGGACGGGCGGTCGATCACTCGCGCGAGAGTTTCGAGGTCTTCTATGAGGCGACCTGATCATGCCACATCGATGACCGCCGGTAATCAGGACTTCGCACTTTCGCGTCACTTCCCAAGGCTATATTGTCAATGACCTAAAAGGACTTAAAAGGGAAATCCCTACCTGTCACGAAGTTCCGGAGCTGCTCCATTGCGCAGTATTCCGTACACCGTGCGAAGAACGATTTGAGGCCGACGCTCCAGCACCGGCCACGCGGAACGCAGGGCACGGCACGTTGACTCGCCTCCTGCAATTTACTATCAATGACTTCGAACGGAACTCCGTCCGTGGCACCAACTTCGTACAGCACGGCCTCCCGCGCAGTACCCCGTACGCCGTATGAGGAACGATTGAAGAAGCTGCCTATCCCACGGGCTCGAACGGCCACCTCCAGTCGGTACACTCGGGCCTGTCGATCCCCTCTTCGTACGCGTAGTTTTCGTTCTCAATGATCTGGTCTTTCAGCCGCTCTTTGACATGAGCTCCGGCGACATGAAGCTGCGGAAGCCGATCGATGACATCTATCGCCAGATTGAAACGGTCTATCTGGTTCTTTATAGCCAGCTCCAGCGGCGTGTTGATGTTGCCCTGCTCCTTGTACCCGCGTACGTGCAGGTTCTTGTGGCCGTTGCGCCGATACGTCAGCTCGTGTATCAGCCAGGGATAGCCGTGAAAGTTGAATATGATGGGCTTGTCCGTAGTGAATAAGCCGTCGAAATCTCTGTCGGACAGACCGTGTATATGCTCACTCGGCGGCTGCAATTTAAACAGATCCAGCACGTTGATGAAGCGTATCTTGAGATCGGGAAAATTCTCCCGGAGGATGGCGGTGGCGGCAAGGGCCTCCATCGTGGGGACGTCTCCGGCCGCCGCAATCACCACGTCGGGCTCCGTACCCTGGTCGTTGCTTGCCCAGTCCCAAATGCTGATGCCCTTCGTACAATGCACTATAGCGTCCTCCATCGAGAGGTACTGCAGATGGGGTTGTTTGTCGCAAACGATGACATTCACGTAATTTCTACTGCGCAGGCAATGATCCGCCACCGACAAGAGACAGTTGACGTCGGGAGGCAGATAAATCCGGGTCACAAAGGGACTCTTGTTGATAACCAAATCAAGAAAGCCCGGATCCTGATGACTGAACCCGTTGTGATCTTGCCGCCACACGGTGGAGGTTATCAGCAAATTCAGCGAAGAAACGGGTGCCCGCCACGGGATCTCACGACACTTTTCCAGCCACTTGGCGTGCTGATTGAACATGGAATCGATGACATGGACAAACGCTTCGTACGAAGCGAAAAAGCCGTGACGGCCGGTCAGAAGATATCCTTCAAGCCACCCCTCGAGGGTGTGCTCGCTGAGCATTTCCATAATACGGCCGTCCGGTGAGAGATGACTGCCGTCTGCGTCCTCGGGCTTGATTTCCGCCATCCAAGCTTTGCCGCTAGCCTCGTAAACGGCATCCAACCGGTTGGATGCCGTTTCGTCAGGACAGAAGTACCGGAAATTCGTTTTGTTCTTACGTATGACATCCCGCAAAAAGGTTCCCAGTGGCCGCGTGTTCTCGACTCTGGTGGTGCCGGGCCGGGTCACCTCCACACCATAGTCCCGATAGTCCGGTAGGAGTAAATCCTTCCGCACCAGTCCGCCGTTGGCGATGGGATTGGCACTCATGCGACGGTTGCCTTCGGGCGCGAGTTCTCGGAGTTCTTCGATCAAGGTGCCGTGTTCATCGAAAAGCTCCTCCGGCTTGTAGCCCTTCATCCAGGTTTCCAGCAACGCCAAATTAGCCGGTTGTTTGTGAACGTCGAAAGGCACCTGGTGGGACCGCCAGAAATCCTCCACCTTGTGGCCTTCAATCTCCTTGGGCCCCGTCCAACCTTTGGGAGTACGCAGAATAATCACCGGCCACTGAGGCAGACTCAAGTCCCCCCGCCTGCGGGCCCTCTCCTGGATGGTTCTTATGTCCAGGACAGCACTCTCCAGGGTGGCCGCCATCGCCTGATGCATGACGAGCGGATCCGAGCCTTCGACAACATAGGGCTTATAGCCGTACCCAACGAAAAGGCTCTCCAATTGACTGTGGCTGATTCGTGCCAGTATGGTTGGATTGGCGATTTTGTATCCGTTCAGGTGCAGTATGGGTAGGACGGCTCCATCACGCGCGGGGTTGAGGAATTTGTTTGAGTGCCACGCGGTGGCCAAAGGGCCCGTCTCCGCTTCCCCGTCCCCCACCATGGTCGCCACGATCAGGTCAGGGTTGTCGAAGGCCGCGCCGTAAGCGTGCGACAGGCTGTAACCCAACTCACCCCCTTCATGGAAGGAACCCGGTGTCTCGGGCGTACAGTGGCTTCCTACGCCGCCTGGGAAAGAAAACCTCTTAAACAACCTGGCCATTCCCGCTTCGTCCTGAGTCACCGTCGGGTACACCTCGGAATACGTGCCCTCGAGATAGGCGTGAGCCAAAACGGCGGGCGCACCGTGTCCCGGGCCGGAGACAAATACCATGTTCAGGTCCTGCTCTTTGATCAGGCGATTCAGATGCAGCCACGCAAAGGTCTGACCTGGAGCGGAACCCCAGTGCCCCAGAAGGCGATTCTTCACATGGCTCATCTGTAACGGCTCTTTTAGGAGCGGATTGCCCCGCAGGTAGATCATGCCGACGCATAGGTACAACGAGGCACGCCAGTAGGCGTCTATTTTCCGCAATTCTTCAGGACTCAGCGGCTGTTCTGAAACAGATGACGATGAGGTCACGACGAATGACTCCTTTTGTTTGAGTGTTGCCCTGATGTTATCAGTTTCCCTTCGACACGATCTTCACGAAACGTCGTTGCGCGGCTTTCACCTTCCCGAGTAAGACGGCCGACCTGTTCAACCCCTTGCTGAACCTGAAGCCACCGGAGGACTCAAGACTAAGTAAGATCCCGTAATGGCGAACCAAGCGGCGCGGCAATCTTTGCCCGTGGCCCTCCGGGCGACGACTGCTGTGCGGTACGCACACACCGGACCTGGAGGCCCGCTGCACCGCGCGGTAGTACATGCTTGCTGGACGAGACGGCCGCGGTGCGGTGCGCCGAAGGAATACCGGTTAACATTCCAGCGCAAGGGCTATGCGCCGAACAATGACGGCCCGCGACTTGACAGGAGACGGAATGGGAAAGATAACTGACCAAGCCGAAATGCCAAGCACTTGGAACACCGTGACAACGAAAAGGAGGATGAACGTGGGGCAACAACCTGAACTTGGGATTGGAATCATCGGCGCCGGCTTCATCGCGGAGACACGCGCCCGCTGTTATCGGAGAGTCGCCGGCGTTTACTGTCGCCTGGCGGCGGTGGCCGACACCGTGGCGGAGCGTGCCGAGACATACGCACGACGCCACGGAGTGGAGAAATGGACGACCGATTACCGGGAAGTCCTGGAGGACCCATCGATCCTGCTTGTAGATCTGTGCGTTCCCAACTTCCTTCATCGACCCATGGCCGAGTCGGCCGCCGCCGCCGGGAAGCACATCGTGTGCACGAAGCCGCTGACCGCATACGTCGGACAAGATCTGCCGGAGGGTGCCGAAGAACTGACGGTCGGGATTCAGGATCGAGCCAAGATGCTCGAGATCGCCGTAGCCGACGCGGAAGCCATGGCGGCGGCCGCCGGCCGCGCGAACGTAAAACTGATGTACGCCGAGAACTGGGTGCATGCCCCTGCCGTGCGCAAGGTCGAGGAGTTACTGGCACGAGCGAACGGAACCGTTGTCGAGATGCGAGGCGGAGAGGCTCACAGCGGCTCCCATTCACCCTTTTCAAAGCAATGGAGACATGCGGGCGGGGGTGCCTTGATCCGTCTAGGGGCTCATCCGATAGGAGCGATGCTCTACCTGAAACGGCAGGAAGGTTTGAGAAGGACCGGGCGGCCCGTTCGACCGGTCTCGGTGGTTTCCGAAGTCGGTGACCTGTCCGCCATCGGGTCCGTCCAGGGCGAGGCCAAGGTCTGGATCGCCCGGGGCTGGGTCGACGTGGAAAACTGGGGGACCGCCGTCATCACTTTCGACGACGGATCCCGGGGCATTGCTTGGGGATCGGACGCTGTACTCGGGGGTATGGAAAGCCGTTTGGACATCTTGTCCTCCAACGCCCATTTCAAGTGCAACCTCAGTCCCAACAATTTGTTACAAGCGTACAGTCCGGCGCCGGAAGTTTTCGGCGAAGCTTATCTGCAGGAGAAGTTGGAGACACCGGCGGGTTGGACGACACCGATGCCTGACGAAGATTGGACGTCGGGGCACGCCGGCATGATCCAGACATTCGTCGATGCGGTCGTCCGCGAACGTCCGTTTCTCAGCGACGTGCAACTGGGACGGGATGTCGTGGCCGTCGTCTATTCGGCCTACCTTTCGGCGTCGGAAGGTCGTCGCGTATCCGTGCCTTGAGCCGGGCGCGAGCCGTTGGATCCATCCCGCGGCAGGTCGGGAGACCCCAAAGTCGGTTGGGGGCTGTGGAACAACCGAGAATTTGGTTGCAGTCGGTTACTTGCCGCAAGAACCTCTTTGAAGGGTGGTGCACGGCGTACTGGGATCAAGAGCGGGATCGCGTCGCTCGCGGGATCACACTTTCGCGACAAAGTCGTCCGCCGCTTTCCGAGTGCCGGCGTCCGCCTGAAACTTTAGGTCTTCGGACGTGTTTGCTTTCGGATTCAATTCCCTAAAGACCTTCCGACAACAGAACTAGCTGAGACTCGTCGAAGTACCGGCGCCCAAGGTTTCCCAGACTGGCGCGGCCGCCACGTGGATTCCCGACCGAGGAAGGCCTGCGGTTTCGTAGGATTGCCGCCTGGAACCCAGCCAAAATCAAGGGCGTGACGTCACTGAGATTCCGGAGCACCATGTATCCGACCTTTGCCCCCCTAGCTATGCTCGTCCGCGCCCCGGCTACCGGCAAGGCGAATGGTCCCGCCGGGACCACCGAACCGGCCGGCTCACCCAGCACTGCTCTAGCCTTCGACGGACCGAACCCCCAGCTTCTTGAGGATCGTCATCAGTGGACACCAATTTGTAAATGCGGACTGAAAGAGATTGAGCCCCACGAAAGCCGTAAACAGGTACCACCAGGGGCTTACCCAGTAACCCAGAGCCAAGCTCAGCAGGACGAACAAACCCGCCGCCAGGCGAAGGTAACGTTCGACTGTCATGTTTCCACCTCCTATACTAGATTTTGTATATGCTCATAGATGTATACTGCCCTTACCTCGTTTCACTCCAAGCGCGGCTCTCTGTCGTTCCCTTCCCCGCGACCCCCAGGCCGCAAGTTAGCCGGAAACAGCATGAGCCCGCTTGTTGGCCACGTAGTACAGAATCGGCACCGTCATCCGCGAGAGCAGCAACGAGGCGACTTCACCCGCCATCAGGGACAGGGCCAGCCCTTGAAAGATTGGGTCAAACAGGATCACCGAGGCCCCTACGATGACCGCAGCCGCCGTCAAGAGCATGGGTCGAAAGCGCACCGCTCCCGCGTCCACCACCGCTTCCGCCAACGGCATTCCCTGCCGTAACCGCAGTTCGATAAAGTCCACTAGAATGATGGAGTTGCGGACCACGATGCCGGCCCCGGCGATGAACCCGATCATCGATGTTGCCGTGAAGAAAGCACCGAATCCCCAGTGGGCCGGAAGAATTCCCACCAAGGAGAAGGGGATGGCCGCCATGATTACCAGAGGAGTGATCAGGTTCTGAAACCAGCCGACTACCAAGATATAGATGAGCACGAGCACTGCCGCGAAGGCGAGTCCCAAGTCTCGGAAGACTTCATACGTGATGTGCCATTCTCCGTCCCACTTCATGGCAAAACGAGACGTATCAAAGGGCTGAGCGGACGTGTACTGAGCCAGTTCGTAGCCTTCGGGGATCTCGATGGATCCAATTCGATCCGTCAACTTGAGAATGGCATAGACGGGGCTCTCCTCTTCACCGGCCACATCCGCCAGGACGTACACCACGGGCTTCAGATTCTTATGGTGGATGCTTTGGTCGGCCACCGTCCGGTTGATCGAAACCAGTTCACCCAAGGGCACCAGATTCGCCGAAGCACCCTCTAAGCGCAGCTGCTCCAGCGCTTCGAGGTCGGAGCGTATCGCTCGAGGCAAGCGCAGTTGGATGGCGACATCCTCCTTCTCGACCGGATCGTGCAGCAGGCCAACGGTCGCCCCGGCCACCGACATCCGCACAACGGCCGCAATCTGCTCGACATCGATACCATTCAACGCAGCCTTTTCGCGATCAATCTCGAAAGCCAACTTCTCCTGCTCCGCTTCCACGGAGGAATCCACATCGACTACGCCGGGCGTGTCACGGAAGATCCTTTCGATCTCTCCGGCCAGGGCAATCTGTCTTTCGTAGTCGGGCCCATACACCTCGGCTACCAACGTTTGCATGACCGGAGGGCCCGGAGGTACTTCCGCCACCTTTACGGCCGCACCGTAACGGGAAGCAATTTCCTGAATGGCGGGTCGGACCGCCTTAGCAATGTCGTGACTCTGGCGATTACGATGCTCCTTCGGCTCGAGGTTGACCTGGATGTCTGCCTCGTGCGGCCGACTACGGAGAAAATAGTGGCGTACCAGACCGTTGAAGTTGTGGGGCGAAGCCGTTCCTACGTAAACCTGAAAGTCGGTTACTTCCGGTATCGTGCGAACGTAACGGGCGATCTCAAGAGTCACCCGGGCGGTCTCCTCCAAGGTGGTCCCTTCGGGCATATCGACGATGATCTGGAACTCGCTCTTGTTGTCAAAGGGAAGCATCTTCACTTTGACAAGCCTTAATCCCACCATAGCCAGCGAACCCAGGAGGAGCAGAACCACGGCTACCAGGAATCCGATGCGCAGCTGCGGCTTCCGAATCAGCGGGCCCATGACCTTTCGGTATGCTCGCGTGCTGCGGCCTTCCGCCTCGTGCGCCTTCCTTCCCTCGGTTGGAGACCCCAACAATCGGTATGCCGCCCAGGGAGTCACCATGAAGGCCACCAACAACGAAAACATCATGGCGGCGGAGGCTCCCACCGGAATGGGTCCCATGTAGGGGCCCATCAGGCCCCGGACGAAAGCCATCGGCAAGATGGCGGCTATGACGGCGAAGGTTGCCAAAACGGTTGGGTTCCCCACTTCGTCGACCGCTTCTACAGCTATGTCCACAAGTAACCGGCCGCGGTTGGAGGGAAACTTATAGTGCCGAACGATGTTCTCCACCACTACGATGGCGTCGTCGACCAGAATGCCGATGGAGAAAATCAGCGCGAACAGGGTCACTCGATTCAAGGTGTACCCGGCAAAGTAAAAGACTACAAGAGTGAGGGCCAGCGTCACCGGAATCGCCACCGCCACCACCCCCGACTCCCGCAAACCCAACGTGAGCCAAACGAGGATGGTGACCGAGACGACCGCGAGCAACATGTGAAACAGAAGTTCATCGGACTTCTCCTTGGCCGTCTCACCGTAATTGCGAGTGACGGTGATCTGAACGTCCTGAGGGATCAGGGAACCCCGCAATCCTTCCACCTGGGCGATCACGCGATCGGCCACGTCGATCGCGTTCGTTCCCTTGCGCTTTGCCACCGAAATCGTGACTGCCGGCAAGAATTCCGACGCCTCTTCCACTGCGCCGGGAGAATCCTTGAGACCGCGGTTTGAGTCGAGCTGACGCCTGTAATCCGCCGCCGGGCCAAATCCGTACAGAACGTAGCTGGTAATCTCCTCGGGACCGTCGTCGATGTGTGCAACGTCTCTCAGGTAGACCGGCCGACCTTGGTGAACGGTCACAACAACAGCGGCGACGTCATTCGCATCTTCCAGGAAGCCTCCGGTTTCCACCAAGATCTCCCGGTTACCGGACGAGAAACTCCCCGCCTGCAACTGGCGATTCGCAGTCTCAAGCATCTTTGCGATCCGGCCCGGCGACAGGTTCACCGCTTCCAACTTCCGGGGATCCAACAACACGCGGACCTGTCTGCGCCGACCGCCGATGATTTTCACTTCAGAGACGTCGTCGACCGCCTTGATCCGGTCGTGCACCTGAGCCGCCAAACGGCGCAAGCGAAAGTGGTCGTATTGCGAACCCCATAGCGTCAGGCTCAGGATCGGGACATCATCGATACTGCGAGGCTTGATCAACGGTTGTCCGGCACCCAGGGGTATCAGATCGAAGTTTGCAAACATTTTCTGGTTGAGGCGGACGACGGCCTCCTCCTCGTCCTCCCCCACGTAGAATCTGACAGTCGCCATGGCGAAGCCGGGACTGGAGGTGGAGTAGATGTATTCGACGCCGGGGATCTCCCAGAGCAGCTTCTCCATCGGCTTCGTGACACGCTCCTCGACTTCCCGTGCCGACGCCCCCGGCATCTCTACCAGGATGTCGATCATCGGGACGATGATCTGGGGCTCTTCCTCACGGGGGAGTAGGACCACCGCACCGGCGCCCAGGAGAACGGAAGCGATTACGATCAACGGCGTGAGCCTTGAATCAATGAATGCGCGGGCGAGCCTTCCGGCCAGGCCGACGTCTTTCATACCGGTCTCCTTATCCCTACCCCAGGTGGGCGGACAACCCTGCAGTTTCGGAGGAGCTATCTCCAGAAACCCCACTGTCGCCCATAGGCCGTCCAGCCACCTCGGAACCAATAATCCGTACGGGTACTCCCTCCCTCAGGTCGGTAGGAGGTTCCAGAATCACTTGCTCGCCCTCACGCAATCCGGAGAGAACTTCCACCCATCCGTTCCAGCGACGCCCGGTCTGAATCAACCGCAGTCTTGCACGCTGCTCGCTATCCAGCACTAAGACTTGCTCCAGCTGTCCTCTCCGAAGAACGGAGGAAGACCGGATTGCCGGCACAGGCTCTCCCGGCAACAGAAACTTCACCGTGGCGAACTGCCCCGTGTGTAGCCCTTCGGCCGGTGAAATCGCCAATTTGAGGCGGAATGTGCGAGTCCCAGGATCGGCTCGTGGAGCAATTTCGCGAACCGTCCCCGTGGTCGGGAGATTCTCCAGAGCTTCTACGGACACTTCTGCTTCAGTTCTCGACAGAACGTCATGGATGCGACTCTCGGGAACCGAGGTCCATACTTCATAGGCGGAGAAGTCCTCGAGCGTCAAAAGAGCCTGTCCGGGTACGGCAAGCCGGCCTACCTCGACTTGCTTTTCGGAGACGACACCGGGAAAAGGAGCGATTATCGTGCAGTCGCGCAGGAAGACTTCGGCTTGTGCAACAGCCGCCTCAGCCTGCTCGATTCTCGCCGCCGCCTGCTGTCTTTTGGCGGTTGCAGCCGCGAGGGATTCTTCCGAACGCCGCAGCTGTGCCTCAGCCGACCGGCGCCTCGCCGCCACCTCGTCAAATTCCTGGATGCTAATCGACTTGCGTTCAAAAAGCTCCTCGAATCGGACGTAGGTCGCTTTCGCCAACTCGGCTTGGGCCAAGGCGTCCTCTCGAGCCGATTCGGCGGCTCGGATCGCTCGCTCTACCTCATCCGAGGCGGCTTTCGCTTCGGTCAGAGCCGCCTCGGCCTGAGCCAGTTGCACTCTTGCGGACCGATCATCGAGGCGAACCAACACGTCCCCTTGAGCCACCCGACTCCCTTCCTCGACCGAAACGGAAACCACTTGCGCCATCACCTTGGAAGCCAATGGAGCGACCACTCGCGCCCTCACGGTCCCCGTCAGCTCAAGACCCGACTCCACCGGCACCCGCCGTACGACTTCCACTTGCACGGGCACAGGGCTTCGAGAGGCTTCCGGCTCCTGATCTTCCCCGAGCGATCCGCAAGCAGCCGCCACCGCTACCAGCCCCGTCACCCATACGCCGCTTAACCACCAACGCCTTGTCGTCATGTCATTCCACCTCGTGCGTTGCAGGCCCTCAGTCCAAGAACCAACTAAGGTCCCGCAACTTAGCTGCGGCAAGCTGTACTTGGGAAAAACTCACATAGTGCTGGTAAAGTGCTCCAAGTACATTGAGACGGGCTTGCAGAGAGGCCGTCTGAGCCCGAAGAACCTCGGTAATCGTCGTGAGCCCCACCTCGAAGCGGTCTCGAACGATCCGCAGGGTCTCATCGGCTTGATCTACCGCGGCGCGGGCCAACCGAACCCGTTCAGCGGCGCTTCGACATTGTTCCACCGCTCTCACAATCTCCAGCCGGATCTCTTGCTCCAGAGCGTCCCGTTCCGCCTCCGCCGCCTTGACCGCCGCCAACCGTCCACGAATGCGGGGCTCTCGTCCGAAGTCGACCAGGTTCCAGCTCAGTCGTGCACCAACTGCAAAGTCTCCGCTGCCGTCCTTTAAGTTCCCGCTACTGCGTCCCACCGAAGCGAAGAGATTGAGATCGGGCCAGTACTCTCCCCGGGCTGATCGGACCAGCTCCCTGGCGACGGCCACCTGTCGCTCGGCATTCCGGTAATCCGGTCGATTCTTGACCGCCTCGGCCACCAAAGCCTGCACGTCCGCCACGGGAAAGTCTCTCTCGATCAAAGCCGTATCAAGCTGAACGGACCTCTCCAGCGGCCAGTCCAGCAGCGTATTCAAGGCGGCGTAAGCCGTCCGCAAATCCCCTTCCGTCTCCACCAGTCGCTGCCCGAACTCCGCCAGCTGGACTTGCATCGCCAGCAAATCGGAAACGACTGCGACGCCCGAGTCCACCTTATTCCTGATCCTTTCGAGATCAGCTTCAGCACTCTTGACCGCTTCTTCGGCGACCTGCCGCCGAAAATCCGCCACAGCAACACCGAAGTAGGCCTGAACCACCCGGTGACGCAGCTGCTGTCGAATCCATTCCTCTTCGGCTTGTGCCGTCTCCTGCTGCAGCCGAGCCTGACGAATGGCCGAGGAAACTTGAAACCGATTGAACAGCGGCATCTGCAGATTGACCGTCGACCGGAAATTGGAAAGCGAGCCGGGGGAGTTCAGAAACGCCGGGTCGAAGTGCTCGGCGCCGAAGCGTTCCTGTTCCAACAAGGTTCCAAAAACGTAGACGGGATTGTTGCTGTTCGTAAAACCTTGTTCAAAGCTGAGATTTGGTAACCGACCGGCTTCGGCTTCGGCGAGTCCGGCTTCCGCCTGGCTAACGCCGGCTTGCACCGATCGAATGAGAGGATTCCGCTCAAGAGCCAACTCGACGGCCTGCGCAAGGCTGAGCCGGTCCGCAGACTCCCCTGGGGTTTGTCGACCCCAAACCCGGTCTGACGAAACCACCAGTCCCGTTAATGCCCAAAACGCGACAATCAACCTTCTCCGCATCTCGCTACCTACCCGGCGTCTCCGCACCTCGTCTCTTCGACATCGCCCCAATCCCTCCGGCCAAACCCTAAAGATTCAACTCTTTCTCGCTCGGGACACTTCTCATCGCCCCGAGGGCCTATTCCGCCTCGCCATTCAAGACGCCGTACTGACCACTTTGGATTCGTATATACATACCTGGTAATTTAGCCAAGACACCAGTTCTTTGCCGTCTTCATGTCAAGTACCGGATTCCTTCCTTCGCGGATTCCGTGGGAGGCTTTTCGGAACGGACCTTCCGAGTGCCTTCAAGTTAAGAAATTTCCTGGCGACGAATTGTGGAATCTGTCGCCTCGGAAGTCGGTTCTACAGCTGTACTCCGAAGGCGGTGGGATCACTCGAGGTGCAGCTTTCCAGACGGTTCAATACCTTCTTGCGAGGAGCGCCGCTGAGAACGGTCCAGGAGCTGGAACAGGTAAAGACGGGCTCCGCATCGATTCTCTGCCCACAAAGGTCTTCACGGAGGACTCGCCAGTCCCCCGGTACCTGCCATGGGCCGGACCACGGGGCAACCAACTCTCTCCAGACAACCCCGCTTTCTCAATCAGGGAACACGACGACTCTGCGAAACGGTTCTTCGCCGACGCTTTCTGATCGTAGTCCGTGCT
>Ga0116188_1002637_pt1 | contig 13892 bp, 12 predicted proteins | sample AD_JPNTR2_MetaG_FD_89807 | JGI IMG/M metagenome (GOLD analysis project Ga0116188, IMG submission 89807) | Active sludge microbial communities of municipal wastewater-treating anaerobic digesters from Japan - AD_JPNTR2_MetaG | ecosystem: Engineered > Bioreactor > Anaerobic > Digestate | place...
ATCAGGCAGCATCCATCGAGGTTGTAGGGGCGGCCCACGGGCCGCCCGAGGACGTACCTGATTACAATACAAATACCACGTTTAAGGAAATACATTTTTATCACGCAAACGCCTGTGCTCACCCGGGCCGGGGATGCCCGGCCCCTACAACTAGGGATATGCGGGCGGGCATGGAAACCCGCCCCTACAACTTTGTCATGTCCTCAGACTTCTGACTTCTGACCCCTGACCTCCAATATGCGGGGCATGCCCGGCCCCTACAACTGGGGATATGCGGGCGGGCATGGAAGCCCGCCCCTACAATCACGCCTAGGACTGCCAGGCGTCTTCAAAGAAGTGCAGGTGAATCGGCGAGAGCACTTTGAAAGCCTCGGCCAGCTCGAAACCCTTTCCCGCAGCATGCTCGCGCGCCTTTGCTGTAAGATAGGCGGTGAGCATCTCCAGGCTTTCCGGGTTGAACTGGCTTTTATGCTTTGCTATGGCCTCCAGCTTTAACGGCCAGGTTGCGGTGACATCGATAAACGTGTTCGGGCGGGAGCTGCCGTAAAAAGCCACCCCCTGCGGCGCATGCGGCGTCAGGCCTTCTTTAAGATGCTGCGGGCAAACATGAGGAAAGCCGCTTAACAGTACCGCCTCCGCGGCGGCGAGGCCGGTATTCCGGTGGTCGGAATGGGCTTCGTAAGGCAGCCAGGGATCTATGACCATGAGCATATCCGGGCGGACCCGCCGCACCGCTTCAATAATCTTTTCCCGCACCGCAGACAGCTCCAGGCAGCCTCCGTCCGGGAAATCGAGCCAGATCATCTGCTCCACCCCGAGCAGGCGGGCGGCCTCCTCCCCCTCGTGCCGGCGGATGCGGACCAGCTCCGCCGGAGCCAGCGACGCATCCTCGGTGCCGGCGCCGCCGTCGGTTACGGTCAGGTAAACCACCTCCGATCCGGACCGGATCAACCTGGCCGCTGTCGCGCCGGCGCCGATCTCGGCGTCATCGGGATGCGGCTGCACGCAGAGAATCCGCCGCATCGACACAAGATCCGGAATTGGGATCAGATCCTTTACTTTAACTTCAGACTGCATCATTTTCTATCACACTCCTCCTGTAATATTGCAGCCGCCTTGCTATTCCCCGGCAACGGAAAAATGATCTTCCCGAAACTCCGGCCGGTCATGATATCGCGCCGCCAGGGAAGTGCGGTAATGGATATAGGTATTAAAATCAGCCTTGATCCCGTGCTCATTCAGGATGCGGACAATATCCTCCGCCCGCGGCGGACAGCCCTTGATCTCTACCGCTTCGGTTATTGCCGGGTTGTCCCGGTTCGCACGGATGATGCAGTTGCCAAATAGAAAGGTCTTCTTGAAGCCGCCCGCGGAGCGGGCCACTTTGCCCGTAAGAAACTCGATATTGTCAAAGGGCTCCCCGGTATATGCGCCGATAAGCAGGATCAGGATCATGTTGTTTAAAAAGGAGCATCCCGAACAGATGGTGTGGTCATACTTGGGGTAGTGGATCCCGCTTATGCCCATCCTGCCAAATGCGGTAGGGCCGGAGTTGTCCTCGAGCCAGCCCCAGTCCCACTTCAGCGGCATGACCAGGCTGCTCAAGTTTTCACCGCAGATCTCAAGGTTGCTTCCGTCAAGCGGCAGGTCATGGCGGCGGGCATGCTCGGCCAGGTGCCCTATTCCGGCGGGGTCCATCCCCAGGATCATGGTCCCGGCAACATCTGCGGCAAACATATCCCGCGACGCAATCAGGATGTCGGCGCGGTGAGCAGTCCCGTTCATGGCCGGCCCGCGATCGAGGGCATAGATCCCGTCAATGAGGGTTAGCGCCGGAGCCAGCTTCTCGCCGAGGCGCTGGATAAAGCGATCCAGGGGGAGCTCGGCATGATGGCAAAAGATCTTGGAGCGGCGGGAGAGGCATCCTTTCAGGTTTTTAAAGCCCAGGGTAACCTTCGTGGTATTATGCGTTTTTAAAACAGGCAGGTTAATTAAAAAATCCGTCTCCAGAACCGGAGCGGCGATATTAAGAGAAAATCCGTCAAACTCAACCTTTTCAAAAGGCCCCCGGTTGAGATCCAGCAGCTTCACCCCATACTTTTTCTCCAGCTGATGATAGCCCATCCCCCGGTAAGCTTCCAGCGTTCCGGAATTTATGGCCTTGTCTTCAGTCGTCGCCTCGGCAATGGTAATATCGCTGCAGCCGTGCTCTTTCAGCATCCGGACCATCTCTTCGACAACCAGCGCTGTGGTGATCACGCCGAACCTGGGGAAAGGCAGCACTTCATCCCACATTACCAGGTTCGGTTTCAGCAGCACTTTCTTTGCTGATGTCAGGCCTCTAAAACCTTCGCACATCTCCACGGCCCGGCGAATATTGAGCCTCTCGTCATTGAACTTTACCAGGCTCACCTTTGACAGCTCCATCATCCGGCAGCCCCCTTTTCTAAATATTAAGAAATATTCCTGTTTGAATTTTAACAGCTTCGAACAAGTTGTTCAACCGGAAAGGATGAGTGATTAATTTATAAGTTTTTGCCGCATGAGCGATACACTCTATTAAAGGCAAAAAAAGTGGAGCGGGAAGTTGTTTGTTAACTTCCCCCCCCACATCCGAGAGGGTTAGGGAGAGGGGGTTTTCACCCCCGCGAATGACAGTATTATCAGGAAATCATCGCTTCAATCTGTTTCATAATGGTTGAGATATCCTTGCCATGCTCCGGCGAACCGTCAACCACCAGCAGGCCATCCCGCATGGCCGCGTTGTTGTCGACCTGGCCGGTAAGCACAAGAAAGGCTGCATCAATAGAAGAAAAGATCATATGGACAAAGGGGCGGCGCCGGCCGTAAATACCCCGGCCAGACTTGGTCCGTCCCTTGCTTATCCGCAGGTAAGCCGCGGGGTCGGAGGATTGAACCGACCATTGGAAAATCCGGTCGGGCATATCCCTGGTAAACTCGCGCATCCCCGCATGGCCGTGGCGGTTCAGCAGGGAAAGCGCCGTGGTAATGAAATAGAGCAGCAGCCTCACCTTGAGAGCCCGCTTATCCGGATCTTTCGGCAGCTTGCTGGGCAAGAGCAGGGTCAGCCCAAGCATGAGCGGCAGAAAGCCGGCCAGCGTCCCGAAGTTCTTAAGAGCCCCCTTTATTTTCGGCAGGGCTATTTTGCCGCTCATGAGGGCGACAAAATCGGCCGGAGTCTTGAAGACAAAGTCGATCTGCGGCGCGGGATGTCTTCCGGCATTGTATTCCAGCTTGCCGTCAACAAACTGCAGGTGGCAGGCCAGCTCGGGATCGTCTTTCACCTGGAACTGCACCACCCGGTTCCACCCGGCATATTTCCGGGCCAGCTTCGGTTTCTCCTCGAGCAGCGTCTTGGTCAGCGGGAGAGCCGCTCTCATCAGTAAAATTGCCGTCAGTTTATCTTGATCAGGCATCGTTGGAGCCGGCCTCCTTTCTTAAATCTCGTCCTCCCAGTCTTCATCTTCTTCCACTTCAAGGTTTAGCATTTCGGTAACGGCTTCCATGATCCCGTTGTCATCCAGCTTGTAGTAGCTGTAGAGATCGTCGGTGTAGCCGACAATGGCAAACTCATCCTGCAGTCCGAGGCGCTTGAGGCGGCAGGATTTGCCCGCTTCCACGATCGTCTCGGCCACGGCGGTGCCCAGGCCTCCGTAGATGTTGTGCGCCTCCACGGTGATGATGCGGCGCGTGTCGTTGACCGCGGCGAAAACGGCCTCTTTGTCGATGGGCTTGATCGTATGCATGTTCAGGACCCGCACCGATATGCCCTGCTCCTTCAGGCGCTTGGCCGCCTCCACGGCATGCAGAACACAGGGCCCGATGGCCATTACCGTGATATCTGAGCCTTCGTGCATCGTTACCGCCTTGCCGATTTGGAAGCCGTAATCCGGATTCTCATAGACGGTTTGTTCAAAACCGCGCCCAATCCGGATATAGACCGGTCCGGGGTGATCGAGGCTGGCGATCACCGCGTTGGCGGTTTCGTAGCCGTCGGCGGGAGCAATAACCGTCATGTTGGGAAAGGTGCGCATTACGCCCAGGTCTTCGTTGCAGTGGTGTGTCGATCCCGCCTGTCCGAAAGAGATTCCGGAGTGGGTGGCGATGATCTTGCAGTTGAGGTTCATGTAGCAGATATCGGTGCGCACCTGCTCCCCCGCCCGCAGCGCCGCGAAGACGGCGAAAGTGGAGACAAAGGGAATAAAGCCGGCCAGGGCCAGGCCTGCGGCCATCCCAAAGAGATTCTGCTCGGCAATGCCCACGTTGAAAAAGCGCTCGGGAAATTTGCTGCCGAACTTGCCGATCTTGGTAGACTTGGCCAGGTCGGCGGTTAGACCGACAATATCTTCCCTCTTTTCGCCGAGCTCGGCCAGGACATGTCCATATATTTCCGCCGGGGTCATATGGTCGGTGTCATAAGTATGATATGTTAAACCGGTACTCAAGTAAGATCCTCCTTTCAGCGGTGCAGGGCCAGCCTAAGCTTTGCCGTACATCCGGTCGATAGATTGAAAAGCCTTCTCCATGCCGTCTGAGTCGAGCCCGCCGTAATGCCAGGCGGGGTCATCTTCCATATAATCGACGCCCTTGCCTTTAATCGTATTCGCTATGATCACCGTGGGGCGTCCCGTTGTCTGCAGCGCTTCGTCAATGGCGCCGCCAATCTGGGCAAAATCATGGCCGTCGATGATCAGCGCGTGCCAGCCAAAGCTAAGCCATTTATCCTTGAGAGGCTCAAGGGTCATTACTGTCTCGGTGGGGCCGTCTATGCAGTGCTTGTTGCGGTCAACAAAAACGGTCAGGTTGTCCACCTTGTAATGGGCGGCGCTCATGGCCGCTTCCCAGATCGAGCCCTCGTGGCATTCGCCGTCGCCAAGAATGCAGTAGACCCGCCACGATTTCTTCTTCAGGCGCGCCCCTATGGCCATTCCCACGGCGATGGGCAGGCCGTGCCCCAAAGAGCCGGTCGAGGCATCAACGCCGGGCACCTTGAGCATATCGAGGTGCATACCGAAGGGCGAGCCGGTATGGTTGAATTCCTTGAGCAGCTCCTGTTTAAAATAACCGAGATCCGCCAGTATGGGAGCGTAGCCGATCCCGCCATGTCCTTTGCTCAGGACGACCCGGTCGCGGTCTTCCCAGTCAGGATTCTTGGGATCAACTTTTAAGTAGTGATAGTAAAGCGCAACCAGAATATCGATCTGGCTGAGAGCGCCTCCGGCGTGGCCGCCGCCCGCCCACATCAGGGTTTGAATGGTGTTCCGCCTGGCCAGCCAGGCCTTCTCTTTCAAAAAAGCGATCTCCTGTTCAGTTAATGGCATCTCCGGCTAAAACCTCCTTTGCTGAATTCATATTATTTTGACGAATCCGGGATCAAATCTTCTCCTTTAACACTTTTATCGCGGCTTCAGCATGATTGAGCGTTTCTTCAATATCCTCTTTTTCATGCGCAGCCGAGATAAACCAGTTGTGATGGGGATGGAAGAAGGAACCCCTCCTGGTCACTTCGGAGCAAAAGAGCTGCTGCCAGAAGAAATCGCGGTCTTCGGTAAAGCGCATAAAGGGGATTGCCGGCGGTCCCGATGTGGTAATCTCAAGACCATAGCGGCTGCCCAGTTCTTTAAGCCCCTCCATGAGCAGGGTTCCGGTTTCTTTCATCTTCTCGATGGCCCCCGTATTTTCCAGCTCCTGCAGCGTGGCCAGGGCTGCGGCCATGGGAACCTGGGCGGTCCAGTAAGATCCGGTGAAGAAAACTTTCGAGGCGGCATTCATCAACTCCTTCCGCCCGACACAGGCAGATATGGGGTAGCCGTTGGCGATGGCCTTGCAGTAGCAGCTCAGGTCGGGTTTAAAGCCAAAATAATCGCCGGAGCCCTTCATGCTGAGGCGGAAGCCGGCGCGGACATCGTCGAGAATGAGAACGATCCCCTCTTCGCGGCAGATACGTTCGATCCCTTCCCAGTAACCGGGCGCCGGCATGACCTGGTCGCCGAAATTGATATGGTGGTAAGGCTGGGCGATGAAGCCGGCGATCTCGCCCCGGTATTGCCGGACCACTTTCTCGAATTCATCGAGGTCGTTCCAGGCAACCTGGAGTATGTGCATGTGATCTTCGGGGATGATCCCGCCGAAACCGGGAGGCGTGCACCAGGGGGCCACGCCGTGGTAGTGGCCGCGGACCATGATGATCTTTTTACGGTTGGTAAAGGCGCGCGCCACCAGGGTGGCATAGGTGGTCATATCGCCGCCGTTCTTGCCAAAAAAAGCCCAATCGGCGGTGGGAATCAGTTCCACCAGGTGCCGGGCCAGCTTAACCATGACCTCGCCGGGGTGAGTGGTGCAGTCGGCTAAGGCCTGCTGGGCCGCGGCGGCCCCATCGACAACCGGGTTGCAGTAGCCGAGCACCATGGGCCCGTAACCGCACATGTAGTCGATAAACTCGTTGCCGTCTATATCTGTATAACGGCAGCCTTCCGCCTTAGCCGTGTAGAATGGAAAGAAACCGGGGACGGTCAGTGTGGGTGAAAAATGTCCATATATTCCCCCGGGGATTATGGCGGCAGCCTCCTCAAACAACTCCATTGACTTATCGAAGTTATAAAGTTTCTCTTCTGCTTTACTCATTTAGAACATCCTCCTCTAGTCGGAGAGGTAATAGGCCAACCTGTCCATGAGCGGGTTAACCCCTTCAATAAGGGGGATGAACCCACGCAGCTTTATCCTGCCGCTGCCAACAGCGCTGAAGGTATCGATGTTCCCCTGGAAAGTATCCCAGGCTGTTTGCAGATCGGCAAATTCAAGGATGGCGTTGGGGTTTTCAGCCGGCCCGCGCTGCGGATAAAAGCTGCCACCTTTTATTGTGAGATGGGCGGCGGGACCCTGTTCTATCCTCATTTCAACGGTGCCGTCCGGCAGGTTCAGGACGATGGGGCGCACTTCGGGATCATGCTCGCCTACTTCCTTTATCCCGAAAGCCACGGCATAGAGGGTGACCCGGACGCAGAAAGCAAATGTTTCGGGGTCGGCGAGTGTTTCCGGCTGCGGCTTGAGGTAATGCTCCAGCCGGCCCAGAACACTGTCCACCTGCATCAACTGTTTGGCTTTGAAAATACCGGCCAGGTTTGGCAGGGGGCTCTTTTTTGTTCGTCCCTGGAAGACATCATTTAGAAAATCAGCATTTTTAAAAGTTAATGTAGCGGGATAACCCTTGAATTGTCCCCGGTAAGCGGTAACGCGGCCTTCCTCGAATACCAGGGTAGTGGAAGGATCACCTCCCGATAGACGGAACTGAAGAGCGAAATTCCATCCGGCAATCGCTTCGCCAACCACCGGGTCGTAGGCGGCAACATCCTCGAGCAGGGGGAGGATCGCCCCCAAATGCAATCGGGCCAGCACCATGGATTGGTCCCGGTTCAAAAACGTCACCTCTTTTCTTAAAATATGCAGACATATATAGAAATACCTTTAAATATCATATTCGTGAATTGCAACATAATTCCTGCCACGCATGCGGATGTAGGAAATTGAGGTAAAGATTGAAAAAAACCAGGATGAACCTGAGTATCTCTATCCTTTAAATTCACCTTATTCCCTCCGACCTCCGACTTCCGGCCTCCGGCCTCTATTTAAGCAGGCGGCGCAGCTGCATCATGGCCGTATAGTTGGGCAGTATGATCAACTTCTCGCCGGGCGCCGTCGCGGCGAGCGCCTTTTGCAGCGCCCTTCGCAGAACCGGCTCCACGATCATCTTTGCCCCATCGAATCCCGCTTTTTTCAGCCGCCGGGCCACGTCAACGGCCCGCGTTCCGGAAAGAACCATACTGCCCGTGCGAAAGCGGAGCCCGGCCAGCTGCTCGAAATCTGTTTCCCAAAGCCAGGATATATCCCTGCCGTCGGCGGGACGGTCGTTGATGGCGATGAGAAAATGTATCCGGGAATCGCCTCTTCCCTGGAGCAGGGTGCGAAACACCTCTCCGGCGCCGGCCGGGTTTTTGATCAAAGCAATGAGCAGGTCCTTGTTGCCCAGGCGGCGCCGCTCCATCCTGCCGGAGGGCGGGGCGGCGGCGGCAAAGGCATCTCTGATGGCGGCCTCCGGCATGTCCAGGGCAGTGGCTGCTGCTGCGGCGGCAAGGGCATTGTAGAGGTTGTAGATTCCGGGCAGAGGCAGCGCCGCTTGCAGCAGTTTCCCGCGCAGGCTCAGCGTTGCCAGGGCGCCTCCTTCCGGCGCGGTTTCGAAACGGCGCAACTTGAATTCCGGTTCAGGCCGCATAAAACCGCAGTTGGCACAGCGGTAGCGGCCCAGGTGAGCATAGTAAAGATCGGTGTAGATGAGATCGCGGTGGCAGCGGGGGCAGGGAAATCCTCTCTCCGGAAAGACCCGGGTGATGGAACCGCGGGGCAGATCGAACCCGTAGTAAATTGTCTTCCTGCCGCCGCTGTCGATGCCGGCTAGCAGGGGGTCGTCGGCATTTAAAAAAACAGCGGCCCCGGGAGACATAGCCTGCACACCCCTGCTTATCGCATCCTGCACCTGCTGCACCCCTCCAAAGCGGTCCAGCTGATCCCGAAAAATATTGGTTACCACGGCGCCGCGCGGCTGCATGTCCTTGGAAATTGCCGGAAAGGCCCCTTCGTCCATCTCCATAACAGCGATATCGCCGGGCAGCCCTTCTTTCCAGGCGCCGGTTTCGATCAGGGTTGTAGCTACGCCCCAGGCCAGATTGGAGCCAGCCTTGTTGTGGACACAGCGCAGACCGCCCTGCCGGAAAATTGCCGCCAGCAGCGAGGCGGTGGTGGTTTTGCCGTTGGTTCCGGTAACGGCGATCGTTCCCATTGGCAGCTGCCCGGCCATAAAGGAGAGCAGCTGCGGTGATACTTTCAGGGCAACCCGCCCGGGCAGGGTCGTGCCGCCATGTTTAAGCAGCCTGGTGCCAACGATGAGCATTTTACCCAAAAAGAGGGCGCCATAGTCCCGCAAGCCTGCCCGGGGAGCGCCGCCTGAGCCGGAGCGCTTTCTAGCTGCCAAATTCACGAAACTCCTTCCCTTAACTTAAACAACTGTTTAACACTTCGACATGGTGAGATCCAATCCTGCTGCGATTGCCAATCATAGAGAATTATGGCCATTTCTGTTGTGATTATCCTATGCCTGGAAGGGGCAAAAGGCAACGGGGAAACGGGGCACCGGCAGGAGAAAAGAGCCCCGGTCTGCGCGCCGCAGAGAACCGGGGCTCTTTCAATGCAGCATAATTTATGATTAAATGGGATCGTCCCGATCGGCGATGCTTCTGACCATATCAGCGCGGGTGATAATGCCGGTAAGCTTGCCCTCGCGGTTCACTATGGGCACGCGGTTGATTTGACGCCGGCTCATTAACCTGGCTATTTCTATGAGAGGGGTTTCTTCGCTTGCAGTATAGACCTTTTTCTTCATCAATTTGCTGACCTTTGTCCTGGCCAGCAGGTCTATGCCCCGGCGGATAGAAGCCAGGTCGTTGATATCGGTATGGGGCGAGATCCAGCCGGAGGGATCAAACAGCGGAACAACATTCACCTTTTGCGAATAGTGAATGATATCCGTATTTGAGATAATACCGATGAGCATGTTTTGAGCATCGGTGACAGGCAGGCCGCTGATATTGTGCCTGTCCATCAAGTCGATCGCCTCTTGAAGGGTTTCATCCCCGGTGATGCTGATCACCTTGGTGGTCATGACGTCCCTGGCGGTTTTTGTCAAGATGATTCTCCTCCTCAGTTGTGTTAAAAAAACTCGAAGGCTCTATTCGCTAAATAGGGAAGGGTTTCCTGCCGGAGAAAAGAACCGGTCCATGTTGAATACATTTTAGAAGGCGGGTGTTGATCCTGTTTGCTGAAAAGCTGAAAGCGATAAGCGAAGTTGCCCGGGGCGCCAGGCCGGCCTCGCTCCTGCTCAAGGGAGGCCGGGTGGTCAACCTCTTTACCCGGGAAGTAAGAGATGCAGCCGTGGCTGTAGAAGGCTCTACGATTGCCGGAGTGGAAGCCGGGTATTCCAAAGGCCGCGAGGTAATTGACCTTGCGGGGGGTCTAATAATTCCAGGGCTGATCGATGCGCATATCCATCTTGAGAGCACCCTGCTTCTGCCGGCGCATTTCGCCGCCGTGGCGCTGCCGCATGGGACTACCGCAGTTATCGCCGATCCCCACGAGATCGCCAATGTCCTCGGAGAAGCGGGCATTACTTTCATGCTCCGGGCTACTGAACAGCTGCCCCTGGATTTTTATTTTATGGCCCCCTCCTGCGTCCCGGCGACAGAGATGGAAACAGCCGGGGGCGAAATTACCCCGGAGCAAGTGGAGCGGCTGCTGGATCAGCCGCGCATGCTCGGCCTTGCCGAGATGATGAATTACCCGGGGGTAATAGCCGGAGATGCGGCGGTGGCGGCGAAGATCGCCGCAGCGCACCGGCGGAAGAAGCCGGTTGACGGGCACATACCGGGCCTAGGCGGCCGCGATCTGCAGGCTTACCTGGGGGCCGGCATCTCTACGGATCACGAATGCGTCAGCGCGGCCGAGGCGCTGGAGAAGGTTGGCTGCGGGATGAAGGTGATCATTCGCGAAGGCTCCGCCGCCCGCAACCTGGCTGCCCTGCTGCCCGCCGTTAAGGCGGCCGGCAGCCGGCATTTCATGTTTGGCTCTGACGACAAGGAAGCAGCGGAACTTTTGTCGGCGGGCCATTTGGACGAAATCCTGCGCCGGGCGGTAGCGCTGGGCTGCGACCCGCTGGATGCGGTGGAAATGGCCACCCTGAACCCGGCGCGGCATTACGGGCTGGCCCGGCGCGGCGCAGTGGCCCCCGGCTACCGGGCTGACCTGGCTGTAGTTGACGATCTGCAGAGCTTTAACGTGCGGCTGGTGATTAAGGATGGGCGGGTGGCCGCCCGTGAGGGAAAGCCGGTTGCGAAAATAACCTCTCCTCCGGCCGATGAGGGCGTCATGCACACGATCAAGCTGCGGCGCCCGCTGCAGGCTGATGATTTCAAGTTCAAAGCCGGGCCCGGAGCCCTGCCGGTGATCGGCATAATCCCGGAGCAGATCATTACCGAGAAGCTGACGCTCGAGCCGCGGCGAGACGAAAGCGGCGTCGTGCTGGCCGACCCCGGGCGCGATATAATCAAGATCGCCGTGATCGAACGGCACCGGGGCAGCGGGCGGGCAGCCCTGGGCCTGGTCAAGGGGCTGGGCCTGCGCAGCGGGGCCATCGCCTCGAGCGTGGCTCATGATTCACACAATATCATCGTGGCCGGAGTGGAGGAGGCGGCCATGGCGGCGGCGGTTAATGAACTGGCGCGGGCCGGGGGCGGCTTTGTTGCCGTTGACGGGACCGCCATGGTGCGCTCCTTATTGCCACTGCCGGTAGCCGGCCTGATCTCGCCGGAACCCGCTGTAAAGGTGGCCGCAGCCATGGCCGAGGTTACCGCCGCCGCGCGCTCTCTTGGAACGGCGCCTCTTAATCCTTTTTTGACGCTCTCTTTCCTGGCCCTGCCGGTTATCCCGCATCTGAAGATAACCGACCGCGGCCTCTTCGACGTGAACAGCTTCAACTTCATCCAGTTCTCATAGTTAAGAGAGTAAAATGGCAAACTCTATTGACCGCTGATAAGAGGATTTCTGCATTGAAATTCCCCGGGGAGGGAGGCACAAGCATCTATCCTATCCTCCCCCCGGGGATGTGCGTGGGCAAGATTCTATGGGCACCTACTCAAGGTAATCGATTAACGCTTCTTCTTTCAACTTGGAGATTAACTCCTGCTTCAATACCGGAAGCTTATTCTCCTTGACCGCTTCCTTAACTTTATCCGCCACCTCTTCGTAGGTAACCTCCCGGCCTTCCTTGTGTTCCAGCTTCTCAATGACATGATAGCCGTAAGAGGTTTTTACCGGTGCGCTCCTCCCGCCAACCTCCAGGTTAAAAGCCGTCTCTTCGAACTCCTTTACCATTTCTCCACGGGGGAAGAAGCCGAGGTCGCCGCCCTGCTCTTTTGAGCCGGTATCTTTTGAGCTTTCCTTGGCAATCCCGGCAAAATCTTCTCCATTTTCAAGGCGGGAAATTATTTCCAGAGCCTCCTCCTCGGTATCAACAAGGATATGGCGTGCCCTGACCTGTTCGGGGATATCAAAATCTTCCCGGTTCTCTTCGAAATATTCCCGGGCTTCCGTTTCGGTTATCTCCAGATCGCCGGTAACGATCTTTTCCAGCATGATATTCACCCGAAAATTATTGCGGATAAAGTCCATGGGGATGCCGCGGCTTTCCAGGTCAAGCTTCAAATTTTCTTCGTTCCCCATGTAGTACTCTCCAACGATAATGTCAATTTCAGCATCGATCTCTTCATTACTGACCGAGATGCCGCGTTTTTTCCCCTCTTGCAGAATCAAACGTTCAACAATGAGATCGTCCAGGAACTCTTTCCCGTACTGCATATACATAATCGTGTAAAGCTCGCTGCGCTTAATCTTCTCACCGTTCACCACGGCCACGGCCGGGTCATGCTGCATGAAAATGATCAGCGCTACCGCTCCCACGATCACCAGGGCCAAAACCAGTAAAATGGCCTTTTGCGGCCCCGGCAACCCCTTTTGCCCTTCCTTATTGCTCATTTAAAAACCCCTTTTCTAGTCTTAATCTGGCATCAATTTTTTTAAGCAAGCTGCTCATTAAATTATAACACTGCCAAGGGAGCCGTCAACTTGAAGAAAATCCCGCGCTACAAATTTGCGGCAATGAGATGGGCCATGGCACATGCAGATTTTCAGGGGATAATCTTGTTTAAGGGAAACTCGACGATGCCCTCGGCCCCGGCTTCTTTTAATTCACAAATGAGCCGGCGCACCTTCTTATCATCAACAACGCTTTCCACCGCCACCCATTGATCCTCGCTGAGTGCAGAGATGGTGGGCTTGCGCAGAGCCGGCAGGAGAGCGATGATCCGGTCGAGGTTATCGCGGTGAACGTTCATCTTAAGCATCACCTTCTGCTCCGCCAGCAGCGCTCCTTTCAACAGGGTAACCATATGCTCCACTTTCTTCTTCTTCCAGGGGTCGCGCGAGCTGGCCGGATTCATAATTACCCGCGGCGTAGAAACGAGTATGGTTTCGATCTCGCGGAGGTTGTTGGCCTTCAAGGAGCGGCCCGTTTCGGTTAGTTCGGCGATGGCGTCAGCCAGAAGGGGCGGCTTTACCTCGGTAGCCCCCCAGGAGAAGATAACCGCGGCGGAAACCCCTTTACTCTGCAGGTAGCGCCTGGTGGTCTCAACCAGCTCGGTGGCAATCCTCTTTCCTTCCAGATCGGCAACTGTATTTATATCCGAGTCCCGCGGCACCGCCAGGACCAGGCGGACCGGGCGCAGGCCCCGTTTCGAGAAAGCAAGCTCGGCTATCTCTTCCACCTGAACCCCTGTTTCCACAATCCAGTCCTTGCCGGTGAGGCCAACATCAAGCACCTGCTCGGCGACATACTTGGGGATCTCCTGGGCCCTGATAAGGACGCATTCGATCTCTTCGTCATCAATGTACGGATAGTATGAACGTTCGCCGATACTGATATTGTAGCCGGCTTTCCTGAAGATCTCCATGGTTGATTCCTGCAAGCTCCCTGCGGGGAGACCCAATTTCAGCCTTTTCAACCCCACTCTTCCTTTCATCCACTCAATATAAAATATTTAGATTCAGGCTATCATTTTTAAAAGGAGCCGTCAACCTGCAGGAGAGATCCACTGTGTCAATACTTAGCGGGTATATTTCCTCGTTCCAGACAAATTAATTTAAAACCACCTTTGACTATTGCTTGGGATCAGCCTGGAACTACATAATTACTTCCATTTGATCATAGATAG
>Ga0116188_1002652_pt1 | contig 13824 bp, 18 predicted proteins | sample AD_JPNTR2_MetaG_FD_89807 | JGI IMG/M metagenome (GOLD analysis project Ga0116188, IMG submission 89807) | Active sludge microbial communities of municipal wastewater-treating anaerobic digesters from Japan - AD_JPNTR2_MetaG | ecosystem: Engineered > Bioreactor > Anaerobic > Digestate | place...
AATATTATATTGTTTAAATAACTAAATCTATCTATCTTTATTTCTCTATGATAATACCGGAATTTTCCATTGTGTTTCTAATGGTAATCTAGCAGGGATATAAAATGTAGAATTTAATGTTTTTATTATTGATCCATTATGAATTTTTCTATAATATGAATATATTTCACATGCAATTTTTGTTTGTTCATATGTGTCATTAAAAAAATTTTTTGATACTTTATGACAATTTAAATTAATTTGAAAATATCCTGCACAATTTCCCACACTTATAATTTTTTTCTTAAAATTTGACTAAACCCTTATAATAGCCAATAAAAGTTCTGGCTAAATAGAAAACTATATACCATAGATGTAAATTGCATCTGCTAACTGATATTTTTCTAAAGAATCTGTTATTGTTGATACCTAAGTTATTAAATTATATAAATTTGAAATATAAATTTGCTATTGTGTATAGTTTTCTATTGATTGATTCTTTGTAAATGTTACTTGCTAAATTTGCTAATTTGAAAGTGATAAAGCAAAAATGGGAATAGATATTTTCATAGTAATAATTAATATAAATAAGATGAATAAGATGACATGAAAGTGTCTTCTTCCCCCTATAAAATTTAAATATTTTTTCATAAATATTTTTTCTCCTTATTGTTATTTTGTTTTATTTAACTAAATCCAATAATCAATATTCTAAATACTAAATTTAGATAAATCTTGTTTTCTAGATTTAATTTCATTATAGTTGTTATAAACATATAAAAGTTTTTTAATAATTTCTTCAGAATTAATCATATTAATCATCCATCCATTACTATGTATATTTTTAAATCTTCCATTACTATATTCCTTTAATGGAATTATTTTTTTATAACTTTCTAATTCTATTGCAGAATTAAAATCAACCCACTATGTATATGCACTATGATTTCCACATATTAATAAATTTCCAAAATATAATGATTGAAAAGGTGGTATTTCCCATCCAACTGATAAAGCGGTTGAAATATATATATCTCCAATTAAATGTAATTTAAAAATTTCTATCTAAGAAAGCATATTATTAATTATAGTAATTTTAGGAAATTTTTCTTTTCTTTTATATAAACTCTATTGTAAAAATTCTGCATGGGAAGTTTTTATTATAAGCTAAACACTTTCATTATCTTTAAATGCAATATTAAATGCATCAAAAAGAGATAAAAGATTTTTTACACATTTATAATCAGCAATAGTATAAAATACTAATCTAGAAGATTTTTCAATCTTAAGAGATTTATATTTATCTAATTTTTTGAAATTCTATAGATATGGTATTTTAATTATTCTTTTTTCATTACATTGTGTTTCATTTAATACAACATTTTTCATCCACTATGAATTTACTAATATTAATCCCTTTTGTCTTTTAATTACCTCAATAAAACTAATTGGTAAATAATCTGATTCAAAAATTACAAAACAATTTTCTAATGATTTATCAAGATTACAAAAATCACATTGAACAATATCAATAATCTAATTCTAATATAATTTACTTTTTAGATATTTCTATGCAAGATTATAATTTTTACATAAATTTCCATACCCTGTATTATTATATAAATAATTAATTTGTTCTTTTGTATAATTTAATAATTCAAATAAATAATTATATCTAAATTTCATATTAACTATATTAATGAATCCTATAATTTTTTCTATGGATACCAATTTAAAATTGTATTTGCTTTTGTATTATCTATTGCATAACGATTATCTTGGCCAATTCTATTTTCCACAAATTTTTGAAGCTATTTATATGATTTTCCATTTTTACGTGGTCTATTTTTATCCATTAAATCGCAGATATAATTAATAATATAAAGATTACTTCTTTCACACTAACCACCAAAAAGAAATATTTCATTATTAGTTTTTTCTAAATTTTCTAAAATTGCAAGAATTCCCCTGCAATGATCTTCAACATGAATCCAATCTCTAATATATTCACCAGATCCATGAATTGGTATAATTTCTTCTTTTAAACAATGATTAATAACCTTGGGAATTAATTTACTATTATCTTGATATTTTCCATAATTATTTGAACAATTACTTATAGAAATTGGTAATCCATAACTTTTATGCCAAGCATGAACCAACATATCTGCACTCGCTTTTGTTGCTGAATATGGTGAAGATGGATAGTATTTTGAATCTTCTGTAAATTTTTGAGTTGAATTAATTGGAAAATCTCCAAAAACTTCATCAGTTGAAATATGATGAAATCTAAAATTTTTTTTCTACTATTCATTTAAAAGTTTATTATAATATTTAGATGCTGCAATTAATAAATTTATTGTTCCATAAACATTTGATTTTACATAATTTTCAGGATTTTTAATACTATAATCTACATGTGTTTCTGCTGCAAAATGTATAATTTTATCTGGTCTATGAAAATAAATAAGAGCCTACATTTTTGTAAGATTACAAATATTTGCATTTTTATACTAATATCTTTGTGTGTTATTAATCTATGGAATATGTAATAAATGTTTATGATTTTTTCTATTAAGCATATCACAATCAATATTAATAATTTTAACATTATGATATTGAGGATTTGTAAGAATCATTTCAATAAAATTTGAACCAATAAAACCTAATCCACCCGTTATAATAATAGTTTTCATATTTTTTATTTTATTCCAAATTTATTATCAAAATATAACATATGATTATATCTTATATTAGCTAAATGCTAAGGAGATAATGCAACAATATGAATTATTTTTATATTTCCTGATTCAGCTTGCTATCTAAGCAAATTAAATTTCTATGTATTTGGAAAAAGTTTGTGTGGATATAAAAAATTATATTCAATAGGAAGTTCAAATACATTATCACCAAATTTTGATGTAAAATAATTCATATATTCTACATCAAATACCATATTAGGTTTTAATAATGATGCTTTTTTTAATTGTAATTTACTAAATTCTAACTATTCAATAAACTAATCTGGAATTAAATGAAATCCTCCTGAAATATTTAAGCTTTTTATATTTGTATTATATATTTTATTATATATATCACAATTTTTTTGTAGTATTGGCTTTGATATATCATTATCCTATAAATTCATCATTTTTACATAACCAATTTTATTTTCTGGAACCAATTCAAATACATTCTAACATCCCTATAAAAATAACATATCAAAATCTATATATAATACTCTTTTATATTGTTTTAATAATTCATATATATAATAACGATAATATACATATTTATAATGCTATTGTCTTTGTACATTAAAATTATATTTCTAAATCTATTTATCTAATACAAAATAATCTAAATTATATTTTTTACAATATCTTTTAAGATTATTTAAATGAATCTAAAATGATTTTATCGAATATTGTCCTATAGGAATAAAGCATGTTAATATACAATTTTCTTTTTTCATTATCTTTCCTTTGAAAGTTTATGTGCATAATGCATCATTTTTTCAAAATATTTATTTTGATACTAAATTGGTAATGGACAAGAATGATATAAAAAATGATAACCAACTTGATGATTATTTTCTATATATTTTTTACAGTCATAAACATTAGGAAATGTTTGTGTCATTATTAATACCATTGGATCATTGTAAATATTTTGTAATGGAATGTTATTATATTCAAATATATATCCCGTAACAACATCATCACATCTATTAAATTCAAAGTCGTTTTGAAATTTATTTGGTAATATAGAATAATAATCATTACTATCTAATAAATATTTTGCTAAACATTCAATTGATTTTTTATTAAAAAATCTTATATTACCACCTGAAGCAAATCCATTTTTAAATTTATAACCATTAACTAATTTCATCAATGGCATACCAGCATATAAATATCCCTAATAAAGCTAACACTAATTAATTTTATTTAATAAATATTTAATATCAAGAAAAGTATCATCACATATTACAGCAAAATATTCAAAATCTAACTATCTAATTATAGATAATTGACCTAAAAAAGCCTTGGTATCTATTGATTGACTAAGCCCTGGTAATACTGTTTTTCTCTGGGTGACTGTTGTTTTAAATCCATATATCTATTCTCCTGAATCACTACAAATAATAATATTATTATTATCAATATCATTTAAAAATGTTTGAGTTTGAATACGAAATCTATTCTAATAATATTTTTTACAAGTTCCTAATACTATACAAATATCATTTTGATTTATTTTCATACTATTTTCTCAATACTATATATGTCTACTATAATCCTATTTGTAAATTATCAAATTCAAATCTTTCAGATAAAATATCACAAAAATAATCATTTTCGCTAATATATTCTGATGATATTTGCTTAATTATAATAGGAACTCTATAGTTATCTAAACAATTAATCATTTATGCAACATCACTTAATTTTCTTATTGGTTTATACACATAATTAATAATACCATTTGGTGAATCTTGGCTAGTTATCTAATTATCAATTAAATTTAATAAATCTTTTATATAAAAAAAATCAAATTTTTTATTATTATATATAGTTATTAGTTTATTTTCAATATAATTTATAATAGCTGATTTAATAAACCTAGTTTTTCTTTCATTTTTACTAAAAACATTCCATATTTGAAACATTTTTAATTGATAATATAAAATTAAATCAGTTAAAACTCTTTTTGAAAAACTATATGAATCAGTTGGAATACCATTCTATTTAAACTAAGAACTAGAACCAAATGAAAGCATTTGACAATTTTTTGACATACTATGTAAAATATTATAAAACATACGTAAATTTGAATTTAATGCTGTATTTTAATAATTTTCATAATGTTTTTCATCTGTTGCATAATATATAACATAATCAATTGAATAAGAATTAAAATACCTTTTAACATCATTAATATTTAATAAATCTAATTCATTTTGTTTTGGAGCTAAAACTATAAACTTATCAATAGTATGATATAATATCTAACTACCCACATAACCTGAAATTCCTGTTATTAATAATGTTTTATTTTTCATATTAATATTTTTAATTATAATATATTTAATAATGTTTTATAAATTATATCTATATCCTATTCAACAATATTTAAAGCTGATGGTAAAACTAATCCATTATAAGCAAACGATGAAGCAATTGGATTTTTAAATCTCTGCTAATACATTGGAAATAAACTCATCTGTGGAAATCCATTTCTACAATGAATATTTTTCTATTTTAACTTTGATACTATCTATACAGCATTTTTTGATTTATTATATTTTTTTATCCAAATTGATGAATAACAATAATTTGCTCTATCTCCCTAATACTACTTTATCATCTAAAATCTATCATCGTTTTTAAATCTTTCATAATACCATGCATGTATTTGTCTTTTCATTGCAACAAGCTATTCAATTCTTTTTACCTGTGACCATGCTAATGCTGCTTGAAGATTACCCAATGGATATTCAAATCCTAAATAATCTGACCAAAAAGTAAATTGACTATCTGTTCTTCCCATATTTCCCATTAATTGTGCTGTATTATAATATTTCTCATTATTTGTTGTAAAAATTCCACCCTCATTTGCTACAGCTATTTTACCTCCCTGAAAACTAAAACATCCAATATCACCAATAGTTCCAACTGGTTTTCCTTTATATAATGCTCCAAGAGCTGGAGCTGCATCCTAAATTACTTTTAAATTAAAATATTTTGCAATATCCATTATCTAATTCATTTTTGCTGGAACACCAAAATTATGAACTAACATAATTGCTTTGGTTTTTATGGTAATAGCTTCTATTATTTTTTGGGGATCAATACATAAAGTTTTGGGATCTATATCAACAAAAACACATTTTGCACCAGTATATGCTATAGTATGAGCTGTTGCAACCCAACTATGATCTGTAACTATTACCTAATCACCTTCCTTTAAACCAATTGCTAAACATGCTAAATGAAGAGCATGAGTACAACACATTGTTGCCATTGCATATTTTGTTTTTAAATATTTTTTTATCTAATTTTCAAGACCAATTATATGATCAGACATTCTATCATACCAACCATTCTTACATGCATCTAATACAAAATCTATATCTTGTTGCACAATAGATGGACCTGCATAATATATTTTTTTGTTCTATTTACTCATAATATTTTACTCCTTTATCAAATTTCATTTTTGCAGAATATTGCCCAATATTTTCTGTTAATGTTATATCAGGTATCCATCGTGACTAATTTTCATTAATATAGATAAGTTTTAATGGAACTCTATCAAACTATTTAAATCCAATTTTTTGAAATAAATTATATGCACGTAAATTATTTGGATCTGTTGATATTAATATATTTTCAAGCAAAAGTTTATTAAAACCAAAATATAATAATGTTTTAATTGACATTCCCATAATTCCAGGTAATAAATTTTTCTATCCTCTTAATACAGCATCAATCTAACACTATTTTTTAAAAAAATTAAATGATGAATATCCAATATATCCTATATAACGATAATTAATATCTTGAATCATAAATAAAAGTCTATCTTTTCTTAATAAAACAAATTTTGTAATCCATTCTTGAGTCATCTATTCTGTAATATTTATCATTCTTGATGCAGAAATAGATGGGTTTTCTTTTTTCCATTTTGTAATAAGTGGTATAATTTCTGGCATAATATATTCAAATCCAAAAATTATTGGATGTAAATATCCTACAATTTTAGTTTTATTATATATTGGTAAACAAATTAATTCATCCATATAATTTTTACATTTATAATGATTAAATATATTAAATATAAATTGTTGATATTCCTATTTATTCATATAGAAAATTTACCTGTCTATTTCATATATTCATTAAATGGTTTTTGTGTTTTATTATTATCATCAAAAACCTATTGATATTGAACTGGAAGTGGTTTATTATATGTTCGACCCTAAATATATTTTTTAATAAAATTAATATCTTCTGCTATTAAACATGTACTCTACCATTCTCCAAATTGTTTAATATTAAGTCCTCGCTGAATAATATCCCTAAGGGACTATTTAAAAATATTACCTAATGATACATGAATATATGGACAAGGCATAACATCACCATATTCAGTTATAGATATCATTCCCTTTACTGCAATACATCCAAGATCTCTTCCATAAGCTGGAGTTAAATGTGTAAATAAATTATATTTTTTCTACAACTATCTAAAATAATTCATATCTTCTTTATTAACTAACTATTTATAATATCCCTACCATGCTCCAACGGGTTTTGCATATGAAACAAACACCCCAATATCTCTGTTATTAAAATACTATACAAAATCAATAAACTATTGAGAATATAATCTTGTATGTGTTACAACTGTTTGAATAAAAATATCTAATCCAGCATTTAATGAAGCGTCAATTGCTTTCATTGTTCTTTTAAATGAACCAGGTGTTCTTCTAAACTTATCATGCTATTGTTCATTAAGACTATCTATACTTAATTGTATTCTGTCAACTCCAATCTATTTTAAATGTTTTGCTTTATTATCATCAAGATACCATCCGTTTGTATCTACATTAATATAAAATTTAGATGGATCTAATGCTTGTATTAATTCATCAAAATCTTTAAATATTAATGGCTATCCCCCTGTAATTACAAATCTTGCTAATCCCATCTAATCTGCCTATTTAGATAATTTTTTTACATCATCAATTGTAAATTTTCTTTTATTTGATTGGCCTTGAAATCTTTTTACAGAACAATGCTAACATTTAAAATTACATATATAATTATATTGAAATTGTATAATTGCTATACTCTACCCATTTTCAAGCTTCTAATTTAATTTAAGCATTTTCTAATAAACATAAGGTTTATCATTCTTTATAATATCTCTTTTTCTTTTTTCTAATTCTTTTCTTTTATTCATATTTTTATATCCCTTAAGGTTGCTTTATCAATTATTGAAAAATTAATATTTGATAATTTTAATTTTTTAATTCTCTATAGCACTTTTTTATATTGCCATCCTACACTTATTATAATCCCATTAACAGAATTTTTTAATAAATACTAACTAGGATATACTAATTTATGAGTTACTGGTGTATATAAATTTTGTTTATCTATAAAATCATCAATTATAAACTATATTTTATCTATATTTCTTATCATCATTAATAACATTAATGTTTGATGTCCAGCACCCCAAATTGTTACTTTATAATTATTTTCTATAAATTTATCTATATCCTAAACTAATTTTTTTTGATTTTCAATAAATGGAATTTTATTTAATAGTGGTCTTTTTTTTACTGTTGCTGATAATGATGCACCCTACCAAATCTACTATATTCTTAAAACATCAAAACCACTAATCTATAATGTTTTTTTTAATGTGTTACTAGTAAAATAATACAAATGATCAATAATAAATTCTGCAAAAATTTGATTTCTAATAATCTAATCAAAATTTGGAACCTATACAATGCCAACGCCATTATCGGGAAGATTATTATATATTTGTTTTAAAACTTTTCTTGGATTAGGAAAATGCTATAAATAATTAAATAAGAAAAATGCATCATAATTATCTGCAATTGGCTAATCTTCTATTTGTATTATTTTTTTATTCTATAAAGAAAACTATTGAATAAATTTTTCCCTTTGATATATTCTAAATTTATCTTGTGTCCAATCAGGTGATTTAATTGCATGATTAAAATATTTAACAGCTTTCATTGGTACCTGAATAATACCACAATCAATACATTCCATAAGAATTAAATCTATTGGAGAATCTTTTTCATTTTTTGATTTTGCAAAATACTGTGCTCTATTTGCGGTTACTTTATATGTATGAAAATGTATTAACTATCCTCCACATATTTTACATTTATTCATTTTACATACTCCATAGGTAATGTATATAATTCTCCATTCTATTTTTTCTATACTATAGTTCTTGGTTTTGTTTTATGATTAGGATCAGTATGAACCTAAACAATAACAGCATAATTAATCTAATTTAATACCTCATCCAAAATAAATGATAAGTGTGTATTATTATTAATTTCTTTATACTTAATATCAAATGCTTGAGCTATTTTATTAATATTACATAATGTTAAACCACTCTACTAATCTGAACCAACATAAACACTATCAAACAATCCATTTTGTGTATTTCGTATTGAGAGATAACCATTATTATTAAATATAAAAATTTTTATGGGTAACTTTAATCTTCTAATGACCTAAAGTTCTTGTATATTCATAGAAAAACTTCCATCACCCTAAATACAAATAACCTAAGTATTACTTGCTATTGCAATTCCAATTGCTGCTGGTAATCCAAATCCCATTGATCCTAATCCTTGTGTATTTATAATTCTTTGGCCATTTTTCATTTTAATAGTTTGAAAAGTTACCTAAGCACAAGTTCCAGAACTTCCCACTACAATTATATCTTTATTATTTAGTTGATTAGATAATTCTTCTATAAATACATATTCATTTACATAATCTTTTTCATAATAATACTATTGTAATACTACTGGATATTTATTTTTTAACTAATTACAATAATTTATCCAATTACTAACATTAATATTAATCTATTGTTTTAATAACTAATCAATAACCTTAGATGCATCTGCTTTAATCTTAATAACATTATTCATTTTAGAAAATTTAGCTAACTAATTTTCATCTATATCAACTATAATTTTTATAGCTTTATGACCAAAATCCCTTTGATTATATGCTGTTTGCCCAGTATCTAATCTACAACCCAAACATAAAATACAATCTGACTATTGTTGAATTATATTTGCATATTTTTGAGCTATTATTCCTGGTCTTCCAAAATATAATGGTTGTTCTTCTGTAACTAAATCAATAACTTTCCATGTTGTTAAAACGGGTATATTTAAATGTTTTATTAAATGTAAAATTTTTTGCTAACAAACATCATATCTAATTCCATTTCCCAAAAATAATATGGGTTTCTTAGCTTTCTATAGATTATAAATAAAACCTAAATCAATTATTTGCTATTTCTACTAAGGAAGAAACCTTATACATTTATTTAAATCTATTTCTGATGATTGAATATCTAATGGAATATCTAACCAAACCGGACCCTTACGATCAGATAATTTCATCATATAAAATGCTTTCTATAATTCATAAACAATCATATTTGGGTTCTCAATTGTAACTGCATACTTAGTTATTGGTTTTACAATATCAACAATATTTAACTATTGAAAACCAAATTGTCGAGGATTTCCATTATGATTTCTTAAATCCTTAGTTTGAACTTGTCCCGATAAAAACAATACAGGCGTAGACTATAACCAAGCTGCAGCACAACCTGTAATTGCATTAGTTCCTCCTGGTCCAGATGTTACAAGACAAACGCCAAAATTTTTAGTATATTGTGAATATGCTTCTGCAGCAATACTAGCACTTTGCTAATGAAGCATTGAAATTGAATTCATTTTATTTACCTTTAATGAATGAACTAAATGAATACAACCTCCACCGGGAAGATAAAATACATCATTAACACCTTTACTTTTAATATATTGTATTATATAATCTGAAACCTTAATATTCATATATATCTTTCCAATATTTAACAATTGTTTTTCTATCTTTATTAACTTCAGATGTATAAAATGAATCATCTTTAAAATGTATTGATGAAATTTCCTATATTATACAACCAGTACTTGTTTTTATCATATGTTTTACCTTCGGAAGAACTGTAACAATATCACCCTTATTAGCATTAATTAATTTTCCATCTAAAAAAATCTATGCTGTGCCATATATAATAAAAAATGTCTATTGTTTTTTATTATGATATTGCTATGGATGACTTTGATTTGGAAGTAAGATTAAATATTTTTTACAATAATCTTCATTTACAATAGTAAACATTGTAAGTCCATACTAAAAGAAATTATCAATTCCATAATGATGAGAAATCTACAATTCAATTTCTTGAGGAATAATAATTCCACTTTTCTATATAATATTTTTTACTGTTTTTACAATATTTAAAATCTTTTCTTTTTTATCTATTTTTTCACTCTATAAAGACATTAATGGACTATCTTTAGCTATATTATTATTTATTTTATATTTTACATATTTAGACATATCATTTGCTAGAATTTGATTCTAACATGAAGGAAAGGCATAATAAACATTATCTCTTCCAATAATCTAACCTTTAATAACATCCCCCTTAAGAAATACTCCTCTTTTAAGTTGTTTTAAATCTTTCAACTATTTTTCAGAAAAATATTCTCTTTTATTTTGCTAACCACAAATTAAAAATGTCTATCTTGCAGACTAAAGCCATAATTTAATATCCTAATACTATGATGAATATTCATTTTTAGGAGTTGTAGAAGTTACTAATGCAACATGCCGCTAAAAAATATTTGCACCCTTTGCTATTGCACATTTTATGCCCTACATATATTTGGGATTCTCATGAGATGAAAATCCAACCTATATGTTATATCTTTTTCTAAATATATCAATTTGATTTAAATTTAAATGCTATAATAATACTGGATATTCACCAATACAATGCATTATAGCAAATTCTTTATTTCTATGTTTAAAAAATGATACAACATTATCAATCTACTATAATGTAGAACCTCCAGTTGAAGCAATTATAGGTATATCATATTTAACAATCTAATTGAGTAATGGCCAATCTGTAAATGAACAACTAGCTATTTTTAAAATATCAAACTTTAGTTTAATAACATTCTATACAGATTTCTAATCAAATGGAGTACATATTGTTAAAAACCCAAGTGATTTAGCTTTTTCTTTAAGAATATTAAACTATTCTAATGTTAATGCTGTCTATTTAAATCTTTTAATATACTTAAGATCATTTCTTTCAAAATAATTTTTATGAATAAATGTATTCAAATCTCTCATTTGAAATTTAAATGCAAAAGTAAACTATGGAAATTGTGTAATAAACTTAGAATATAATTCAATTATTTGTAATCCATGATTTACATCTCCCATATGATTATTTGCCATTTCAAATATAAATAATTTTTTAAAATTCATTATTTCCAATCCTTTGAGTTTATTGCTTTATCATCAATAAATATATCATAAAATGGTTTATTAAATATAATTTTATGGTATAAAATACCCCATGAATCAAATTGTTTATATGTTAACTAAGAATAATCTATTTTAGAAATTACTCCGCGAGAAGTCCAATAAATTATTGTATTACCCTCTAAAAACAATTTATTAGCTTTATTAATATTTTCAATTATTGGTTTAGATTTTGTATAATCTATAATTCCATTAATAATTGGTGTATTACATATTGTTTCATCAATATCAATATAAATTATTTTATTCCCAGTTGTAATTATTTCCATAATGTCCCCAACTAGCAATCTATGAATAATTAGTAATCTATTTTAATTTAAGAAACTTAATAATTCCATTTGGCGATAAATCATATTTATCCTTTGTATATTTTGACATATGCCAATCATAATATCCATCAATAAATACACTAACTTCTAATGGTTGATTATATCCAATAGCATATGCTAATCTAACTAAAACATTATCATAATCTAATTCTTCTGATCTTAAAATCTATTTTGCAATATATCTTGCCATATATGCAGCAGACCTATCAACTTTACTCGGATCTTTTCCGCTATATGCACCACCTCCAACTGGAATGCTTGGTCCATAAGCATCTACAACAATTTTACGGCCAGTAAGACCAGTATCTGCATTAAATCCTCCCTAATTCCAATCTCCAGCGGGATTACACATTATCTAAACATCTAATGCTAATTTAGAATTTTTATTATATTTATTATTATATAACCAAATTTTTATAGTATTCTATAATTCATTATAACAAACATTTTGGAAACTTGCAACAATATTTACTATTTCATTATTTTCATTTATAGTAATTTGTGTTTTTCCATCATAAGGATAATAGCTATATAAATATTTACATAAACTTCTAGCTAAATAATACTATTGTGGTACCATCTATTCGTTCTAATTACAAGCATAACCTATCATAATACCTTGATCTCCTGCTCCGCCAACATCAACACCTCTTGCAATCTAAGGAGATTGATTAACAATATTTACTTGAATTCCAATCTTTTCAAATGGATCAATTGATCTTACCACTTCAGGTATATTAACATATGCATTTGTAGTTAACTATCCAGTTATTGATATAATTCCATGACCACCCATTACCTAAATAGCAGCTCTTGTATTTTTATCCTGTTTTAAACACTCATCTAATATTGCATCTGCAATTCTATCACAAATTTTATCTGGATGTAGTGGAGTTACAAATTCTGCTGTTCTTAACATATATATTTCTCCATAAAATTCTTTATTTTCTAACAAACATATTCTATTTGCTAAGGTGTTATTATTTGAGATATTCCCAAAAAGAAAGTATTCTAAGTTATATATTTTGCTTCAGGAAATCTCTAATGAATTTTATTATAATCCCCCTAGTAATTTTTTTGTACAAAATTTTTATATGCCTAATGATATAAAATGTTACCACCAAAATATAATCTAGTTTCTATTCCATTCTATTCAAGATATTGAATAAACTATGCTCTAGTAAATGGTGCATTCTATTTAATTGTTATGGGGAAACAAAACCAATTAATTTTAGATGATAATTGCTATTGTGGTAAATATAACCAATTTTCATACTATTTCAAAGTATTATATATTTCATTAA
>Ga0116188_1002654_pt1 | contig 13806 bp, 10 predicted proteins | sample AD_JPNTR2_MetaG_FD_89807 | JGI IMG/M metagenome (GOLD analysis project Ga0116188, IMG submission 89807) | Active sludge microbial communities of municipal wastewater-treating anaerobic digesters from Japan - AD_JPNTR2_MetaG | ecosystem: Engineered > Bioreactor > Anaerobic > Digestate | place...
AAAGATTCATGGAAGAAAACTACAGGTTAATATTGGAATACAAAAAGATAAATAAATTGCCACCGATTACTTGACACTTACAAGGCGCTGGAAGGATATTGACCTTAGGAATATTTAGTAATATAATATTCAAAGTCGAACAAACGTTCCGAATGGGAAGGTGAAGGTATTGCAGGGAAAATTCAGGCTAGTTTCGGAATACAAACCGGCGGGGGACCAGCCGCAGGCGGTAGACAAATTGGTATCCGGGATACAAAGGGGTTACAGGTTCCAGACCCTTCTCGGCGCGACCGGTACCGGAAAAACCTATACCATGGCAAATGTAATAGAAAGGGTGCAAAAACCCACGTTGGTAATTGCCCACAATAAAACCCTGGCGGCACAGCTGTGTACCGAGTTCAAGGGTTTTTTTCCGGACAACGCTGTGGAATACTTTGTGTCCTATTATGACTATTACCAGCCGGAGGCTTACGTGCCCCAAAGCGATACATACATCGAAAAGGATTCGTCAATAAACGACGAAATTGACAAGCTGAGGCACTCGGCCACCGCCGCCCTTTTCGAGCGGCGGGACGTCATTATTGTGGCCAGCGTGTCCTGCATCTATGGCTTGGGGGACCCGGAGGACTACAGCCAATTGATGATCTCGCTGCGCCCCGGCATGGTTAAGGACCGGGACCACGTGATTAAGAAACTGGTGGAAATCCATTACGAGAGAAACGACATAAACTTTACCCGGGGCACCTTCAGGGTTCGGGGGGATGTACTGGAGATTTTTCCTGCAGAGGCCTCCAACAGGGCCGTGAGAGTGGAGTTTTTCGGGGACGAGATAGAGAGGATTACCGAGATTGACAGCGTTACCGGTGAGATTTTGGGCTACAGGAGCCACCTATCGGTTTTCCCCGCTTCCCATTATGCCACTTCCAGTGGTAAACTTAAAAGGGCGATTCAGACCATATCCGAGGAACTGGAAGAAAGGCTTAAAGAGCTGAGGTCCCGGGACAAGCTGCTGGAGGCCCAGCGGTTGGAACAGCGGACCCGGTACGACCTGGAAATGCTGGCTGAAATGGGTTACTGCCCGGGGATAGAAAACTATTCGCGGCACCTGAGCGGAAGGGCGCCGGGCAGCAGGCCCTATACGCTGATTGACTATTTTCCCAGGGACTTTCTAATCATAATCGACGAATCCCACGTAACGGTACCGCAGCTCGGGGCCATGTACAACGGGGACCGGTCACGGAAAGAGACATTGGTGGAGTACGGTTTTAGGCTGCCCTCCGCCCTTGACAACAGGCCCCTTACCTTTGAAGAGTTTGAAGGCCTGGTTAACCAGGCGGTGTTCATAAGCGCCACGCCGGGGCCCTATGAAAAAACCAAAAGCAGCCAGATTGTGGAGCAGATAATACGGCCCACCGGCCTTGTGGACCCGCAAATAGAGCTGAGACCGGTGGAGGGGCAGATTGACCATCTGGTGGGGGAGATTAACCAAAGGGTTGAAAAGAACCAGAGGGTGCTGGTTACCACACTTACCAAGAAAATGGCGGAGGACCTTACGTCCTACCTTAAGGATATAGGGATAAGGGTCCGTTACCTGCATTCGGATATAGACACGCTGGAGAGGATGGAAATAATAAGGGACCTGCGGCTGGGCACCTTTGACGTGTTGGTGGGCATAAACCTTCTACGGGAGGGCCTTGACCTTCCGGAGGTATCCCTGGTTGCGATACTGGATGCCGACAAGGAGGGCTTTTTAAGGTCCGAGACCTCCCTTATACAAACCATAGGAAGGGCTGCCCGGAACGTGGACGGCAAAGTAATCATGTATGCCGACAGGGTGACCGGTTCCATGAAAAGGGCCATAGACGAAACCGAGCGCAGGCGAAAAATCCAGCTTGCCTTTAACCGGGAGCACGGTATTACGCCGCAGACCATAAGAAAAGCGGTGGCGGATATTATAGAGGCCACTAAGGTGGCCGAGGAGGAGGAGGTATCCTACAGCGTCCTGGAGGACGTTTTGGAGGGCCCCGGGAACATAGATGAAGTTTTGAAAAAACTGGAGAAAGAAATGAGGGAGGCAGCCGCAAGGCTGGACTTTGAACTGGCTGCCGCCCTGAGGGACAGGATATTTAGCATAAAGAAAAGGTCTCATAAGGCATAGACAGTGGGAGTGAAACCATGGCAAAGGATAGAATAATCATAAAGGGAGCAAGGCAGCACAATTTAAAGGGTATAGATTTACAGCTTCCCAGGGATAAGTTTATAGTTATGACGGGACTGAGCGGGTCGGGAAAGTCGTCGCTGGCCTTTGATACCATATACGCCGAGGGACAGAGAAGGTACGTGGAATCGTTGTCCTCATACGCCCGGCAGTTCCTCGGGCAGATGGACAAGCCAGACGTTGACTATATAGAGGGCCTGTCACCGGCCATATCCATTGACCAGAAAACCACCAGCAGGAACCCGCGGTCCACGGTGGGAACCGTTACCGAGGTTTACGACTACCTGCGGCTTTTGTTTGCCAGGGTGGGGACGCCGTACTGTCCCCAGTGCGGCACCGAAATAGCCCAGCAAACGGTGGAGCAGATGGTGGACAGCGTTATGGTCCTTGAGGAGGGAACCAGGATTCAGCTTCTGGCGCCCATAGTTCGGGGCCGGAAAGGGGAATACAAAAAGGTCCTCGAAGAAATAAGGAAAGCTGGTTTTGTTAGGGTCAGGATAGACGGCGATACCATGGAGTTGGGGGAAGAGATAATACTGGAGAAAAATAAAAAGCATACGTTGGAGGTGGTGGTGGACCGCCTGGTGGTCAGGGAGGGCATAGAAAAACGGCTGGCGGACTCCATAGAGACCTGCCTCAAGATGTCCAAGGGCATCCTTACAGTGGATGTGCTGGGGGGCAAGGAAATGGTGTTCAGCCAGAATTATGCCTGTATTGAATGCGGCTTCAGCATGGAGGAGTTAAGCCCGAGGTTCTTCTCCTTTAACAGCCCCTACGGTGCCTGTCCCAACTGTAACGGGTTGGGAGAGTTTATGAGAGTGGACCCCGCACTGGTTATACCGGACCCGGGCAAAAGCCTGCGGGGGGGCGCCATTGTCGCCATATCGGGCTCCGAGGACAGCTGGTACTATAACATGGCGCTGGCGGTGCTGGAACATTTCGGCTACAGCAAGGATACCCCCTTCCGGGAAGTGGACCAAAAAACGCTGGATATTATACTGTTCGGTTCTGGGAGCCAGAGGTTTAAGGTCAGGCACACAGGCAAGTACGGCGAGAGGGTTTACAGTACCCCCATAGAGGGGGTTGTGAACAATCTCCGCAGACGGTACAGCGAGACCCAGTCGGATTATATAAAGAATTATATAGAGGGGTTCATGAGCACGGTAACCTGCCCGGCATGCCATGGCACCCGGCTTAAGGCCGAGGCGCTGGCGGTAAAGGTGGGGGGTCTGAACATTGCCCAGGTAACAGACATGTCAGTGTCGGAGGCCCTGGACTTTTTCAACCGCCTTGAACTGGAGGGTAACAAGCAGGTAATAGCCCACCAGGTTTTGAAGGAGATAAAGGAGCGGCTTGGATTCCTGGTTAATGTAGGCCTTGATTACCTGACCCTTTCAAGGGCTGCGGGCACGCTGTCGGGAGGGGAAGCCCAGAGAATAAGGCTTGCCACGCAGATAGGGTCCAGCCTGGTGGGGGTTTTGTATATCCTGGACGAGCCCAGCATAGGACTACACCAGCGGGACAACCGCAGGCTCATTGAAGCCCTGAGAAAGCTCACCGACCTGGGCAACACCCTTATAGTGGTGGAGCATGACGAGGAAACCATCCGTTCGGCGGACCATATAGTTGACATAGGTCCCGGGGCCGGCATCCACGGCGGCAGAATAGTGGCGGAGGGGACCCTGGATGATATCCTGGCGTGCAAGGATTCAATAACCGGACAGTACCTTAGAGGGGACAGGGAAATCCCGGTGCCCCAAGCGCGCAGGAAGCCCAACGGTAAACATGTTGTGATAAGGGGAGCCGCAGAGAACAATTTAAAGAACCTGGACGTGGACTTTCCGCTGGGGGTTTTTGTATGCGTAACCGGCGTATCCGGCTCCGGTAAAAGTACGCTGGTAAACGAGATACTTTACAAGGGCATAGCCCATAAGCTGTACAATACCAAGGCAAAACCCGGGAAACACGATAGAATTGAGGGCATAGAAAACATAGACAAAATAATTGACATCGACCAATCGCCGATAGGCAGGACCCCCCGGTCCAACCCCGCTACATATACCGGGGTGTTCGACCATATACGGGACCTGTTCGCCTCCACGCAGGAGTCCAAGATGAGAGGCTATAAAAAGGGCAGGTTCAGTTTTAACGTAAAGGGCGGCAGGTGCGAAGCCTGTCGCGGGGACGGGATAATAAAGATAGAGATGCACTTTTTGCCGGATGTATATGTGCCCTGTGAGGTGTGCAAGGGCAAAAGGTACAACCGGGAGACGCTACAGGTGAAGTACAAGGGCAAAACCATAGCCGATGTGCTGGATATGACAGTGGAGGAAGCCCTCGAGTTTTTCCAGAACATACCGCCCCTTAAAAGAAAGCTCCAGACCATGTACGACGTAGGGCTGGGGTATATCCGGCTGGGCCAGCCTTCAACGCAGCTGTCGGGCGGTGAGGCCCAAAGGGTGAAGCTGGCCACGGAGCTTAGCAGAAGAAGCACCGGCAAAACCATGTACATCCTGGACGAGCCCACCACCGGGCTGCATTTCGAGGACGTGCGAAAGCTTATGGGGGTGCTGTCGCGTTTGGCGGACGGAGGCAATACCATAGTGGTTATCGAGCACAACCTGGATGTGATAAAGACGGCGGACTATATCATTGACCTGGGCCCCGAGGGAGGGGACCGGGGAGGCACCGTTATTGCCGCCGGTACCCCCGAGGAGGTGGCCCAATCGGAGCGTTCCTATACCGGCCAGTTTCTTAAAAGAATATTAAAACCTTAGGAATGGTTATTACCGTTATACAAAGGTCCCGGTTTCCTGACTGGGATTTTTGTGAATTTTGCCAAAGCACAGTTGCTTTTTCAGTCTCATGATGAATTACTGATAGCTGTTTCCTATAGTGGTGCAGTTTAGGGTAATTATGCCATGCAAGATATGAGCGAACTATTTTCGAAGCGTTATTTGATTATTACGCAATGCTTTCTGGTTTCTGTTTTTCGAGTTATCAAGATGTATGAGGGTCATTTTACTTGCTTTTTCGGGGGGCTTTTTATTATGACGTCTACTAAATCACGGTGTTTTCATAGAAGTAGATCCGGCCAACGATGGCAGGGGTCGAAATTTAGAATGGTTCTCATGACTGTAAAAGTATACTGCGAAAGTATTTTTTGGAGATTCCTAATATACGTTGCAATACAGTATTATATGTCTTTCTTTATATTCAGTGCGTTTTATATTCTATCCAATCGTAGCCTTATTATAAGGAGAGGAAGATTAATGGCTGATAAGAACTTGGTAAAGGAACTAATGCAGGGTGCAATAGATGTGCATATTCACACCGGGCCGGATGTATTTGATAGGCTGGTGGATGACTTTGAAGCGGCTAAACAGGCGAAAGAAGCAGGCATGAAGGCCATACTCATTAAAAACCATATGACCTGTACCGCTGACAGGGCACAGATAGTAAGTAAGTATACGGGTTTCCCGGTTTTCGGCGCGGTGGCTTTGAATTTTCCTGTAGGTGGCTTAAACCCGCAGGCTGTAGACACTGCTATCAGGATGGGTGCAAAGGAAGTATGGATGCCAACTCTGCATGCAGAGGAATACCTGGCGGACGGCAGCCATGTTCCCATGTTCAACAAGGTTCTTAAAACCCGGCTTAAAGGAATGAACATTTTAGCGGAAGACGGCTCGTTGAAGCCGGAAGTCCTGGAAATTCTTTCACTAATTGCCGAAAACGATGTAATATTGGCAACCGGACATATATCCATTAAGGAAGCTATGGTGCTTGTCCCTAAAGCCAGGGAAATGGGAGTTAAAAAGATATTTATAACGCATCCACTATCTCCAATGCTGAATTATTCCATAAGTGACCTAAAAGAGATACTGGAAAAGGGTGCTACAATGATAGAACACAATTTTAATGATACAACGCACCAAATGAAACACCCAATTTCTCCAGGCGTAATCGCCGAAGCTATTCTAAAGGTAGGGGCAGATACCGTTATAATGAGCACTGATGGAGGGCAGGTAATAAACCCCGCCCCGGTAGAAATGTTGAAACTTTTCATATCCCAGATGCTTGACCTCGGAGTGAGTGAGAGGGATATTGTAACAATGGTTCGTGACAATCCTGCCCGTATGTTGGAGATTTAGATGGAATACCCCTTGATTCTAAATAATAATTCCCCTGACCTTGCCGCCGGAGTCCAGGATAAAACCGCCGGTACTGCCTCTTTTGAGCTGGTAAAAATGCATGTTTTTTCTTCCATTTAGCTGCATGACTATTACCACATCCCGGTTTACCCTTAAGGGGTTGGTTACAGGTATGCTGTTGTCGTCGAAATGCTGATGTATGGTTACGGTATAGTTTTCGTAGTCTATGCCGGTTATTTCTCCGTACACGAATACCTCTCCCTCCTCCGGGCGGCATTCGGCCAGGGGAAACTTGAAATCGGGGCTGTTAATTATCACGGTTTTCGTTTCGCCGTTCCAGTCCACGTCCATGCCCAGGGCATTACTTACAAAACGAAGCGGGACATAGACCCTTCCGTTGTATATGAAGGGCTGTTCCTCAAGTTCTATTTCCCTACTATCTGCGACGACTTTTATGTCGCCTCGGTAAACTTGGATTTCCTCTAAAAGTCCCGCGGCGCTGATGGTAGCCGAGGTGATAATTACAAGGATGATCGCAGCGGATAGGATTCTTTTCAGCATCCGGCAGCCTCCTTTCCTTTACCCGGATTATTGCCCGAAGGTTCGGGTTCTATACAATAACCGATAGCAAACGCCAATATCGGTTTGCCGGAAGGTTATAGGAAATGACGGCTGCCGGAAAGAAGAAGCAGTACTCGGAAGGGATATTGAAGGCGCAGGGAATAAACTGCTGATCGTTTTCCTATTTGGTGGGAGAGGTGCTCCTGCAGTAGTCCATTAGTCCCAGCCGGACCAACAGGGTATGGATTATTATGGGAAAGGTAAGCGTGTAAAACGCCAGCGCTAAAATCCTTGGCAGTGCGGCAAGGCCCATGGGTATGCCAAAAAGTACCTGCAGGAAATAGGGGGTTAAAAGGGTGGAGGTAGCAAGCTGGGTCACGAATACCATCCAGCCGATGTACAGAAGGCTCCTGCATCCCCTTTCGTTCAAAATCACCATAATGCCGGGTATTATCCCGCTCAGGGCTTTAACCAGCGTGAAATGGGGCATATAGGCCCCCATGGGGTTAATAAAATACCCGGTAACATCGCTTAAGGCCCCCACTATACCCCCGGAAAGGGGGCCAAAAGTCATCCCGGCAAGGATTATCGGCAAATCGCCAAAGCCGATTCTTATGCCCTCCACGCCCGCAAAGGCTATTCGAAGGCTTGCAATCCTCGAAAGTATAACGCTGACGGAAACCAGCAAAGCCATAAACACCAGCTGTTTTGTGGTAAATCTCATCTTTTTTCCTCCTGCATAAAAATTGGATTAACCTGGTATACAAACTCGATATAAAAACACTTATATATTATAATACAATAGGGAAAGGAGCAATACAATAAGGACGTATCGGCAGAGGTGATGGCTGTGGACAGAGAAAAGAACGTTATTCCCGGGGAGTTCCCTGACCAGCCCGGGGTTTACATCATGAAAGATGACAGGGACCGGATAATATATATAGGCAAGGCCAAGAACCTTAAGAAAAGGATTAGGCAGTACTTCCGGAATAAAGATAACCTGGATGTCAAAACCCAGGTGCTGGTGAGCCAAATCGCAAACATTGAATATATTGTTACCGAAACCGAACTGGAAGCCCTTATACTGGAGTGCAGCCTAATCAAAAAACACAGGCCGCGGTACAATATACTGCTAAAGGACGACAAAAGTTTTCCCTATATAAGGGTCACCATGGAGGAGGATTATCCAAGGCTTACGCTGGCCAGGAAAATGAAAAGAGACGGGTCCAGTTATTTCGGTCCCTACAGGAGTAGCTATTACGTTAAACAGACCATAGATGCGATAAACAGGCTTTTCAAGGTCAGGACCTGCAGTAAAAAGATTGGTTCCCGCAATAGAGACCGGGCGTGCCTCAATTACCACATCGGGCGGTGCATGGCTCCCTGCCAGGGCGGCGTGGGCAAGGAGGAATACAGGGGCATTATAAGGCAGATATGCCTGTTCCTTTCCCACAGGCTGGGGGAATTGATTTCAATGCTTGAAAAGGAAATGGAGCAGGCGTCCAGGAACCTGGACTTTGAAAAGGCCGCCAGGATTAGGGACCAGATAGAGGCCTTTAAAGCCATGGCGGAAAAGCAGATAGTTGTCACCACCAGCAGGACGGACCAGGACGTGCTGGCCTTTGCCCGCAGCGGGAACAGCGCATGCATGCAGGTGTTTTTCATAAGGGACGGAAAACTGCTGGAGAGAGAACATTACTTTCTTGAGGATATGGAAGGGGTATCCGACCTGCGGCTTATGACCGAATTCGTCAAAAGGTTTTATTCCGCCACCGCGTTTATTCCAAGGGAGATATTGCTGGGATGCGATATTGACGATAAGGACATAATCCGCCAGTGGCTCAGGGGCAAAAAGGGCGGCGCGGTGGACCTAAAGGTTCCGCAAAGGGGCGACAAAAAACAGATTGTGGATATGGCCAAGGAAAACGCCGTACAGCTTTTGGACCATTTCAGCGAAAAGATGAAAAGGGAAAGGGAAGAGGCCTACGGCGCGCTGGAAGAACTGTACAATGCCCTTGCCCTTGATGAGTTTCCTTTTAGGATTGAAGCCTTTGATATTTCCAATATACAGGGGGTACAGCAGGTGGGCTCAATGGTTGTGTTCGAGGAGGGCCGTCCCAAGAAAAACGACTACAGGAGGTATAAGTTGAAGGAAGGCTTTGGCCCGGACGATTACCGAAGCATGAGGGAAATGGTGGAACGAAGGTACAAAAAATGCATCGTCAATGACGGCGAGGAACTGCCGCAGCTGGTGCTGGTAGACGGCGGCCGGGGCCAGGTTTCGGCGGTGGAACAGGCCCTAAGAGAGCTGGGGCTTAACATCACGGTATGCGGCATGGTAAAGGACGACCGCCATCGAACCAGGGGAATAATTAGGAACGGCAGTGAAATACCCTTGGAGGGGTACAAGAAGGCCTACCGGCTGGTTGCATCAATCCAAGAGGAGGCCCACCGGTTTGCCGTGAGCTATCACAGGAGCCTGCGCAGCAGCGCCCAGGTACGGTCTGCGCTGGACGGAATTAAGGGGATAGGCCAAAAAAGAAGGAAAGCCCTGCTGCAGCACTTCGGGGATATTAATAAAATAAAGGAGGCCGATGTGGAGCAGCTTGCTGCGGTGGAAGGCATGAACAGGGCCGCCGCCCAAAGGGTCTATGAATTTTTCAATAAACCGGGAAAACCACCGGAACAAGGGCTGTGATTCCGGATGACAGCCCAAAGCTGCAGGTTTATAGTTTTCGGACAGAGTCTGCGGTTTGCGGACTGCGGATTACAGGGACAAAATGCCGAGCCTTAACTTAGAAAGAGTGATTGGAAAAGGGGGTCCGTTTAGTGGACAAAAAACTTCACAGGTCGCAAACCGACAAGATGATTGCCGGTGTATGCGGGGGTATCGCGGAATACTTTGGTATAGATTCAACGCTGGTCAGGCTGGGCTGGGTTTTATTTACCTTTGCCGGGGGGTCAGGCATACTCGCTTATATTATAGCCTGGAATATTATACAGTACAGAAATTAAGACAGCACAGTATATATGGAATTAACCGGTAATATATATAAAGAGTGAAAGGGGTTTGGAGGTAGTACTATAATGAGAATGCCAAGGCCTTTTACTCTTTTTTTATGTATTGGCGTTGTCCTTTTTATGGTTTTTGGGTGGAGGCTGGTCCAAAACAGGGCCGAGCTCAACCTGACAAGGCCGGAGACTGTTGAAAAGGAGTGGGAGGGCATTATATCGCTGTGGGACTATCCCCGTTCCTTCCTTGCTGAGGGAAGCAGCTTCGGCTGGATAAGGGAAAGGATAAGGGAGTTCGAAAGGATGCATCCCGGCGTGTTTATCGAGCTTTATCCGCTGACCTGGGGCGAGGGAAGGAAACAGCTTGGCCTGGCGGTGGACCGCGGTACCTGTCCCGATATTGCGCCTGTGGGTGACAATTTGGGTTATGCCGCCAGGGGGGTGTTGGAACCGCTGGACCAATTCATCAATCCAAACCGGGTCATTCAATACCAGGACCACGTCCTGGCGGCGGTAAGCCATAACGGAGCGATATGGGGGATACCGGTATACTGTGCCGTTCCCGCCATGCTGCTGAACCTGGATGCATTCGAGCAGGCCGGGGTCAAGCCGCCGGAGAACGGCCGCTGGACCTACGACGAGTTTGTATCCGCCCTTCAACGACTTACGCTTGACCGGGACGGGGACGGAAAACCCGAGCAGTACGGGTTGGGCTCATACATATCCAATGGGTATTATAACCTTTGGGGCATTATATTTTCGGACGGATGGAGGATCCATGACCCGGCCACCGGAAGGTATACTGTAAATACGGCCGAAGCGGTGTCCGGCATGGAAAAACTGTCCCGCCTGGTACACGAGTATGGGGTTGTAAAGGACGACCTGGCGCTGTGTACCCCGGCCAAGGCATGGAAAGACTTTGCAGTGGACAAAAAAGTGGCGGTTTATCCCGAAGGGCCGTGGGCTGTTGAGGAAATGAGAAGACTGCAAAGCGGGGGCAGGGGCTTTGAATATGGCACTGCCCTATACCCTGCGGGGGACTCCGGGGCCTCCGTAACGGTAGGGGATGTGGCGGCTTACGGGGTGTTCAAGCAGCAGGACCCGGCAAAGAAAAGGATGTGCATAGAGTTCATATTGCATATTGCCGACAGCCTTGAAGGGGAAAAGGCAGCAAAGGCAGGACTCTTGCCGGTGCTTAAAGGTGACCCGGCACAGCTGAGCGAGACACAGGGATGGGAGACCATAATGGTTATCCCAAAGCTGGAAAACTGGTACGACGTGGAGGACATACTGAATGGCTGTATACGCCGGGTGGTGCTTGGGCAGCAGCAGCCGGCCGAAGCTTTGGAGCAGGCACAGCGGGAAATTGACCTATTAAGCACAGATGCCGGCATACAGGTTGTAAAATAGGATAAAATACTATAGAATAGTTACTGATTAATGGGAATTTCCTGGGAGTGGGATAATGGACATTGGACTGATACACCATCAGTTGAAGGAACATATACCGCAGCAATATATAAGGCTTGGCGAGCCCATGAAAGAGCATACTTCTTTCCGCATAGGAGGGCCTGCCGACATTATGGTTTTACCGGACAGCGCCCGGCAAATAGTTGCCGCAGTGGAGATATGCAGGAAAAACAACTGCCCCTATTACATAATGGGTAACGGAACCAATCTACTGGTGCTGGACGGAGGTTACAGGGGCGTAATAATAAAGACGGCGGCCAACATGAATGATTGTAGAGTGGAAGGGGAATGGGTTTACGGCCAGTCGGGAATACTGCTCTCCACGCTGTCCAAGCTGGTTACCGAAGCAGGCCTTGAAGGCCTGGAATATGCCAGCGGCATACCGGGCACCCTGGGGGGTGCCGTTGCCATGAATGCCGGTGCCTACGGAGGGGAGATAAAAGATTCCCTGGAATGGGCCAGGGTAATGAACCCCGATGGGGACATAAGAACATATACAAAGCAGCAATTGGAACTGGGGTACAGAACAAGTATAATTCAAAGGGAAGGCCTGGTAATGCTGGACTGCGGCCTGAAGCTGCGCAGGGGGAACAGGGAAGCCATAGAAGCGAAGGTTAATGAGTATACAAGGTTGAGGAAGGAAAAACAGCCCTTGGACCTGCCCAGTGCCGGCAGTACCTTTAAAAGGCCGGAGGGATACTATGCCGGAAAGCTGATTGAGGATGCAGGCCTTAAAGGAGCAAGGATAGGCGGGGCGATGGTTTCCGAAAAGCACTGCGGGTTTATAGTCAATGCGGGAAATGCAACTGCCGGCGATGTTGTTGCCTTAATAAACCATGTAAAGAAACAGGTGAAGGAAAAATTCGGCGTGGAACTTCAACCTGAAGTTAAAGTAATAGGCGAACCTTAAGTTGAAGTATATAACCCGAAGGGAGAATGCATTTGAATATATTCGCCGATTACCATACCCATACACTTTACAGCCACGGCAAGGGTACCATTGAGGAAAACGTTCTGGAAGCCAGGAAAAAGGGGCTAAAGGAACTTGCTATTACCGACCACGGTCCGGGGCATTTTTTATACGGCATTTCGGTTCAAAACCTTTCCAGGATGAGAAAGGAAGTGGACCGACTGAACGACAAATACCCGGACATCAGGGTGCTGCTGGGGGTGGAGGCCAACGTAATATCCATGGAGGGAGAGTTGGACGTGGACCAACGTATACTTTCCATGTTGGATATACTGCTTGCCGGTTATCATTTCGGGGCGGTGCCGGCCACCCTAAGGGATGGATACCATATCCATTTTAAAAATTTTGCCGGGCGATGGACAGGCTGCGGCAGGGTAAGGGAAAACAATACCAGGGCGCTGGTTGCGGCGATAAACAAATACCCGGTAAAAATAATCACCCATCCGGGAGCCAAGGCGGATATTGATACCGGGATGCTGGCAAGGGCGGCGGCGGAAAAGGGGGTTGCCATAGAAATAAACTCCAGCCACCGATTTATGACGGAAGACTATGTCAGGATAGCGAAGCAGGAGGGGGCAAAGTTTGTCCTGGGAAGCGATGCGCATACGCCCCAAAGGGTAGGGGACGTAAAGGCGGCCCTTGAGGTGGTTGTGCGGGCCGGTCTTGCTCCCGGGGACATAATAAACGTAAAGGAAGAGGGGGTAAAGGGATGAGGTTTGTTATAATAACCGGCTTGTCGGGGGCGGGCAAAACCGAAGCGGTAAGGTGCATGGAGGACCTCGGTTTTTTTTGCGTAGACAACCTGCCCCCGGTTTTAATATCAAAGTTTGCCGAGCTGTGTTACCAGACCGGGGGCAAAATAGATAAAACCGCCCTGGTTATAGATATAAGGGGAGGGGAGTTCTTCAACGAACTGCTCTCAAGCCTTGACGACCTTGAGAATGAGGACATAAGAATGGAAATACTGTTCCTGGAAGCTTCCGACGAGGCCCTGGTTAAAAGGTTCAAGGAAAGCCGTAGGAGGCACCCCCTGGCACCGGAGGACAGGGTCCTTAAGGGGATAGAGGAAGAAAGGGAGCGGCTGCAGGAAATAAGGAAGAGAGCGGATTATATAATAGATACCACAAACCTAAGGCCGCGGCAGCTTAAGGAGGAACTGGCAGCCGTGTTCCAGGGCGAGGGGAAAAAAGAGGGCCTGCTGATATCGGTGGTGTCCTTCGGTTTCAAGTATGGAATACCCCTTGACGCGGACCTGGTGTTTGACGTGAGGTTCCTGCCCAATCCATATTACAATGAAGTTCTTAGGGACCACAGCGGTGAAAACCCGGCGGTGAAAAATTATGTAATGCGGTCACAGGAAACGAGAAAGTTTATGACCAAGCTGCGCGACATGATGGAATTTCTTATACCAAATTACATACGGG